>ENA-OPBO01001386-OPBO01001386.1-human-gut-metagenome-genome-assembly--contig:-NODE-1386-length-17211-cov-3.391816_pt1 | contig 17211 bp, 14 predicted proteins | sample MGYA00241071_ERZ501458 | MGnify/ENA primary metagenome ERZ501458 (study PRJEB25962, sample SAMEA2042509) | human gut metagenome | biome: human gut; feature: human-associated habitat; material: faeces...
CACTTCCTTACCGCAAGCGGCTACCATACGCTTAACCTGATGGAATTTTCCCTCGGCAATGGTAATTTGAACCAAACTAGTACTCGCATTCCTGTCGACTGATACAATCTCTAATTTCGCTGGCTGACAAGTATGGTCTTTAAGCTTGATCCCTTTTTCAAAAGCCAAGATATCCTCTTCATCCATAATACCAGCCACCTTGGCCTGATAAATCTTGTCCACATGCTTCTTGGGGGAAAGGAGCCGATGGGCCAAAGGACCGTCGTTGGTGATAAGAAGCAGCCCTTCCGTATCCTTATCAAGCCGCCCCACCGGAAACAGATCTTTTCGCCGGTCCTCTCCCAGAAGATCCAGGACTGTCCGGTCCCGGCTGTCGGTGGTGGCGGTGATCACCCCCGCCGGCTTGTTGAGCATATAATACAGATATTTCTGATAGGGGATCTTGCGGCCGTCCAAAGTGACCTGGTCTTTTCCTTCTTCCACTTTAGCTTCCGGCTTTTTCACCGGGACGCCGCCCACCATCACCCGGCCTTTGCGGATAAAGGCCTTCACCTCCTGCCGGGTGCCTTCCCCCATCTCCGCCAGATATTTGTCCAGCCGCATCATCAGCACATCCTCCATCCGGGCAGATATTTGTTCTTCAGCATACCCCCTGCAAGCTTCCCCCATCCCAGGGGATAACCGTCCACACACACCAGGTACCAGCTGTTTTTCTTCTTTCCCCTCTCTTCCGGGACCAGATCCTCCACATCCAGGGTCTCTCCCTTCAGATAGCGGAAGACCCGCCCGTCATCGGCAGAAAGATCGATCACTTTTTTGTACTCTTCTTTCTTCAGGTTCATGGCCAGCGCCTGGCTTGGCTCAAAACGCTGTTTCTTCAGTTCCCCCATCAGAAGGCCTGTCCGCAGGAACCTGACTCCACGAAGATCCGGGATCCCGGAGGGCATATAGTACACCCGCTCCTTATTGATCTCTATCCGGGACGGATCAAAATCTCGCCGGATCTCCCCCAGGAAATCTGCCAGCGGTTCCGGCAGCCGCTTTGGCCGTCCCAGGCCGGCAAGGCGGGGCGCCTCCTCCCCGGGGCCTTTCTGAAGCAGCGCCAGATAATGGCCCTCCCCCTTCATTTTGTGAGGGAAGATCCGCACAGTCCGCCTAAGATCCGGATATTCCAGATCCCCGGGAATCCCTTGTGAGAACCCTTCATAAGGCGTCATCTCCAGGATCTGAAACTCCGGAAACTCTCTGAGAAGATGGGCGATCACTTCCTCATTCTCCCGCCGGTCAAAGGTGCAGGTGGAATACAGCATAAGCCCGCCCGGGCGCAGCATCTGCGCCGCCTGCAGGATGATCCCCTTCTGGATCTTGCAGAAGTACTCCGGCCCGTGCTCCTCCCAGGCCTTCACCATCTTCCGGTCTTTGCGGAACATCCCTTCGCCGGAGCAGGGCGCGTCAATCAGGATCTTGTCAAAATATCCGGCAAAGCGGGGCACCAGCGCCCCCGGTTCTTCGCTTAACACCAGCACATTTCCAATGCCGAAAAGCTCAATGTTCTTCAGAAGCCCCTTAGCCCTGGAACTACTCAGGTCATTGGCTGCAAGAAGTCCTTCTCCCTGAAGCTTTGCTCCCAGCTCTGTGGCTTTTCCCCCCGGGGCCGCACACACGTCCAGCACCCGGTCTCCGGGATGGACCGGCAGCCGGTCCGCCGGGGTCATGGCGCTTGGCTCCTGGAGATAATAAAGTCCTGCGAAGTAATAGGGATGCCGGGAAGGCGCTTCCTTCTCCCCGTCATAGTAAAATCCATTGTGAATCCAGGGGATGGGGCGGATCTCAAAAGGACAGATCCGCCGGAATTCCTCCACGGAAATTTTCTGCGTATTTACCCGAAGCCCATAATAACGGGGATTGTCAAAACAGGCTATATAGGAATCAAAGTCTTCTCCCAGAAGACCCTTCATTTTCTCTTCAAATGCCTGAGGCAGTTTCATGGGATGTTCCCTCCAGCTGGTTTTCCTGTGATTGCACATACTTAAAATAGTATACCATATCTGCCGCAAGAACTCTACCCTTCTCCGGGAGTTTCCAGCCTTTCCTTCTCTCAGGAATACTCATACCGAAGCCTTCGATCCTCCAGCGCCTGCAGCACATAGTAAGGATTCAGGCTGATCTCCTCCCCCTCCTGGTAGACATAGATCCCCACATGCAGGTGTACGTCGAACTTTCCTCTGGTCCCCTCTGGGCCATAGCCTGAATCTCCCATATATCCCAGCAACTCCCCTGCCCGGACCCGTTCTCCTTTCCCGACCTGTCCGTAGGAATCCAGATGTGCGTAGTAGTAATAAGCACCACTATCCCCCGTTATGCCTATCCGGTAGCCTCCTTGCTCCAGCCATCCAAGATTTGTCACCACTCCATCTGTCATGCTGACCACCGGATAGAGGCCCGGCCGCTGCACGTCCGCCATGATGTCGATACCTTCATGCCCCCGCTTTCCGCCGTAGCTTCGCTCCGCCATCCAGGTATTCACATAGCTGGTGGTAAGCTTTGGATCCAGTACGGAATCCGGCACCGGGAAATACTGAATCTCCCCGGCCACCTGCCTTTGAAGCGCCTTACATTCTTCCGAGAGATCTTCTTCCTCCAGTTCTTCAGAAAAGAACTTTGCACGGAAGGTCTCGTCCCCCGCTTCCACCGGATCCCAGAAAGAATTCTGGCCCGTCTCATACAGGCTTTGCACAGAAAGCACCGTAAAGAGGGCCAGAAGAAGAATTGCAAGTATATATTTTCCAGGATGGCGCATAAGGATAGAACTCCTTTTTTTGCACTATATGCGGAAACCCGTTTTTTATGTCTCTTTCCAGGGGCGTTTTCTGCCAAGCCATCCTTGTTCCGCCCAGTATCGCTGGTCGATATCAGCCTCTTTCTTGCGCCGCTGGAAGATCCGCATAATGTGGAAGCGGAGCCAGACGCCAGGAGAAGGAAAGATCTGCCCGGGATCTCTCTGGATCCTGGAAGCGATCTGCTCCAGCTTCTCTCTCATCTCATCTTTTTTCTTCTCATCCGCTTCCTCCAGCGTATCCCAGGGAAGGGCCACGCCGTAAGTATAGATCCGGGAGACACCCCACCAGCGCAGGCTGTCCCGGATATCCCTGATGGCGCTTCTCATTCCCGCTCCCGCAGCCGTGGCGATGCACACCGCCTGCTTCCGGAACATGGATCCCTCCGGGCGATGGACCATCCAGCGGTAGCCATAGTGATCCAGAAGCGCCTTCATCTGCCCGCTGGTATGATAGACAAACACCGGCGTGGTGAAGATCAGAAGATCCGCCTCATCTATCATCCCGGTGATCCGCTTCAGGTAGATCAGGTAGTCCGGGCAGTGCTCCTCCCCCTCCCGGATACATCTGGCACAGCCGCGGCAGAATTCCGGCATATCCTTTGGCAGAAAGATCTCCTGCACCTGGTCTTCCTCCCCGGCGATCCGGTCGATCAAAGCACGGCCGATGGTGTATGATTTCCCCTTTTTCATGGTTGCGTTTATCATCAGTATGTTCATTGCTGTCTCCCCTTTATGTCATTTTGGTACACCCCAAAAGTCAATTTAGGACGTAGCCTTTTTGCATTTTACTACGTCCTCAATTGAATAAAAATTTACATTTTCTCTGCGATGGCTTTGATAAATTCCTCGCTGTTGAGCACCGTCGGATTCTCCAGCGTGGTGATCAGCGCCAGGTCCTTGGTCATCTTGCCGCTCTCGATGGTATCGATGGTGGCCCGCTCCAGACGGTCCGCGAAATCCTGCAGCTCCTGGTTCCCGTCCAGCTCGCCGCGCTTACGCAGCGCTCCGCTCCAGGCAAAGATGGTGGCCACGGAGTTGGTGGAGGTCTCCTCCCCCTTCAGATGTTTGTAATAATGGCGCTGCACCGTTCCGTGGGCGGCCTCATATTCATAATACCCGTCCGGGGACACCAGCACGGAAGTCATCATGGCCAGAGAACCAAAGGCGGATGAGATCATGTCACTCATCACATCTCCGTCGTAATTCTTGCAGGCCCAGATGTAACCGCCCTTGGATTTCATCACGCGGGCTACCGCGTCGTCGATCAGGGTGTAGAAATACTCGATTCCGGCGGCTTCAAACTTCTCTGCGAATTCCGCATCATAAATCTCCTGGAAAATGTCCTTGAAGGTATGGTCGTATTTCTTGGAAATGGTATCCTTGGTGGCGAACCACAGATCCTGCTTTGTATCCAGCGCGTAAGTAAAGCAACTTCTGGCGAAGCTTTCAATGGATGCGTTCAGGTTGTGCATGCCCTGGATGATCCCCGGTCCCTGGAACTCATGGATCAATTCTCTTTGTTCCGTTCCGTCCGCCGCAGTGTAGACAAGCTCTGCCTTTCCCGCTCCCGGGATCTTCATCTCCGTTCCCTTGTAAACGTCGCCGTACGCATGTCTTGCGATGGTGATGGGCTTCTCCCAGTTTTTTACACAGGGCTCGATGCCTTTTACCACAATGGGCGCCCGGAACACGGTGCCGTCCAGGATCGCCCGGATGGTCCCATTGGGACTCTTCCACATTTCCTTCAGGTCGTACTCCTCCATCCGCGCCGCGTTGGGGGTGATGGTAGCGCATTTCACTGCTACTTTATGTTTCTTGGTTGCATTGGCCGAATCGATGGTCACCTGGTCGTTGGTCTCGTTGCGGTGCTCCATTCCCAGATCATAATACTCGGTATTCAGCTCGATAAACGGCTCCAGAAGATTGTCCTTGATCATCTTCCAGAGGATCCGGGTCATCTCGTCCCCATCCATCTCCACGATCGGGTTTGTCATTTTGATTTTTGCCATTCGCTTTCTTCCTCCTGTTTATTCCGCAGATTTTCCATTGCCTTTCGAATATGCCGGTCTGCTAGGGCTTCCGCCCGTCCGGCGTCCTTGTTCCGGATGGCTTCCAGGATCTCCCGGTGCTCCTCCACGGACTTGACCGCCCGGTCCTGCTCCTCCACAGACAAGGTCCTCGCCATCTTCACATATTTATGGAAATCCGATAATACATGTTCCAGTATACGACTATTTGACGCTTCATACAAGATTTTATGAAATTTTCCGTCCAATTCCGCTACTTGCCTGGCCTGTTCCTGGCCCGGTTTCTTCAGATAGAACTCCGACAGCAGGATCACTTCCTCCAGAGCTTCGATCTCTTTTTGCGTGATGTGTTCCGTGGCCCACCGGGCGCACAGCCCTTCCAGCATGGAGCGGATCTCATAGATATCCCGCACGTCCTTGCTGCTGATCCCGGTCACATAGGCTCCCCGGTTTGGAACCAGGGTCACCAGTCCTTCCAGTTCCAGCTGACGTAAGGCCTCCCGCACCGGCGTGCGGCTCACCCCCATCTCTTCTCCGATGGCGACCTCCCTAAGTTCCTCATGATCCTGATAGACCCCGGATAAAATATCTTCTCTCAGCTTGTGAAATACCTTTCCTCTCAGCGATTGATCCTGATATTCTTCCATATTTCCTCTCCTTCTCCCTTGCAAATGCTCTTTCCGCGGTCGGGATTAATCAAGCCGGATCCCCAGTTCCCGGCAGGCAGTCTCGATCACTGCAGTCAGTTCCTCGTCCGTCAGTACGGTCACGCGGCCGCTCTCATATTCCTGGTCCACCCAGGCCTTCACCTTCTGCACAAGGGCGGAATTCTTATCCACCTGCGCTTCTCCGGTCAGCCGGTAATAGGTATTGATCCAGTGAGCGATCCCCGCAAGGCCCGAGGTATTGGATACTGCCACACGGGGCGGCTTGTTCAGGAATTTCTCCGTATCGAAAATGTTGTAGATCTCTTCATTCTTGAGAAGGCCGTCCGCATGGATCCCGGCTCTGGTCACATTGAAATTATTTCCTACAAAGGGAGTGTTAGCCGGGATCTTATAACCCAGTTCTTTCTCATAGTAGTCCGCGATCTCCGTGATCACCGTGGTGTCCATGCCATCCAGGGAACCCCGCAGTTGGGCGTACTCGAAGACCATGGCTTCCAACGGCGTATTCCCGGTCCTCTCCCCGATCCCGAAGAGAGAACAGTTCACCCCGGATGCCCCGTAGAGCCAGGCAGTGGTAGAATTGCTCACCGCTTTGTAGAAATCGTTGTGGCCGTGGAACTCGATCAGCTCGCTGGGAACTCCCGCGTGCACCCGCAGGCCGTAGATGATCCCGGGGATAGACCGGGGGATCACCGCGCCCGGATAATTGACCCCATATCCCATGGTATCGCACACCCGGATCTTGATGGGGATCTTGTACTCCTCCATCAGGTGCATAAGCTCCAGGCAGAAGGGGATCACAAACCCATAGATATCCGACCGGGTAATATCCTCCAGGTGGCACCTGGGGCTGATCCCAGTCTCCAGACATTCCCGGATAACAGAAAGGTACTGCTCCATAGCCTTCCTTCTTGTGGTCTTCAGCTTATAAAAAATGTGGTAATCCGAGCAGCTTACCAGGATACCTGTCTCCTTCAGGCCGATCTCCTTTACCAGTTCAAAATCCTTCTTGTTGGCCCGGATCCAGCTGGTCACCTCCGGGAACCGGTATCCCCGCTCCAGACATTTATAGACAGCGTCCCTGTCCTTCTTACTGTAAAGGAAAAATTCAGACTGGCGGATCTTCCCCTCCGGACCGCCCAGCCGGTGGAGATAATCGTACAGCTTCACAATCTGATCCGTGCTGTAAGGCGCCCGGGACTGCTGACCATCGCGGAACGTGGTATCCGTGATCCAGATCTCATCCGGCATGCAGTGTGGCACGATCCTGTCGTTGAACGCGATCTTCGGAATCTCATCATAATGAAACAGATTGCGGAACACATTTGGCTTTTCCACATCCACCAGCGGATACATGTGCTCCTCCAGCTGCAAAAGATTCGTATGCTTGTCCAGATATACCTTCCTGTCTTCCATGATAACTTTCACTCCTTCAAATTGTTTCTTCGTATAATTGTATACAATTATACATTTCCTGTCAATACCTGCCAAAAATAATTCGTAACGATTTTGTATAGATATTCCAGAAAACTTCGAAAGTTTTATCCCTCCACATAGAAAAATGACGAGATGAAGGATTGACAATTCAAATAACTCCAACAACTCGCCATTTGGGTACACCGCATTTTGCAATTTAGGACGTAGCAAAGTTTAAAAAGGCTACGTCCTCTTATAAAATTAATACAATTTCGCTCCGATCTCTCTCGGCCGCAAGCCTTCATCTTCCAGCGCCTGCATGATTTCGTGCTTATGCTCGGTTCCGAAAGCCTCGATGGTAAGCCGCAGCTCTACCGCCGCATTCCGGTTTGTGCTGACAAACTGGTTGTGCTCCAGCTTGATAACGTTGCCCTGGGCATCCGCCACAGTCTTGGCTGTGCGCACCAGCTCGCCCGGTTTATCCGGCAGCAGTACGGACACGGAGAAGATCCGGTCGCGCTGGATCAGGCCGTGCTGTACTACAGAGGACATAGTGATGATATCCATATTTCCGCCGCTTAAGACTGCTACTGCCTTTTTGCCCTTCAGATCCAGCTGCTTCAGCGCAGCCACCGTCAGAAGACCGGAATTTTCCACGATCATCTTGTGGTTTTCTACCATATCCAGAAATGCGCCGATCAGTTCGTCGTCCTGTACTGTCAGGATCCGGTCGATATTTTCCTTCGCATACGGGAAGATCTTCTCTCCCACCTTCTTTACCGCAGTACCGTCGGCGATGGTATCCGCGCTGTCCAGGGCTACCGGCTCTCCTGCCTGGAAGGCCGCGGTCATGCTGGCAGCAGCCGCCGGCTCCACGCCGATCACCTGGATCTTGGGATTCAGCATCTTCGCCAGGGTTGAGATCCCTGTCACCAACCCGCCTCCGCCGATGGGCGCCAGGATATAATCCACAGTGGGAAGCTCCTGTACGATCTCCATGGCGATGGTTCCCTGGCCGGTGGCAATATCCAGATCGTCAAAGGGATGAACGAATGTGGCCCCGGTCTCTTCCGCAAGCTTCAACGCATAAGCGCAGGAATCATCATAGACATCCCCATGGAGCACCACTTCCGCTCCGTAATTCTTGGTCCGGTTGACTTTGATAAGGGGGGTGACCGTCGGCATAACGATGGTTGCCTTACACCCGAACTTCTGTGCCGCAAATGCCACGCCCTGAGCATGATTCCCGGCGGAAGCCGTCACCAGCCCTTTGGCTCTTTCTTCCTCTGACATGGTGCTGATCTTATAGTAGGCGCCCCGCACTTTATACGCGCCGGTCTTCTGCATGTTCTCCGGCTTCAGATAGATCCGCCCGCCGCTCTGCTGGCTCAGATATTCACTGTAGACCAGCTTAGTGGGAAGGGTCACATCCTTCACGATCTCGCTTGCCTGTTCAAATTTCTCCAGTGTCAACATCCTTTCATCCTCCTCTTCGTATTTTTTCTACTCACTCTCTGTCCCCACAGAAAACAATGCGTTCACAAAGGCATCCGCATCGAATTTCTGCAGGTCGTCAATGGTCTCTCCCACACCGATATATTTTACCGGGATCCCAAGTTCCGCCTGGATCGCCACTGCGATCCCGCCCTTGGCCGTCCCGTCCATCTTGGTAAGGATAATGCCGGTGATATCCGCCACTTCACTGAATTCCCTGGCCTGCTGAAGGGCATTCTGCCCAGTAGTTGCATCCAGTACTACTAACGTCTCCCGAAATGCTTCCGGGTACTCCCGGTCAATGATCCGGTTCATCTTCTTCAGTTCTTCCATCAGGTTCTTCTTATTGTGAAGCCGTCCGGCAGTGTCAATGAGAAGCACATCCGCGTGCCGGGCTTTGGCCGCCGCCACCGCGTCGTAGACCACAGAAGCGGGATCCGCCCCTTCCTGGCCGCCGATCAGTTCTGCCTGCGCCCTTCCGGCCCATTCCTTCAACTGCTCTCCTGCAGCAGCCCGGAAGGTATCCGCCGCCGCCAGCACCACCTTCTTGTCCTGGGCCTTTAGTTTCCCGGCCAGTTTTCCAAGGGTGGTGGTCTTGCCCACGCCGTTAACGCCGATCACCATGACCGCGGAGGTCTGGGTCTCAAACTGATACGCCGTCTCTCCCACGTCCATCTGCTCCCGGATACTCTCGATGAGAAGCTCCCGGCAGTCGGCAGGTTCCTTGATATGCTGTTCTTTTACCTTTTCTCTCAGATCATCCAGGATATTCTCCGTGGCCTGCACTCCAAGATCCCCCATGATCAGGACTTCTTCCAGTTCCTCATAGAAGTCTTCGTCAATATGGGAAAATCCATTGAAAATGCTGTCCATACCGGATACGATATTATCCCTGGTCTTGCTGAGTCCGTCTGCCAGTCTTTGGAAAAATCCTTTCTTTTCCTCTGCCATCCTGCACTCCTTTCTCAATAAAATCTATTTGTCCAGTTCTCCTTCCAGAAGGCTGACGGATACCAGGGTAGATATCCCCTTCTCCTGCATGGTGATCCCGTACAGCCGGTCCGCCGCCGTCATGGTTCCCCTCCGGTGGGTGATCACGATAAACTGGGTGTTCTTGGTCAGCTTATGAAGATACCTGGCAAAGCGGACCACATTGTTGTCGTCCAGCGCAGCCTCGATCTCGTCCAGCAGACAGAAGGGCGAAGGCTTCAGATTCTGGATGGCGAACAACAACGCGATGGCCGTAAGAGCCTTCTCTCCTCCGGAGAGCTGCATCATATTCTGCAGCTTCTTGCCCGGCGGCTGGGCAATGATCCGGATCCCTGCCTCCAGGATATCCTCGTCCTCCATCAGCTCCAGCGTACCCTTTCCTCCGCCGAACAACTCTTTGAAAACCTGGTCGAACTCCTGGGAGATCCGGGCAAACTGCTCCTGGAACTGCTTGCGCATGGCAGCGTCCAGCTCCTCAATGATCTGCACCAGCGTGGCTTCCGCCTCCACCAGGTCGTCGTGCTGCTTCTTCAGAAAATCATAGCGGTCATACAGATTCTTGTAATCCTCGATAGCGTTAACGTTTACATTTCCCAGCCCCCGAATCTCATTTTTCAGTTCCTGGATCCGCCGCTTCATCTTGGCCAGGTCCGTAAGATTGCCGTCCCGCAGCTCCAGCGCCCGGTTATAGGTAAGCTCATATTCTTCCCACATATAGTCAAACTGCTTCTGGGAAGCCTCCTCGTAGGATTCCTTCTGGTTCTCCAGACGGAATACCTCTTTGTCCAGCTCTGCCATGTGGCCGGACAGCTCTTCCCGCTTCTGGAGGAAGGATCGGTGCTTCCTGGTCAGTTCCTCCCGCTGGTTCTTGTATTTCTCGATCTCTGCCTGGATCTCCTGGAACAATTCCCCGGAATTCTCGATAGTCTGCCTCAGATCCTGGATCTTTTCTTCCTTCTCCTGGATCTCTTTGGATGTACCGCCTTTGTTCTCTTCCAGTTCCTTCAGTTCTTCCTGGAACTTCTCCATCTCGTCCTGGATACGGGTCACATTCTCCAGCACGAAATCATACTTCTGCTCCAGGCCGGCGCAGACAAGATGCATTTCTTCCGCAACTTTCTGCTTCTCAGTCTCAAGCTCGTGCTCCTGATCCAGAACTGCCTGCTCCTCTTCGATCTTGGCCGTCAGCTGGACTTCCAGCTCCTGGGATGTATCCAGCTCCACGTTGATGGACTCCTGATTGTCCACAATATCTGTGATCTGCCGGTCCAGATCCTGGGCCTCTTTCTGGATGTCCTCCACCAGATCCCTGGAAGCCTTCACTCTGGTTCCTGCCTGGTCCGCGTTCATCTTCGCCGTATTCTGGACTACGTATGCCTTCTGAAGCTGTTCTTTGATCTCCTCCACCTTCTCATAGTAGCCGGCCCGTACCTGCCTGAGCCGGTCTGACTCTGCCTCAAATTCATCCATCTCTTTTTTCAGCTGCCGCACGGTTTTCTCAAATTCTTCGATCTCCCGCCTTCTGCTGAGAAGGTTGCTGGAATTCTTAAATGCACCTCCGGTCATGGATCCCCCCGGATTGATCAGTTCTCCCTCCAGGGTTACGATCCGCAGAGACTGCTGGTATTTCCGGGCAATGGCCGTTCCTGTGTCGATGTTGTCCACCACCAGGGTCCGCCCCAGCAGATATCCCACCAGTTCCCGGTACGCCGGATCGCTTTTTACCAGGGTGTCGGCCACGCCGATCACGCCCTTCTCCTTTAACGCTTCCGGCCGCTGGATCCCGCCTCTTGCCTTCATGCTGGTAAGAGGAAGGAATGTGGCACGCCCGAACCGGTTCTGTTTCAGGAAACGGATCATCCGCTTGGCCGTCTCCTCATCAGAGGTGACGATATTCTGGATATTGCCTCCCAGAGCGGTCTCCACAGCGATCTCGTAATCTTTCTCCACTTTGATCAGGTCCGCTACTACTCCAAGAAGGCCCGGTTCCTGCCCTTTGTGGTCCATCACCTTCCGGATGCTGTTGCCGTAGCCGTCGTAGCGCTCGGTGATATTTTTCAGAGACTCCAGCCGGGACTGCTCCCGGTGATAGGCAGTCTGGCCGATCCGGAACTTCTCCGTCCGTCCTGCCAGATCCTTCTGGATGGCCTCGATCTTCTCTTCATACTCCCGGCTGTGGTCGGCAAGGGCCCGGATCTCTCCGGAAATACGCTCCAACTCTTCCAGATATCCGTTCTGCTGTTTCTCCTGGGAAGCGGCTTCTTCCTCTGCCTCCGCCGCCCGGCGGGAAAGCTGTTCCCGGCGCACCTGGATCTGTTCCAGCATAGTGTCGTACTTCTGGATCTTGGCCTTGGTAGAAGCCCGGTTATTGAGAAGCTCCATGATATCGCTTTTATTCTTGTCAATAGAAGCAGACAGGGTAGCGATCCTGGTCTGGACTGTGATCAGTTCTTCTCTGGTCTGGTTCTCCAGGGTCTGCTTCTTCTCCAGTTCCCCTTTGATCTCTTCCTGTTCCTTCTGGCGTCCGGCCAGCTGGCCCTCCCGGTCCAGAAGCTCTGTCTCGATGGTCTTGGCCCGCTGGTCGTAATGCTCGTCGTTCATATGGGCGCTGTGGATCTGTTCCCGCAGAAGAGCGATCTGATTCTCCAGCTGCTGTTTCAGCATGGTGGTCTCATTGAGCTGGCTCTTGGCCTTCTCGATGGCCGCCTCAATGCCGTCTACCTGCTCCTCTACCGCCTCGTACTCCTGCTTCATATCCGCATAGGCGCCGCCTGCCTCTGCAAGCTCCTGGCGGGTAGCGGCAAGCTTTCCTTCGATCCCCTGGATCTGCTCCCGGATCCGGGCCGTCTCCAGAAGGAACATATTGATATCGTAAGTCTTTAACTCTTCCTTTTTCCGCAGATATTCCCTGGCAGTCTCCGCCTGCTTCTCCAGAGGTGTGATCTGCTTCTCCAGTTCGGCCAGGATGTCGTTGACCCTGAGAAGGTTCTGCTGTTCCTCCTCCAGCTTCTTGACCGACAGATTCTTCCTGCGCTTGAATTTCACGATCCCGGCTGCCTCGTCAAAGAGTTCCCGCCGTTCTTCCGGCTTAAGATCCGGTCGATCTGGCCCTGTCCGATGATGGAATACCCTTCCTTACCGATACCGGTATCGTAGAACAGCTCATTCACATCTTTCAGCCTGCACATACTCCCGTTGATCAGGTACTCGCTCTCTCCGGAGCGGTACAGCCGCCGGGCCACCGTTACTTCCTCATAATCGATGGGCAGCTGATGGTCCGAATTGTCCAGCGTGATGGCCACAGAGGCATAGCTTAAGGGCTTGCGGTTCTCTGTCCCGGAGAAGATCACGTCCTGCATACTGCCGCCCCGCAGCTGCTTGACTCTCTGTTCCCCCAGCACCCAGCGGACCGCATCGGCCACGTTGCTCTTCCCGCTTCCGTTAGGCCCCACGATCCCGGTGATCCCGTTATGGAAATCAAATTTGATCTTATGGGCAAAGGACTTAAAGCCCTGCACTTCGATACTTTTTAAATACATACTCCACCTACTTTATCTCTTGCTTTTTCAATTCCAGCAGGGCGTGATACGCCGCTTCCTGCTCCGCCCGCTTCTTGGTGTGGCCCGTGCCGGTCCCGTAGATCTCATCTCCGATACACACGGCAGTCCGGAAGGATTTGTCATGATCCGGCCCTTCCTCCCCCATCAGGCGGTAGGTCACCCGCTGATCCCGGAATCTGGCCTGCACAACCTCCTGAAGGATAGTCTTGCTATCGAAAAAGAGCTTCTTACTCTCCAGGTCGCTGAGTACCACCTTGTGGATAAACTCTTTCGCGTTAGTAAAACCACCATCCATATAGATCGCGCCGATCAGCGCCTCCAGGGCGTCTGACGTAAGGGAATCCCGGTTTCTTCCCCCAGTGGCTTCCTCCCCTTTTCCCAGGCGGAGATATCCGCCCAGATCCAGCTGTCTTGCACAGAATGCCAGCGCCGGCTCGCAGACGATGCTGGCCCGCATCCGGGTCAGCTCCCCCTCCGGGAACTTTGCCTCATCCTGAAATAAATACTCGCTGGTCACCAGTTCCAGCACCGCGTCTCCCAGGAATTCCAGCCGTTCATTACTCTCATATTTCTCCATATGGGCTTCGTTAATGTAAGACTTATGGGTCATGGCCCGCTCCAGGAGACGGCGGTCATGAAACTGATATCCCGCCTTTTTCTCTAATTCCAATAAATCTTGCTTCATCTGTTCCTGCTCCATAAAATGAAAAAGCCCTGCCGGGCTTTTTCATTTCTTCCTAAAACCTGTGCCTAGTTACTGGTCGCCGCTTTGATCTGCTCTACAGCGTCCTCCACCGTAGCGATTTTTTCCGCGTCCTCATTATCGATCTCGATATCAAAAGTCTCCTCGATCCCCATAATGATCTGGAAAATATCCAGAGAATCTGCCTGCAGATCGTCCACAAACCTGGTCTCCATGGTGATCTCCTGTTTGTCTACGTTCAATACATCCGCAATGATATTCTGTAACTTCTCGAATTCCATACTCTTTTTCTCCTTTTTCTAACTCTTTGCTTTATCCCTGGGCAATGTTCTGCTCTGTCTGGATACATTCCCTGATCTTTTCGTTGATTCCCTGTTTCTTGAACGTACAGCACTGCCAGATGGTGTTGCGCACTTCCTGCGCCTTGGAACTTCCGTGGGTCTTCACCACAAGTCCGTTAAGGCCCAGAAGCGGCGCTCCGCCGTACTCGGAGGCGTCGAATGTCTTCAGCGTCTTCTTCAGCGCCGGCTTCACCATAAGCGCGCCGATCTTGCTCCTGAAAGACGTCATCATTCCTCCTTTGATCTTGTCCATGAAAACGGAACCCAATCCTTCATATAGCTTGAGGATCACATTTCCCGTAAACGCTTCACAGACCACAACATCCGCCTGACCCTTGGGGATCTCTCTGGCTTCCACGCTTCCGATGAAGTTGATCCCTTCCGCCTCTTTGAGAAGAGGGAATGTCTCCTTCACCAGCGCGTTTCCTTTCTCTTCCTCCGCGCCGATGTTGACGATGCCTACCTTGGGATTGGCGATCCCCATCACGTGTTCCATGTAGATGGAACCCATCTTGGCAAACTGGACAAGATGAGAGGGTCTGGCGTCCACATTGGCTCCGCAGTCCACCAGAAGACTTACTCCCTTTGCCGTGGGGAACAGCGGGGCAAGGGGCGGACGTTCCACACCTTTGAGTCTTCCCACGATCACCTGTCCTCCCACAAGGACCGCTCCGGAACTTCCGGCTGAGACAAAGGCGTCTGCCTTTCCTTCCTTCACCATCTTCATTCCCACCACAATGGATGAATCCTTCTTCCTGCGGATGGCATTCACCGGCGGCTCCGCCGTCTCGATCACTTCCGTGGCGTTCACGATCTCGATCTGATCCCCGGAATACCCGTTTCTTTCCAGCTCCCGGCGGACTACTTCCTCCTGTCCAACCAGACAGACATGGATATCCGGACGATCCGCCACAGCCTGGACCGCTCCCTTTACAATCTCGCCCGGCGCGTTATCCCCGCCCATGGCGTCCAAAGCTACTGTTGTCATCTCCGTCATGATCAATGATTCCTCCTCGCGCTACTGACATAATTCTACTAGACCTTTTTCTAAAAATCAATATCTTTTATCCCGATATCGATAATTGTTAAATGGAATCCTTTTTCAGCCGAAATTTACTGCAAACGCAGATCAGGGCACAGCATAATCTGCGCCCTGATCATTCCTGTTCCTGATAGCATCTGTTAGCCCCACGGATTTTCTGTTGGATATCTGACTCCTTGCGGCCGGTTATATCCAATCTCATCCACAGGAACTCCTATATACTTGAATACTTCATATAATGCTTTTCCATAGCTGCCGAAAGCTACCGCTCCATGATGCGGATAATTGCCTTCGATCAGTACATGCCGGTAAAACCGTCCCATTTCCGGGATCGCGAACACGCCGATCGAGCCAAAAGATCTGGTTGCCACGGGAAGGATCTCACCCTGCGCGATGTAACCGCGAAGAATATTGTCTGCTGTACTCTGCAGACGGAAGAATGTAATATCTCCCGGCAAAAGATCTCCTTCCAGCGTCCCCTGTGTCACTTCTTCCGGCAGGGTTCTGGCCATGATCACCTGATATTTCATCTCTCTGCAAGACAGCTTGCTGGAAGCTGTGTTGCCGCAATGGAATGCCATGAACGTATCCCTATGGGTATAAGGATATTTCCCCTGGATCTCCTCCTGATACATATCAGCCGGAACAGAATTGTTGATATCCAGAAGTGTTACTGCATCCTGGCTTACTACCGTTCCGATAAACTCACTGAGCGCTCCGTAAATGTCAACTTCACAGGAAACCGGGATTCCCTGTGCCGCCAGACGGCTGTTTACATAGCAGGGAACAAATCCAAACTGAGTCTGGAACGCAGGCCAGCATTTTCCTGCAATAGCTACATATTTCCGATATCCTCTGTGATCGCGCACCCAGTCTTTTAAGGTCAGTTCATACTGCGCCAGCTTCGGCAGGATCTCCGGCTTCTTATTGCCGGCAGCCAGTTCCTCTTCCATTTCTTTTACGATCTGTGGGATCCGTTCATCTCCCGCATGCTTGTTAAACGCTTCAAAAAGATCTAATTCTGAGTTCTCCTCGATCTCTACGCCGATCTCATACAGGCCCTTGATGGGGGCGTTGCAGGCGAAGAAGTCCTGCGGGCGGGGGCCGAAGGTGATGATCTTGAGGTTCTTCACGCCGATGATGGCGCGGGCGATGGGCAGGAAGTCGCGGATGCGCTGGGCGGTCTCCTCCGCCGTGCCCACGGGGGCTTCGGGGATGTAAGCGCTGAGATGCCGCATGCCCAGGTTGTAGGAGCAGTTGAGCAGGCCGCAGTAGGCGTCGCCGCGGCCGTTGATCATGTCGCCGTCGCCCTCGGCCGCGGCCACGTACATGCACGGGCCCTCAAAGCGCTGGGCGATCAAGGTTTCGGGGGTTTCGGGGCCGAAGTTGCCCAGAAACACCACCAGCGCGTTGCAGCCGGCGGCGCGCACGTCCTCGACGGCCTTGAGGGCGTCCTTTTCGTTCTCCACGGTGACGGGGCATTCGTAGAGGCCCTCGCCATAGGCCTTGACGATGGCGGCGCGGCGAGCCTGGCTCAGCGCGATGGGGAAGCAGTCGCGGCTGACGGCGATGATGCCGGGCTTGACGACAGGAATGTTGTTCAGCATGATGTTCATTCTCCTTTGCATTCAACTTGAAGGGCGCCTACAGGTCGCCCGCGATGTCGATGTTTTCGCCCGTCAGGCCGATCACCGCGCCCTTTGCGGCCGGAGCGCTGTCCGGATGGGCGATCAGCCACTTGTTGCGCGCCCAGAGCTGGCGGTCCAGCGGGTTGGGCGCGCCGGGAAGGCGGAAGTCGGTGTTGGTGCCCGCGGGCAGCGCCACCATCACGCGAAAGCCCTTCGCGGGGTCCGCATGGCAGGGGGAGTAGTGCAGCGTGGTGGCGTAGACCTCGATCAGCACGCCCGCCGGCACGCGGAAGGCGCGCACCTTCGCGGTGTCCAGCACGCCGTTTTCCATCTCGTCCTGCTTGGCCAAAAGCAGGATAAACGCCTCGGTCCCCAGGTTGAACTCGCTGTCGCGGTGGTATTCCAGGCAGTTGAGGCGCGTGTTGTGGCCGTTGCACCAGCCCAGCTGGAACGGCATGCCGCCAAAGAGCGCCTCGCCGACGGCCTGCGCGTCCGCGGCGGCG
>ENA-OPBO01001389-OPBO01001389.1-human-gut-metagenome-genome-assembly--contig:-NODE-1389-length-17186-cov-3.393614_pt1 | contig 17186 bp, 17 predicted proteins | sample MGYA00241071_ERZ501458 | MGnify/ENA primary metagenome ERZ501458 (study PRJEB25962, sample SAMEA2042509) | human gut metagenome | biome: human gut; feature: human-associated habitat; material: faeces...
GCGGGGTTGGACTGGATGTCCGCCGGAGAGCCCTTTGCGATGACACGGCCGAAGTTCAGCACGCAGATGCCCTCGCAGATGTTCATGACCAGGTTCATGTCGTGCTCGATCAGCAGCACGGCGATCCCAAAGGTGTCCCGGATCTTGCGGATGTTCTCCATCAGCTCCGTCGTCTCCGAGGGGTTCATGCCGGCGGCGGGCTCATCCAGCAGCAGCAGGCTGGGGTTGGTGGCCAGGGCCCGGACGATCTCCAGCCGGCGCTGGGCGCCGTAGGGGAGGGAGCCCGCCTTGTACTTGGCCAGATAGCCCATGTCAAAGATGGACAGCAGCTCCATGGCCCGCTCGTGGGCCACCTTCTCCTCCTTCCAGTAGCCGGGCAGGCGGAAGATGCCGCTCCACATGTTGTAGTGCATCTGGGTGTCCATGCCCACCTTCACGTTGTCTTCCACCGTGAGGTTGTTGAACAGGCGGATGTTCTGGAAGGTCCGGGCGATGCCCGCCCGGTTGACCTGGGCGGTGTTCATGCCGTGGGTGTCTTTGCCGTCCAGCAAAATGGTGCCCTTGGTGGGCTGATAGACCTTGGTCAGCAGGTTGAACACGGTGGTCTTGCCGGCGCCGTTGGGGCCGATGAGACCGGCGATCTCCGTGCGGCCGATGGTGAGGTTGAAATTCTCCACGGCCTTCAGGCCGCCGAAGGTAATGCCCAGGTTGATGCACTCCAGAATGGGCGTCTTATCGACGTCCCGGTCCGGGACCATACTGCCGGAGGGGACGGGAACCAATTTGGAAAACATATCAGGCGGCCTCCTTTTCCTTGGATGCACCGGGCCGCAGGCGGCTCAGCGCAGAACGCAGCGTGGGGTTGTTGGTCAGCAGCATGACCAGGATCAGCACGATGGCGTACACCAGCATCCGGTAGTCGGAGAACTGGCGCAGGGCCTCGGGCAGGATGGTCAGCGCGGCCGCGGCGATCAGGGAGCCCCAGATGTTGCCCAGGCCGCCCAACACCACGAACACCAGGATCAGGATGGAGGTGTTGAAATCGAACTTGGAAGCCTGCAAAGAGGAGAAGTTCAGGCCATACAGGGCACCGGCGGCGCCTGCCAGGGCGGCGGAGGTGACGAAGGCCATCAGCTTGTACTTGGTGAGGTTCAGTCCTACGCTCTCAGCGGCGATGCTGTTGTCCCGCAAGGCCATGATGGCCCGGCCGGCCCGGCTGTCCTTCAGATTCAGCACCACGAAGAGGGTGATGAGCACCAGCACGAAGCCGGCGGTGAAGGTGGAGATGGTGGCGGTACCGGTGGCGCCCTGGGCGCCCTTGATGATGGCGATGCCCTCAGTCTCCAGGCCCAGGTCGGCGATGGACTTGTCGCCGGTGAGGTTCAGCGCCACATGGAGGCCATGGGAGTCCCAGCCAACCAGCAGGCAGTTGACCAGTTCCTTGATGATCTCGCCGAAGGCCAGCGTCACAATGGCCAGGTAGTCGCCCTGCAGACGCAGCACCGGGGTGCCGATGATCACGCCGGCCACGGCGGCCACAGCGGCGCCCATGATCATGGCCACCGCCAGGCGGAGGAGGTCGGAGGGGATGGCGCTTTGCAGGCTCATGGCAGCGATGACGCCGGAGAAGGCGCCCACGCTCATAAAGCCGGCGTGGCCCAGGCTCAGTTCGCCCAGGATGCCCACGGTCAGGTTCAGGGAGACGGCCATGGACATGTAGCAGCAGATGGGGACCAGCTGTCCGGTCAGAGACCGGGAGAGGCTTCCGGAATCCCGCAGGATCACAATGGCCACGAAGGCGATGACAACACCCAGGTAGGTGATGAGATTGGTGCGGGTGGAACGTTTCATAGATCCGATTTTCATTGCGCTCACCTCACACTTTCTCCGGCACATACCGACCCAGCAGGCCGGCGGGTTTGACCAGCAGAACCACGATCAGCACGGCAAAGACGATGGAGTTTGCCAAGTTCGTGGAGATGTAGGCCTTGGCCATGGCCTCGATGATGCCCAGCAGCAGTCCGCCCAGGAAAGCGCCGGGGATGGAGCCGATGCCGCCGAACACGGCGGCGGTAAAGGCCTTGATGCCGGGCATAGAGCCGGTGGTGGGCATCAGGGTGGGGTAGGAGGAGCACAGCAGCACGCCGGCGATACCCGCCAGGGCGGAGCCGATGGCAAAGGTCATGGAGATGGTGGCATTGACGTTGATGCCCATCAGCTGCGCGGCGCCCTTATCCTCAGAGCAGGCCCGCATGGCCTTGCCCATCTTGCTCATGCTGGTAAACGCGGTGAGGGCCACCATGATGACAAGGCACGCCACTACGGTCAAAATGGAGACATAGGGGATCTTCAGCGCGCCGCCGAAGAGGGAGAGGGAGCCGGAGATGATGGGGGTGTAGACCTTGGGAGCGGCGGACCAGATGAGCAGGGCCGCGTTCTGCAGGAAGTAGCTCACGCCGATGGCGGTGATGAGCACTGCCAGGGAGGGAGCGGACCGCAGGGGCTTGTAGGCAAGGCCCTCGATCACCACGCCCAGCACCGTGCAGACCAGCATGGCCAGGATGATGCTCACAATGCTGGGCAGGCCCAGATAGTTCATGGCGCAGAAGGAGATGTAGCCGCCCACCATGATGATGTCGCCGTGGGCGAAGTTGAGCATCTTTGCGATGCCGTAGACCATGGTATAGCCCAGGGCGATGATGGCGTACACGCTGCCCAGGCTGATACCGCTGATTAAATAAGAGAGAAATTCCATGAGACATATACCTCTTTATCTCTGGGATTGGATGGAATGGAAGCCTTCCATAGCAGAAATGCGGACGGAGCGGAGGTTCCGTCCAGATTTCCGCCATGGAGACGGCGGAACCGGCGGCGGGCCGGCCGGAGACGTTCCGGCCGGCCGTAACCGCGGAAAGATCGGAAAACGCGATCAGGGCAGGACGTAGGTGCCATTCTCGATGACGAAAGCGGTGGGATCCTTGGACACTGCGCCGGAGGCATCCCAGGTCATGCCCTTGCCGGTGAGGCCGTCATAGGACAGAGTGGGCATCACGGGGATCAGAGCCTCGCAGATGTCGGCGGAGGACATGTCAGGGGTGCACTCGGCAGCTTCCAGAGCGGCCTTGAGGATGTACACGGCGTCATAGGCGTCAGCGGCGAACTGGTTGGGGGTGTCGCCGAACTCATCCTGATAGGCCTGAACGAAGGACTGGTTCTCCTCCAGGGTGGCGGAGAAGGGGGTCAGCAGCATGACGCCCTCGGCCAGGGAGGTGTCGAAGCCCTCCATGGTCAGAATGCCGTCCATGCCGTCCACGCCGAAGAAGGTGGGAGCATAGCCCATGGCATTGGCCTGGTTGAGGATGACGGAGGCGGGCTGGTAGTAGATGGGCAGGAACACCAAGTCGGCGCCGGCGGACTGGGCACCGGTCAGCTGCACGGAGAAGTCGGTGGCGGTGTCCTTGGTGAAGGTGCCCTCATAGACCACGTTCAGACCCTTGGCGGCAGCCTCGGTCACGAAGGTGTCGTGGATGCCCTGGGAGTAGGCGTCATCGTTGCGGTAGATGATGGCGATCTTGGCGTCGGGCATGTTCTCAGCCATGTAGTCGGCGGAGCTGCTGCCCTGGTTGGGGTCGGTGAAGCAGACCTGGAACACGTTGTCCTTGCCGTCGATGACGTCGGTGGAGGAGGCGGAGGGGGTCAGCATGAAGGTCCGGTCCGTGTTGGTCACCGCGGAGACCGCCTGGGCGGCACCGGTGGTGGTGGGGCCCACCAGCAGCTGCATGCCCCAGTCCATCAGCTTGTTGTAGGCGTTGACGGAGGTCTCACCGTCGGCCACATCGTCCTGGCTCTGGAGCTCAAACTTGATGGCGCTGTCGCTGGCGTTGATCTCCTCCACGGCGATCTTGGCGCCGTTGGCGACGGCCAGGCCGTAGATGGCGTTTTCACCGGTCAGGGGGCCGATGGTGCCGATCTTGAAGGTGGTGCCGGAAGCAGAATCATCGCTGCCGCTGGTATCCGCAGTATCGGAGTTGCTGCCGCAGGCAGCCAGGCCGAGCACCATGGCGGCGGCCATGACGAGGCTGAGTAACTTCTTTTTCATCGTTCGTTTCTCCTTTTGACAATGGAATTTATACAAAAAAACGGCCCCGCCTTTGGCGGAGCCGCATTTCTGTCCAAACAGTTATGCGCGCGTTCCCATCCAAGGCGTACGTTGTTTTCCAAAAATCACCAGGACCAATACCAGCGCCAGCAGGAAAATTACCAGAGCCAGATTGGATACCAGGTTCAGCAGGCCAATCAGGGTTACCAGGGTAATAATAATGGACGCCATAATAATGGCGTCCAGAATGGCGATAATGGCATTGTGAGAGGCAGACTGCGCGCAGGCAGAAGCGGCCGCAACGGTACGGGCAGAAGACGCACGCTGAGACATCATATCATCCATATGCATCTGCTTCATGGAAGACCGCATCATCGTGCTCAACTCCTTTTCCGCCCCCTCAAAAGGGGCCGCTCAAATAAGTTAGTCTTATTCTAGCGACTGGAACCGGAGTTGTCAATTGGAAAAAACGCCCGGCACAGCCGGAAAACTTTAGCGATTTACATGAATTTTTGTGCAATGCACACAAATTCGGCAGAGAAAGAGCCAGAGAGCCATCCCGGCTCCCGGAAAGCGGACAGAGTGAAAAAAGCGCTTTGGGCTTGTGTTTTTTTTCCAGCCGCCCTATAATGGAACAAACCAGTACCCATCTTCCGGCTGGAACTGAATATGGAGGGCGTATATGACGACGAGTGAGAAAAAGCAACTGATGGCCACCGCCTGCAAAGTGCGGATGGGTGCCATCAAGGGCGTTCACGCGGCCAAGGCCGGGCATCCCGGCGGCAGTTTGTCCGCGGCGGACCTGTTTACGTATCTTTACTTTAAGGAACTGCGCATCGACCCCAAGAATCCCAAGTGGGAGGACCGGGACCGCTTCGTGCTGTCCAAGGGCCACACGGCGCCGGGACTGTATGCGGCGCTGGCACTGCGGGGCTACTTCCCGGAGGAGGACCTGCTGACGCTGCGGCAGATCGGCAGCCATCTCCAGGGCCACCCCAACATGAACCTGACGCCCGGTGTGGACATGTCCACCGGCTCTCTGGGCCAGGGCGTCTCCACGGCGGCCGGCATGGCGCTGGCGGCCAAGTACCAGGGCAAGGACTGCCGGGTGTACACCCTGCTGGGCGACGGTGAGATCCAGGAGGGCGAAGTGTGGGAGGCATTCATGTTTGCCCACCACTACAATCTGGACAACCTGTGCGTCATCATCGACAACAACGGCCTCCAGATCGACGGCCGGGTGGAGGACGTCATGAGTCCCTATCCCATCCCCGAGAAACTGCGGGCCTTCGGCTTCCAGGTCTTTGAGATCAACGGCCATGACTTCGAGCAGATGGAGTCCGCCTTCAACCAGGCCCGTGAGACCAAGGGTGTCCCCTCCGCCATCGTGATGAAGACCGTCAAGGGCAAGGGCGTCAGCTACATGGAAAACCAGGCCGGCTGGCACGGCAAGGCGCCCAACGACGAGGAATTTGAGACCGCCATGAACGAGCTTTCCGCTCAGCTGGCAGAAGTGGAGGGAATGTAACATGGCAGACGTGAAGAAGATCGCCACCCGGGAGAGCTACGGCAACGCCCTGAAAGAACTGGGCGCGGAGCACGCGGACCTCATCGTGTTCGACGCGGACCTGGCGGGTGCCACCAAGACCGGCATCTTTAAGAAGGCATTCCCGGAGCGCCATTTCGACTGCGGCATCGCCGAGTGCAATATGGTCGCCGCCGCTGCCGGCGCCTCCACCATGGGACTTGTGCCCTTTGCCTCCAGCTTTGCCATGTTCACGGCAGGCCGGGCCTTTGAGCAGGTGCGCAACTCCATCGGCTATCCCCATCTGAACGTGAAGATCGGCGCTACCCACGGCGGTATCTCCGTGGGTGAGGACGGCGCGTCCCATCAGTGCTGCGAGGATTTCGCCCTCATGCGCTCCATCCCCGGCATGGTGGTCATGTCCCCTGCTGACGACGTGGAGGCCCGGGCCATGGTCCGGGCGGCCTATGAGTATGTGGGCCCCGTCTACATGCGCTTCGGCCGGGCTGGTGTGCCCGTGTTCCACGACGAGGCGTCCTACACCTTCCAAATCGGCAAGGGTGAGGTGCTGCGCCAGGGCACGGACGTGGCCGTCATCGCCAATGGTCTGATGGTGGCGGAGGCTCTGGCTGCCGCTGAGACGCTGGCCGGCATGGGCATCTCCGCCCAGGTCATCAACATGGCCACCATCAAGCCCCTGGACGAGGAGCTGGTGCTCCAGGCCGCCAAGACCTGCGGCAAGGTCATCACCTGCGAGGAGCACAGCATCATCGGCGGTCTGGGCGAGGCCGTGTGCAGCCTGCTCAGCGAGAAGTACCCCACTCCGGTGCGCCGCATCGGTGTCAACGACGAGTTCGGTCACTCCGGCCCCGCCGGCGCGCTGCTCAAGCAGTTCGGCCTCAGCGCGGAGCACATTGTGGAAGTGGCCAAGGACTTCTGCGGCAAGTAATCAGAACACGTTCAAAAAGCGAGCGTGCCGGAAGGCACGCCCGCTTTTTTTGTACATCTGATATCTTGGATTCAGTTGGCGTCCTCGTCCCGGGCCATTTCCCTGAGAACGCGGCACTGGATGGGGACCGCGCAGAGGATGGCGCAAAGATCGGATACCGGCTGGGCCAGTTGGACACCCAGCATCCCCAGGGCGTGAGAGAGAATCCACACCAGCGGCACGAAGAAGATGCCCTGCCGGGCCATGGCTAGAAACGTGGCAGGAACGGTGCGGCCGATGGTCTGGAGCATCATGTTGCTCATCACCACCCAGCCCTGGCAGAAGAAGGTGACGCACTGGAAACGCAGGGCGGAGGTGCCGTAGCGGATGACGTCCGGGTCATCCCGGAAAAGGGCGATCAGCTGAGGGGCAAAGATGAAGCCCAGAGCGCTCATGGCCAGCAAAAAGACAGTGGAGGTCTTGACGCAGAAGAAAAAGCCCTCCCGTACCCGGCGATAGAGGCGGGCGCCGAAGTTGAAGCCGCACACCGGCTGGAACCCCTGGCCGAAGCCGATCATGGCGGAGGCACCGAAGGTGGTGATCCGCTGTACCACGCTCATGGCGGCAATGGCGGCGTCACCGAAGGGGCCGGCGGCGTGGTTGAGGCAGATGGTGGCCACGCTGGCAAGGCCCTGCCGGGCCAGGGAGGGCAGGCCGCCCCGGATGATCATGGAGTAGTAGGGCCACTTGAGCTGGACCCGTGAGATGTGGATCTTCAGGTTCCCGCCCCGGGTGCAGCCGACGAGCAGCAGGCAGAAGCTGATGAACTGACTGATGATGGTGGCCCAGGCCGCCCCGGCCACTCCCATGTCGAATACGAAGATCAGCAGGGGGTCCAGTCCGATATTGAGCACTGCGCCGCTGGTGATGCCCACCATGGCGTAGGCGGCGCTGCCCTGGAAGCGCAGCTGGTTGTTCAGAACCAGCGAGGCGGTCATCCACGGAGCGCCCAGCAAAATCACCCGCAGATAGGCATTGGCGTAGGGCAAAATGGTAGGGGTGGCGCCCAGTAGGCTTGCCAGCTGGGACAGGAAGATCTGCCCCGCAAGGCAGATGAGGGCTCCGGCGGCCAGGGCGGAAAAAAAGCCGGTGGCGGCCATATTGGAGGCCTCCTCCAGGTTGTGTTTGCCCAACTCCCGGGAGATGAAGTTGCCGCTGCCGTGGCCAAAAAAGAATCCCACGGCCTGGATGATGGCCATCATGGAAAAGACAACGCCCACCGCACCGGTGGCGGCGTTGCTGTCCATCATGCCCACAAAAAAGGTGTCCGCCATGTTGTAGAAAGCGGTCACCAGCATACTGATGATACAGGGAAGGGCCAGGCGACCTACCAGACGGCCCACCGGCGCCTGGGTCATCTCCTGAAATTTCTGTTCCTGCTGCTCCCTCTGATCCTCCATGAATCGCACCTCTCCCGGCAAAACGGAAATCTTAACGTGATATGAACAGCTCTATTGTAGCATGGCACTGCGAAAAAGAAAAGGGGGCGCTGTGCCTGAAAACGCGGCGGTGCCGGTGCGTGTGGGGCAGCTGGGAAATGCCGCGGAATGGAGGAGATCCACAGGCGCCAAATCCGCTGCCTCCGCATAGGATGAAGCGTATCCCGCCGGCGGCAACATGCCCCGGGGATACAATTTCCAGGAAACGAGGGAATCGCTTTGCGTATCAATGAAGCTTACGAGCATACGGCCATGGCGTCCCGTGGGATGGACAGCGCCCCTTCCTGCCCGACCAGCGGCTGCGACCGGACGGTGGTCCAGTGCGTGGACATCAGCGCCCCGGTGACCCTGAGCCCCAACACCTCCATCGGCACGCCCACCGCCACCTGCCAGGGCATGCCGGCCGTCACCTGTACCACCGACGCCACAGGGACCTCCTGCGAAGTGGTGATGACCCAGCAGGTCTGCGTCTCCATCCCCGTGCAGTACAAGGTGGAGCTGACGCCCGGCCAGTCCGCCATCGCCTGCGCCGGCGACAGCTGCCAGACCGGTACGCCCGGCTGCGGCTGCGGCAAATAAGCGCACTTACCTAACGAGCCCTCCGTCGGAAAGGCGGAGGGCTTCCGCTTTTCCGGCGGGGACGGGCGGCGAAAGAGGGTTGCAAGTTTGGGGAAAAGCCGGTATACTGAATGGAAATTGAGTGCCCAAACGCGCATGGAAAGGATGAATCTTATGACCGCTTATCCCCAGATGACCGCACAGGAGCGGAAAGAGGAATACGCCCGGGTCCTGGGCCGCTTTGAAGAGCTCAAGGCCCAGGGCCTCAAGCTGAACATGGCCCGGGGCAAGCCCGGCAAGGAGCAGCTGGACATGGTGTCCGACATCTTCCATCTGATGCAGAATCCGGAGGACTACGTCTCCGACGGCATCGACATCCGCAACTACGGTGAGATGAGCGGCCTGCCCGCTGCCAAGCGGCTCTTCGCCGAGATCCTGGGCTGCCGTCCGGAGCAGGTGTTCGTGGGCGGCAACGCCAGCTTGCAGCTGATGTACGACACAGTCTCCAAGGCCTACACCCACGGTCTGCTCCACAGCCCCCGGCCCTGGTGCAAGGAGGAGAAGATCAAGTGGCTCTGTCCCGCCCCCGGCTATGACCGCCACTTCAAGATCACTGAGTCCTTCGGCTTTGAGATGGTCACCATCCCCATGACCGACGAGGGCCCGGACATGGACGCTGTGGAGATGGCCATTGCCGACCCGGCGGTGAAGGGCATGTGGAACGTGCCCAAGTACTCCAACCCCGACGGCATCGTCTACTCCGATGAGACCATCCGCCGCATCGCCTCCATGAAGCCCGCCGCACCGGACTTTTTGCTGATGTGGGACAACGCCTACTGCATCCACGAGTTCGAGGGGGACTATGTGCCCTTCCCGGATATTCTCAGCGAGTGCGCCAAGTACGGCAACGCCGACATGGTCTTTGAGTTTGCCTCCACCTCCAAGGTGACGCTGCCCGGCGCCGGTGTCTCCTGCTTTGCCTGTTCCGAGGACAACATGGCCTATATGGAAAAGCTCCTGACCGTCCAGGTCATCAGCTTCGACAAGGTCAACCAGCAGCGCCACGTCCTCTACCTCAAGGACAAGGCCCACACCCTGGAGCTGATGAAGCGCCACGCCGCCATCCTGGGTCCCAAGTTCCGCTGCGTGGTGGAGGGACTGGACCGCGAGATCGCCCCGCTGGGCATTGCCTCCTGGCGCCGTCCCAAGGGCGGCTACTTTGTCTCCCTCAATGCCATGCCCGGCACCGCCAAGCGGACGCTGGCGCTGTGCAAGGAGGCGGGCGTCACCATGACCGGCGCCGGCGCCACCTTCCCCTACGGCAAGGACCCCGCCGACAGCAACATCCGCATCGCGCCCTCTCTGCCCCCGGTGGCGGAGCTGGAGCAGGCGGTGGAGGTGCTGTGCACCTGCCTGAAACTGGCGGCACTGGAGAAGCTGGGCGTATGAGATATTTCGGCAGCGTATACCGTCCCCCTTCTGAGGCATACAGTCTCATCGTCCAAGTGACCTACGGGTGCAGCCACAACACCTGCGCCTTCTGCAGTATGTACAAGGAAAAGCACTTTGCTGTCCGGCCCCTGGAGGAGGTGCTGGAGGACTTCCGCATCGCCCGGGGCATTTACCGCCATGTGGAGCGGGTATTCCTGGCGGACGGCGACGCTCTGGTGCGCAAGGCCGAGGAGCTGTACGTCATCCTGGACACCGTGCGGGAGCTGTTCCCGGAGTGCCAGCGGGTCACCTGCTACGCCTCTCCCACCTCCATCCGCATCCGCACGGACGAGGAGCTGCGGACCCTGCGCGCCAAGGGACTGACCATGGTGTATATGGGCCTGGAGTCCGGGTGCGACGAGGTGCTCACGCTCATGCGCAAGGGTCACACCGCAGCGGACATCGTGGCCATGGGTCAGAAGGTCCGCAAAAACGGCATCGCCCTCTCCGTCACGGCCATCACCGGCCTGGGCGGCCCGGAGCTGCTGGAGCGCCACGCCGTGGAGACGGCGGAGGCTTTCAATGCCATGAACCCGGAGTATATCGGTATGCTGACGCTGATGGTGGAGCCGGGCACCCCGCTCTACGACTGGCTCCATGACGGCAGTTTCCAACTCCTCAGCCAGCCCCAGGTGCTGCAGGAGACCCGCCTTTTGATGGAGCATCTGGACAGCCCCGGCAGCGTGTTCCGGATGAACCACGCCTCCAACTATCTGGTGCTCAAGGGCACGCTGAATCAGGACAAGGACGCCATGCTGCGGACCATCGACGCGGCAGAGCACGACCTCAGCCGTCTCCGGCCGGAGGAGTGGCGGGGCCTTTGAGCCTTTGTGAAAAAGAAAAAAACGCCTCCGGGAAGACTGGTTCTTCCCGGAGGCGCTTTTTGCGTTATTGGGTGATATGCTTGAAGTTGCCCAGAGTCTCGTTGACGTTGGAGACGTAGGCGAAGGTGTCGGGAAACTCCCGGAGAACGCGGTGGAACTGCATGACCTGGCTGCGGTTGACCACGCAGATCAGCAGAGACTTGGGGGTGTCGGAGTACATGCCCTGGGCGGGCAGCACGGTAACGCCGTGGTGCAGGTCCTGGAGCAGCCGGGCGGAGAGCTCGTCGGCGTGCTGGGTGACCACCTCAAACTTCAGAGCGATCTTGAAGCCCTTCAAAATGCCGTCGCTGATGCGGGAGCTTAAGTAGCAGTAGATGAGGCACAAAATGACCGGCTCAAACTGATAGCCGTACACGAAGAAGGACAGCACCGCCACAGAGGCGTTGAGGCCGAAGATCACCCACACTAGGCTGGCCTCCGGATGGAGCTTATGAACCCAGGCGGCCACGATGTCCGTGCCGCCGGTGGAACCGCCCAGTCGGATCACCAGTCCATACACGGCGCCGCTGACCACGCCGGCGGCCACCGGCCCCAGAATTGCGGAGGAACCGGTGTCATAGGCGATGCCGCTCAGATCCAGCTTGCCCAGTCCCAGCGTCACGCCGGAAAAGACCAGCACGAACAAAAGGCTCTTGCGGGCAAAGTCCGCGTCCAGCTTGCGCCAGGCCAGCAAAATCAGAGGCAGGTTGATGACAAGGGATAAATAACCGATGCTTACATGGAACAGATATTGAATGATGGTGGCAAAGCCGTTGATGCCGGCGGGGGCGAAGGCGTTGGGGAACACGAAGAGCTCATAGCTCAGCCCCATGACGATAGCCAGCCCCACGATCGCCAGATAGCGCCCTGCCTGACCAGGAGAGTGATGCACGCAGAAAACTTCCTTCCCTTTGAATAGTCCGGGCCGCAGTATACGCCACTTTTCTCAAAAATGCAATCAAAAATTCAGGGTTTTCTCAAAAATGCAGGAAAATTTTCACTGCATGCAAAAATGCCGAGAAAAGTGCCGGCCTCCGGGGGAAAAAACGGGGAGAACGGCGCATCGTGCAGCGGAAATTCTGTACCCGTCATGACGCTGCCCCGGCGCCCTGCACCGTTTCTGTCCGACGCCAGGGGCAAAAAAACGCCGCCGTTCATCGGAACGGCGGCGGTCTGCGGGGCGATTTGACAGAGGGATTACAGCTTGCGCTGCTTTTCCGTGTCGCAGTAGGCGCAGCGATAGGTGTGCTTAACGGGGTCGCTGAGCAGGAAGATGGCGTCCAGCTGGGGCTCCGCCACGGTGATGCAGCGGGGGTTCTTGCAGTGGATGATGTTCACCAGCTTCTGAGGCAGTTCCAGATGCTTCTTGGCCACCCGCTGGCCGTTGCGGATCACGTTGACGGTGATGTTGGGGTCAATGTAGCCCAGCACGTCCAGATCCACTTCCATGGGAGAGTCGATCTTGATGATGTCCTTTTTGCCCATGCGGTCGCTGCGGACGTTCTTGATGATGGCCACGGAGCAGTCCAGCTCGTCCAGATGGAGGTACTTGTAGATGTCCATACTCTTGCCGGCCTGGATGTGGTCCAGGACCACGCCGTTTTGGATGCTGTCGATATTCATAAAATCCAGTTCTCCTTTCCTCATACCTGGACACCCAGCAGCTTCATAATCAGGGCCATCCGAATGAACTTGCCGTTTTTCACCTGTTTCCAGTAGCAGGCCCGGGGGTCCTTGTCCACGGAGACGGTGATCTCATTGACACGGGGCAGGGGATGCAGAATGGCCAGGTCGGACTTTGCGGGAACCAGCTTCTCCGGGTCCAGCACATAGGTGTCCTTCAGACGGATATAGTCGGCCTCGTTGAAGAACCGCTCCTTCTGGACGCGGGTCATATAGAGAATGTCCAGCTGGGGCATGGCGTCCTCCAGGCTGGCGGTCTCCTCGTAGGGCAGGCCGTTGCGGTCCAGGACGTTCTCCTTGAGGTACTCGGGCATCTTCAGCTCGTCGGGGGAGATGAAGACGAACTTGATGCCGCTCTGACGGCTCAGGGCGTTGACCAGGGAGTGGACGGTGCGGCCGAACTTGAGGTCGCCGCACAGGCCGATGGTGAAGTTGTCGAGGCTGCCGCGCTCGCGGCGGATGGTGAGCAGGTCGGTCAGGGTCTGGGTGGGGTGGTTGTGGCCGCCGTCGCCGGCGTTTATGATGGGCACCGTAGAGTGCATGGCGGCGACCATGGGCGCGCCCTCCTTGGGGTGGCGCATCGCGATGATGTCGGCGTAGCAGCCGACGACGCGGATGGTGTCGGCCACGCTCTCGCCCTTGGCGGCGGAGGAGCTCGACGCCTCGGAGAAGCCCAGAACGCTGCCGCCCAGCTCCAGCATCGCGGCCTCGAAGGAAAGGCGCGTGCGGGTCGAAGGCTCAAAGAAGAGCGTCGCGAGTTTTTTATATTTGCACCGTTCCCGGTACTCCTCGGGGTGGGCGATTATCTCGTCCGCCTGGTCGAGTATCTCCTTTATCTCCTGGGTGCTCAGGTCGAGTATGTCTATAAGGTGTCTCATTTTCTTCCTCCCATCCAGCTCTCGTCCGAGGGGTCGGCGCGGAAGGCCATGAGTCCCGGCACGCTCTGTGCGGGGATGTAGCCCTCGGCCTCGGCCACGGCGACTATCTCGTCAAAGTCCGTGAGGCTGACGGCGCGCACGCCGGCCTCGGCAAGGCGCTTTTTGCCCTTTTCCATGCCGTAGGTGAAGATGGACACGGCGCCGAGCACGTCGGCCCCCGCCTCGCGCAGGGCCTCGACCGTCTCTATGAGGCTGCCGCCGGTGGAGATGAGGTCCTCGATGACGACGACTTTTTCACCCTCGCGGAGCCTGCCCTCGATGCGGTTTTGCCTGCCGTGGTCCTTCGCGCCGGAGCGGACGTAGCCCATGGGCAGGTCCATCAGATGGCCCACGATGGCGGCGTGGGCGATGCCGGCGGTAGAGGTGCCCATCAGGACTTCCACGTCGGGATAGTGCTCCCGGATCAGCTCCACCAGACCCTGCTCCACCTGGGTGCGGACGGCAGGGGCGGTGAGGGTCAGGCGGTTGTCGCAGTAGATGGGGCTCTTGATGCCGCTGGCCCAGGTAAAGGGCTGATCGGGGCGCAGAAAGACCGCGCCGATGGACAGCAGGTCATGGGCAATTTCGTGTTCCAGATTCATATTTAAATCCTCCTTGTGAAAATACAATCGAGAGCGGGGCACTTAGCCCAGGAAGTCCTTCATGGCCCGGCGGTAGGCGGCCACGGGGTCCTCGGCTTGGGTGATGGGACGGCCCACCACGATGTAGTCGCAGCCGGACTTGCCCGCCTTCTCCGGAGTCATGATGCGCTTCTGGTCTCCGGCGGCGGAGTCGGCAAAGCGGATGCCGGGGGTGACGGTGACGAAGGCGTCTCCGCAGCGCTCCTTGACGAGAGCGGCCTCCAGAGGAGAGCACACCACGCCGTCCAGGCCGCTCTTGGCGGCGTTCTGGGCGTAGGAGAGCACGGTCTCAGCCATGGGGGTGTCGATGAGCAGCTCATTTTTCAGCGCCGCGGCATCGGTGGAGGTCAGCTGGGTGACGGCGATCAGGATGGGGCGGGAGCCGTCAGGCCGGGTGAGGCCCTCCAGGGCGGCCTTCATCATCTCAGAGGCGCCGGCGGCATGGAGGTTCACCATGTCCACATCCAGGCGGCTGAGCACTGCCATGGCCCGTTTGACGGTGTTGGGGATATCGTGGAGCTTCAGGTCCAGGAAGATCTTGTGGCCCCGGGCCTTGATGTCCCGGACCACCTGGGGGCCCTCAGCGTAGAAGAGCTCCATGCCGATCTTCACGAAGGGCTTTTCCCCGGCGGGGAACTGGTCCAGGAAGGAGAGGGTCTCCTCACGGGTGGGGAAATCCAGGGCGATGATCACGTCTTTTGCGCTCATAGCAAACAAATCCTTTCTCTTGAAATTCAGGGTTTGGGGAGGGTCAGCGGTGGGCGGCACCGGTGAGTTCTGCGATGCGCGCTGCGCCCAGATGCTCACAGACCCGGGGCAGCTGCTCCACGATGGTCTTGCAGGCGTAGGGGTCCCGGAGGTTGGCGGCGCCGATCTCTACAGCGGAGGCGCCTGCCATCATCATCTCACACACATCCTCGGCGGAGCTGACGCCGCCGCAGCCAATGATCGGGAGCTTTACCGCCTCGTACACGTCCCACACCATCCGCACCGCCACCGGGAACACGGCAGGGCCGGAGAGACCGCCGGTGCGGTTGGCCAGCAGGGGGCGGCGGGACTTCAGGTCGATCCGCATGCCCAGCAGGGTATTGATGAGGCAGATGCCGTCAGCGCCTGCGTCGGCGCAGGCCCGGGCGATCTCCGTAATGTCGGTGACGTTGGGGGTGAGCTTCATGAAGACCGGCTTTTTCGTCACGGCCTTCACCGCCCGGGTCACCTCGGCGGCGGCGTGGGGATCACAGCCGAAGTTCTTGCCGCCGGCGTGGACGTTGGGGCAGGAGATGTTCACCTCCAAAATCCCCACGTTTTCACAGGCGTCCAGCTTGGCGCAGTTATCGGCGTACTCTGCCAGGGAGAAGCCGCCCACGTTGGCCACCAGGGGACCCTGGAAGAGACGGGCCATGTTGGGGATCTCCTGGGCGATGACGGCATCGATGCCGGGGTTCTGGAGACCCACGGCGTTGAGCATGCCGGAGGCGGTCTCAGCGATGCGGGGCTGGGGATTGCCCAGGCGGGCCTCGCCGGTGGTGCCCTTGAAGGAGAAGCTGCCTAAGAGGTTCAGGTCATAGAGCTCCGCATACTCCCGGCCGTAGCCGAAAGTGCCGGAGGCGGGGATGACGGGGTTTTTCAGCGCCACGCCCGCAAGGGAAACGGAGAGGTCTACCATACGATCTCCTCCTTATAGAGAATGGGGCCGTCCTTGCAAACCCGCTTGTAGCCGTCCACGGTGGGCACGGTGCAGCCCATGCAGGCGCCGAAGCCGCAGCCCATCCGGGCCTCGAAGCTGAACTGGCCGCCGGTGAGCTGAGGCAGCTGGTGGACAGCCTTCAGCATGGGCAGGGGGCCGCAGGCATACACATAGTCGCAATCCGGCAGAGCACGGATGCAGTCGGTGACAAAGCCCCGGGTGCCCATGCTCCCGTCCTCCGTGGCCACGGAGAGGGAGCAGCCCAGAGCGGCGAATTCCTCCAGATAAAAGGTATCCTTGGCGGTGCGGAAACCCAGTGCCACCGTGGGGGTGACGCCGGCGTCCAGCATCCGCCGGGCCAGACCGTAGAGGGGGGCGATGCCGATGCCGCCGCCGGCCAGGACCGGGTGGGAGCCGGACTTGGAGAGGTCGAAGCCGTTTCCGAGGCCGGAGAGCACGTCCAGCTCCGTGCCGGGCACGCAGCGCACCAACTCCCGGGTGCCCTCGCCCACCACCTTCACCAGCAGCATCAGGGCGCCTTCTTCGGTCCAGTTGCAGATGGAGATGGGGCGGCGGAGGAATTTCCCGGGCAGCTCGAGGTTGACGAACTGTCCCGGTGCGGTGATGGCGGAGGTGTCGCCGGAGAGGACCAGCTCATAGGTGTCCGCTGTCAGCTGCCGGGTGTGTTCCAGAGTAAACCAGGATTTTTTCATCACATGTCCTCCTTTTCATGGACATAGACCAGGTTGCCGCCGCACAGCGTCATGTAGATGCCGGCGGAAACGCCCCAGCCGTCGAAGGGGGTTGCCTTCCCCAGGGAACGGAAGTCGGCGGCGCTGATGACGTGGGGGTCGTCCAGATCCAGCACCGTCAGGTCAGCCGGCTGGCCCTCGGCGATCTCACCGCCGGGCAGGCCGAAGATCCGGCGGGGCCGGACGCACAGCCGGTCCAGCAGCAGCTCCAGAGACACAATGCCGGTCTGCACCAGCTGGGTGTAGAGCACGGGGAAGGCGCACTCCAGACCCACGATACCGTTGAGGCTGCCCCGCAGGCCTCCGGACTTTTCCTCCGCACTGTGGGGGGCGTGGTCGGTGGCGATGCAGTCGATGGTGCCGTCCAGCAGGCCCTCCAGCAGGGCATCCCGATCCGCCGCGGAGCGGATGGGGGGATTCATGCGGAAACGGCCGTCGTCCTGGAGATCCTCGTCGCAGAGCACCAGGTAGTGAGGACCGGTCTCGCAGGTGACGGGGAGCCCCTCCGCCTTGGCCTGCCGGATGAGGGCCACGGACTCCTTG
>ENA-OPBO01001392-OPBO01001392.1-human-gut-metagenome-genome-assembly--contig:-NODE-1392-length-17169-cov-2.727475_pt1 | contig 17169 bp, 10 predicted proteins | sample MGYA00241071_ERZ501458 | MGnify/ENA primary metagenome ERZ501458 (study PRJEB25962, sample SAMEA2042509) | human gut metagenome | biome: human gut; feature: human-associated habitat; material: faeces...
AGTCATCAATATTATTATGGTGAAGCTTCTTTGTCGCACGTGCCCGAGTTTGAGGCTGCCCACGTGGCCCGCGTCATGGAGTTGGCACATGCACACGTCAACCATCCGTCGGTAGTCATCTGGTCGCTGGGCAACGAGGCCGGACCGGGCAAGAACTTTGTGACGGCCTACAACGCCCTCCATCAGTTCGACCCTTCGCGCCCCGTGCAGTACGAGCGCAACAACGACATTGTGGACATGGGTTCCAACCAGTATCCGTCCATCGCGTGGATGCGTGGTGCCGTGACAGGTAAGTACGACATCAAGTACCCCTTCCACGTATCGGAATACGCCCACTCGATGGGTAACGCCGTGGGCAACCTCATCGACTACTGGGAAGCTATCGAATCGACCAACTTCTTCTGCGGAGCCGCTATCTGGGACTGGGTAGACCAGGCACTCTACAACTACGACCCGAAGACGGGCGACCGCTACCTGGCCTACGGAGGCGACTTCGGCGACAAGCCCAACAGCGGTATGTTCTGTATGAACGGTATCCTCTTCCCCGGCCATCAGCCCAAACCTCAGTACTACGAAGTGAAGAAGGTTTATCAGAACGTGGGCGTCAAGGCGGTGGACATGACGAAGGGACAGATTGAAGTCTTCAACAAGCGTTACTTCGAGCCGCTGACCGATGTCTATATGGTATGGTCGTTGTGGAAGGATGGGAAGAAGATTGAGGAAAGCACTGCTTTCAAGGGTCCGCGCAGCATCCTCGGTCCGCGCGAGAAGGTGGCCTACACCCTGCCTTACGACTACAGCAAGCTGGCTCCCGAAAGCGAATACTTCGTGAAGGTACAGTTCCTGTTGGCTCAGGATATGCCTTGGGCCAAGAAGGGTTTCGTACAGATGGAAGAACAGCTGCCCGTGAAGGCTGCCGGCGAGAAGCCTGCTCTGGCCTCTGTGACAGCTTCGATGGAGCGTCCGTCGGTCGAGGAAGCCGAAGACTTCACCACCGTATCGGGCAACGGCTTCACGCTGAAGTTTGACAATCGCGAAGGTACCATCTATAGTATGGAATACAACGGTCGCAAGGTCATCCTCGACGGCAAGGGGCCGAAGCTCGACGCTCTCCGCGCACCGGTGGACAACGACAACTGGGCCCGCGACCGCTGGTTCGAGAAAGGCCTGCACAACCTGAAGCACAAAGTCCTGAACTATGCGTGGGTCAACGCCAAGCGGAAGGGCGACAACACGGTTCAGCTGATGTACACTGTCGAGTCGCAGGCACCGAACGCCGCTGTGCTCCAGGGAGGTAACTCCGGTCGTAACTCCATAAAGGAACTGACCGACCGTCCCTTCGGCCCGAACGACTTCAAGTTCGTCACCAATCAGATATGGACCGTCTATCCCGACGGTTCGGTAGAGCTCCAGTCGAGCATCACGTCGAACGATCCGTCGCTGGTGCTGGCCCGTCTGGGTTATGTGATGGAACTTCCTGCCGAACTCCAGCAGTACACGTGGTACGGCCGTGGTCCGTGGAACAACTATAATGACCGTCTGACGGGTTCGTTCATCGAGCAGCATCAGAGTCTGGTGAAAGACCTCTTTGTAAACTTCCCCAAACCGCAGAGCATGGGTAACCGCGAGGATGTCCGCTGGTGTGCCCTGACCGATGCCAAGGGCGATGGTGTGGAGTTTGTGGCTGGTACCCGCATGTCGGCTTCCGCTCTGCCCTGGTCGGCTTTGGAAATGACGCTGGCTCCGCACCCATATCAATTGCCCAAGTCTACGGGTACTCACCTGCACATCGACCTGGGTGTGACCGGCTTGGGTGGTAACAGCTGTGGCCAGGGCGGCCCGTTGGAACCCGACCGCATAAAGGCCGGCGACCACAACATGAGCTTCATCATCCGCCCCGTACGTCAGGCTGACTTTACCGAGACGGCCCGCGTGTCGGTATCAGGCGAAATGCCGCTGTCCATCTCGCGCAGCCGCAACGGTGAAGTAACCATCTCGTCGCAGAAAAAGGATGCGGAGATTGTCTATACGCTGGACGGCAAGAAGAAGGAATATCTCTACATCGAACCCTTCAACCTGCGCGAAGGTGGTGTGGTGACAGCCCGTTACAAAGACAATAAGGCCGTATCTGTCACCATGAAGTTCGAGAAGCTGGAGAGCATCCCGATGACGGTGGTCTATGCTTCGAGCGAGGAGACCGGCGAAGGAGCCGCTTCCCATCTGGTGGACGGCAATCCGAGCACAACATGGCATACGATGTATTCCGTGACCGTGGCCAAGTATCCCCACTGGGTGGACTTCGATGCCGGTGAGGTGAAGACCATCAAGGGCTTTGTCTACCTGCCCCGCCAGGACGGTGGAAACAACGGAAACATCAAGGACTACAGCCTGCATACAAGCATGGACGGCAAGAACTGGACCGAAGTGACTAAAGGGACTTTCGGTAAGGGCAAGAAGGAACAGCGCGTGATGCTGGACAAGCCTGTGCGCGCCCGCTATATCCGTTTTACGGGCTTGAGCTCGCAGAATGGAGCCGACTTTGCCGGTGGTGCCGAGTTCTCGGTAATTGCCGATTGAGTCTGTTCCTGAAATAAGGGAAAAGGCTGCATCAGAATGAATTGTCATCCTGATGCAGCCTTTTCTTTTTTGATAGAGCGAGGTGTCATGCTTTCTTTGGGCAGGTAAGATACACGGATGTCTTCGTTTCCCTTGTAGGGAACGCCCGTTCCCAGCGCACGGAAACGCTCGTTTCCTAGCATGGTAACTCCCGTTTCCTCATAGGGTAACTGTTGTTTCCTAATAGAGGGAACGCTCGTTTCCTTATAGGGGAAACAGATGGAACGCCCTGTTTTCGTTTGTTACGATGCTTTTAAGCCAGAACCCAGAACGATTTCAGCAAGAGGATGGTCTGGCATACGCCCAAGGTCATGCCGTCTTTCCCCATCAGGGAACGGAGCTTGAGCAGGGCACGGTTGGTCAGATTCATGGACGACTGTTCGTTGATGTCCATGATGGCCGCTATTTCTTTGTGCGAAAGCTCCTTGACGTAGCGCAGGTAGAGGGCTGTCTTCTGATGTGGAGGCAACTGCGCGATGGCTTTCAGCAAGTGTTGGGCCAGTGCAAAATCCCGGTCGTTTTGCGGAAACATCTGTTCGAAGAGGTCTTCGTCGTTTGGTATCTCAAACGAAGAAGTATCCAGCGAATCCCTTTCCCGCTCCAGTCCGACAAGCTTGTTGAACAGGTTGTTCTTCAATGCTTTCAGCAGATAGGCCCGTACGGTGATGCCTTCGATGCTGATGCGGGTATTGTGATAGAGGTGGACAAAGAGGTCGTGGATGCAGTCCTTGATCAGTTCGCGGTCGGAAGTACATTTCAAGCCATAATTCAACAGCAGGACGTAATACCGTTGGTAGATTACCTCCAGCGCCTTGCGGTCTCCTTCGGCCAGGAGGTGCCACAGGGTGGTGTCGTCTGTCTGTTCGATGCTTGTTATGTCTTTCATTTTTTGGAATTCCTTTTGCAAATAAAGGTATTTTTTATGTTTTGTCCAAGGCTGGAGTGAAATATTGCGGGTGTTTGGAGGTATTTGCAGCCTTTTTTTATTTTTCTGAAAAAAAGTTCCCGATAAGTGAGTAGGTTTTTCATGCGAATCCATTCTAGATACAAAGGTCTGATTTATGAAATACGAAATAAGTGACATAAAGCGCGTGCTGTCCCGGCTGGTAACTTACTTCCGGGTTCAGGAAGATACCTCCTCGCAACAGGAGATGAACGAGTTGTGGCGCCGGATTGACCGCAGCATCGATGCCCGCCGCAGCAAGCGTCGGATGATGGTGTGGGGCAGTGTGTCGGCGGCAGCATTGCTGGCAGGTTGCATTTGGCTGGGCGTGGGACATTACTGGGAACAGCAGTCTGATTTGTCGGTCGTCGCGGCCCGTATGATGGAAAAAACGGTGGAAACAGACGAAATCCAGCTGATAGTCGCTCCCGAGCAGACCCTTCGGGTGAAAGACGGCGGTACGGTGACTTATCAGCAGGATGGCGGTATCCAAGTGGATGAGAATGTGCTTGCAAGTGATGAAATGCAAAATGGCCCTTATGATCAGATTATTGTACCCAAAGGACGTTTGGGGAGGCTGATATTATCAGATGGAACAGAACAGAATTGTACATAAATTCGGGAACTAAAGTCATTTATCCTGAACGATTTGGGAGAAAACGGCGTGAAATTTTTGTAGACGGTGAGATTTATATCGATGTACGCCGTGACGAAACAGTACCGTTTGTAGTAAAGACTGCGCATTTCGATGTAGAAGTGTTGGGTACTGCTTTTGATGTCAGGGCATATAGTAACGAAGAAGGTCGTGATGAAATTGTTTTACTTCGAGGAAGCGTGAATGTGAAAAGTGTTTCTGGCGTTGAAGTAGAACTGAGACCTGATAAGAAGGCGGTTGTATCAGCTGGTGGAGTCATACATACGGAAACGGTGGATGCAACCGACTATATTTTGTGGACCAAAGGCATTTTGCCATTGAACAACGGTACTATAGGAGATATCGTAGATGATTTGAGCCGCTATTACGATGTGAAGATTACTTGTGATGAGAATATTAGAAATATAAGGATTGCCGGCAAAATTGATTTGCAGCAGGGAGTGGAGGAAGCACTTCGGAATCTTTCACTTACAGGAGGATTCTCTTGTATGAAGCAGTCGGATGCTTATATTTTGTATTCTCAGAATAGTGACTGATATTAAAATCAACGAGAGTAATAATCCGATGTTTAACTTTAAAGTATTGCCTATGAGTATATAATTTTTATAAGAAGTCCATACAATATTGAGAATATGTTTGGATCCGTGAAGAACACTTAATGTTGGTAACTAAATCAGTATAGAAGTATTATGAAAAAAAGAATGAAAAACGCAATCATGATGTCTCGGTTGACGAAATTTATGTTTGCAGTGGGATTTTTATTAACCACAATTTTTAGTTATGCCGGTAATTTGGCATATGCGCAAAAACAGACCTTTACATTTGATTTGAAGAACGTAACTATTAAAACCGTACTCCAAACCATTGAGAAACAGAGTGAGTTCATCTTTATGTATCGTTCCGATTTGTTTGATGCTTCAAACAGGGTGTCGGTGAGTGCTGACAAACAAAGTATTTCCCAAATTTTGGATCAAATATTGGCTGGAACAACAGTGGTATACGAAATTAATGATAGACAGATTTTGTTGAAAGCTGCGGATGAAAAAGAAAATTCTTTTTTACAGACTGGCAATGCTAAGAAAATCAGCGGAATTGTTACTGATGGAACAAGTCAAGAACCCATTATTGGAGCTAATGTGTTGGTAATCGGTAGTACAAATGGTGTTATTACTGATTTGGAGGGGCGTTTTACCCTTGATGTTCCGCAAGGTGCAAAATTGAAAATTTCCTATTTGGGTTATGTGACGAAGGAACTGGTTGTTGGTGATGCCACCAATTATGCAATTCAACTTTTTGAAGATTCCAAAGCGTTGGACGAAGTGGTGGTTGTAGGTTATGGTACGCAAAAGAAAGTCAATGTCATAGGTTCGATCGCGATGGTAGACGCAGAAAAACTTGAGAATCGTGCAACTTCTTCAGTCGTATCTGCATTGACGGGACAAATGCCGGGTGTTACGATTACACAGCCTGGAGGGCGCCCAGGTGAAAACACTGGTACTATACGAGTACGTGGTGTAGGTTCATTTGGAGCAACGCCTGATGCATTGATATTGATAGATGGTATTCCTGGAAACATGACAGATATTAATCCTAATGACATTGAATCAATTTCTGTGTTGAAGGATGCGGCAACAGCAGCTATATATGGAGCTCGTGCAGCCAATGGAGTTGTTTTGGTAACCACTAAAAAAGGTAAAGCTTCCAAAGTTTCTGTTTCCTATAATGGCTATGTAGGATTTAATCGGGCAACGGCTCTTCCTGAATATGTGGATAGCTGGGATTATGCTCGTTTGTTAAATGAAGCAGAAGGGATGACTCGTTTTACAGATGAAGATATTCAGGCAATGCGTGATGGAAGTCAGCCGGATCGCTTTGCCAATGAACAGCCGGTAGATGATATATTTTCAGGCAATGGTTTCCAGACAGGACATGATTTGTCTTTGAATGGTGGAAATGAGAAGACGCAATACTTCGCTTCCTTTGGCTATTTGAGTCAAAATGGTATAGTACCGGGTAATAATTATTCCCGTTATACTGGGCGTTTGAATTTGACCTCAGAGTTGGCGAAAGACTTGAAACTGACGATTCGTTTGAGAGGAGATCGAAGAAATGTGAAAGAACCGGGTACAGCTGGTTCTGTGGATGGAGATGGCATGATGTTGCTGATTCAACAGGGTATGCGTTTCCCTGGGTATATGCCTTCTCAGCTGAGCAATGGAAATTGGGGACCTGGTGTGAAGAATTTTGGAACAGCTAAGGCTTGGCTGGCATCTGAATCATTCAGTGAAAAACCAACGATGCGTTTGAACTCTGTAGTCAGTTTGGATTATGCTCCGATAAAAGGTTTGAAATTATCTGCAATGGGAGCTTATAATTTTACTAATACTCGAACCAAAGCATATCGTGCTACACTGCCAGTGGAAATCGATGGAGTTGTCAAGACATTAGGTCCTTCTTCCTTAGAGGAAAGCAGTACCAATACTGAATATAAGTCTTTTCAGGCAACAGCAAATTATGCTACGTCATTTGCAGGGAAGCACAATATTGATGCTTTGATTGGTTATTCATGGGAAGAGGAATCTGCTCGTGATTTAAGCGCAAGTCGCCAAAATTTTCCTAATAATAACTATCCTTACTTGACTGTAGGTTCTCCTGATGTACAGAAAAACTCGGGTGGTGGTAATGACTGGGTTATTCAGTCATATTTTGGCCGTTTACAATATAATTTTATGGAAAAATATTTGGCTGAGATTACAATGAGATATGATGGTTCTTCTCGTTTCCCGAAGGATTCTCGTTATGCCTTTTTCCCTTCTGCAGCATTGGGTTGGAGAATTTCAGAAGAAAATTTTATTAAAGAGAATGAAAGCTTGGATTTCATTTCTAATTTGAAACTGAAGGCTTCAGTTGGTATGTTAGGTAATAATAATATTGGTAATTATGCTTATCAATCAGTATATGAATTAGGGCAAGCTTACAATTATCCGTTTGGTGGTGTTATAAATCAAGGCGCAGCTCTGGTAACTTATACTGATCCGACATTAAAATGGGAAACAACTCGGACATATGATATAGGTTTTGAATCGGTATTATGGGATGGCTTGTTATCTGCTAATGTAACTTATTTCAATAGATATACATATGATATTTTGTATAAGCCAAACGCAAGTGCTTCTTCCATATTTGGTTTGCAAATGAGTGAGGTTAATACAGGAGAAGCCTCCAATCGAGGTTGGGAATTTGAACTTGGGCATCGAAATACGGTAGGTGATTTTAGTTATGGTATAAGTGCTAATTTCTCTATTATTAATAATAAAGTTGAGTCTTTGGGTGTGGGTAATGTTCAACAACCTAATGGCTTGGTAGGCGATGGCTCCAGTTTGTTTGTTGGTTATCCCATGCAAATGTATTATGGATATGTGACGGATGGTGTGTTCTTGGATCAGGCAGATATAGATGCTTGGTTTGCACATATTGATCAGTCTTCATTGGGAGCTAACCATGCAAATACTAAGCCTGGTGATATCCGTTATAAGGATATTTCAGGGCCTGATGGAGTACCAGATGGAAAAGTTGATGCTACTTATGACCGTGTATACTTGGGTTCACAGATACCTAAATATACATTTGGTTTGTCTTTTAATGCCGCATACAAAGGATTTGATTTAAATCTGTTTTTACAAGGTGTGGCAGGTGTTAAAGGAATGTTAAGTAATTATTCAGGTTGGGCATTCTGGAGCGAAGGTAATGTACAAAAATGGCAGATGGAGGAAGCTTTTGATCCGAAGAATCCTGAAAGATATCCAGGTTATCCGCGCATTCAGAATTTGGGAAACTCTGTTGGCATTAATAATCAGACTTCTGATTTTTGGGTACGTAATGCTTCTTATTTACGCATCAAGAATGTACAATTGGGGTATACTTTGCCGAAGTCTGTTTTGAATGGGACCTTTATTTCTAATGTCCGTTTCTATGTATCGGCAGAAAATCCATTGACATTCCATGGATATCCTACTGGTTGGGATCCGGAAATCAATTCAAGCGGTCAATTCTATCCAGTTTTATCAACTTATACATTTGGTGTGAATCTTAAATTTTAGAAGGTATGAAAAATAAAATAAATAAAATAGGAATAATCTTGACTGCATCATTAATGTTGTCGGGATGTGACATGGATCGATATCCGTTAACAAGTTTTAGTGAAGATACGTTTTATTCAGATGAGGCAAATGTGAAATTGGCTTTGACTGGCCTGTATCGTGGAAATATAACGTTGGGAGTTGACTATGGTGCTGCTGATTGGTGGGCATACAGTGCAGTTATCTTGTTGGATGGAGTTTCTGATATAGGTTATGATCGCAGAGGTTTTAATAATGATTTAGGAAAACTTACTTCTGGGCAACTTCAAGATAATAATGGTTGGGTGAAAAGCTTATATCAGTCTCCATATAAGAGGATCAGTGCATGTTGCCGTTTCTTGGAGGGACTTGATAAGATTGGAAGTCAAAGTACAGAAATGCAGCGGATGCGGGCTGAGGCGAGGTTTATTCGTGCATTACAGTATTTTTATTTAGGTTCCTATTATCATGATGTTCCTTTAGTCAAAACAGTATTGACATTGGATGAGGCAAATAATGTAAAAAAATCAACCCGGAAAGAGGTTCTGGAATATGCAGCTTCTGAGTTGGATGAGGTTTCTAAGGTATTGCCACGTCAGAAAGATTTGCAGGGGTCGGAGTTGGGACGTGCTACGGCACAAGCAGCTTTAGCTTATTTGGCCCGTACTTATATGATTTTGGAGGATTATCCGAAGGCCGCTCAAGCTTGTAAACAAATTATGGATTGGGGGGATAATGAATTGGAACCTGATTATCAAAAATTGTTTTATCCTTCCAATAGAACAAATAAGGAGTTTATTTTTGCGTCTCAATTTGTTGATGATTTAGCTGGTACAGGTTTGCCTCAGCATGTTTATCCAATAAAAGACGGAGGATGGTGCTTGGTAAATGCTAGTAATATTTTATTTGAAGCATATGATTTTAAAGATGGAACTCCTTTTAGTTACGATGATCCTCGTTTTAACAAAACAAATTTTGGCGAGAATAGAGATCCCCGTTTGGACTATACTATATATTATGATGGTGCAACTTTTAAAGGTTCGTCATACTTCTGCAATCCAGAAACAACGGCAGCCGATAAGATAGGGCCGGGGCAGACTACGCAGACGGGTTATCTGATGCGTAAATATTTGGATGAAGGATGGAGTGGAGATATTAATTCATATGGTATAGCTGTACCTTTAGCGCGCTATGCCGATATTTTGTTGTTGTATTTGGAAGCAAAGGTAGAGGCTGGTGAGGTAATTGATCAGACCTTATTAAATGAAACAATAAATAAAGTGCGTGGAAGAGAAAGTGTAAATATGCCTCCTATTACAGAAACAAATTCTGTTGATTTAATGAAGTTGATTCAGAAAGAACGTATGATTGAGCTAGCTTTTGAAGGTTGGCGTCTATGGGATTTGTATCGTTGGGGAATCGCTGAAGAAAGATTAAATATGGATATTTATGGTTCTCCCTTCTATGTGTCTAATCAGGATCTGATGAAGAAAAAGGATGGAGTACGGGATCCTTGGGACAGATGGTATGTAAATACACGGTCTTTTGTGAGCGGACAGGAAGTTTGGCCCATACCATTGGCTGAGAAAAATATCAATCCAAACTTACGATGAAGTAAAGTAATCTTTGTTATAAACAAAACCTGAGGATTTCGTTCGACAAATCATTCGTTTTGTCGGTTTTATACGGAATCCTCGGGCTTCCCTATAATGTAGTTACCATGAAACATGCCGTTCCTTTTTATCTTTCCCTTTTGGCTTTTCCGCTGTTATCTGATGCTTTGTATGCACAAGACAGGCAAATGCCTAATGTGATTTTTATCTTGGCCGATGATATCGGCTATACAGATCTTGGTTGTTATGGTGCTCCTGCTGTAGATCAGTTGGCGTCAGAAGGGGTACGTTTTACTTACGCGTATGCACCTGCTTCTACTTCCTCGCCGTCCCGTTATGCTTTACTTACAGGAGAATATGCTTGGCGCAAAAACGTAGGAATCTTGCCTGCAGATGCTCCGTTGAGCATAGATCCGGCGAAGATGACACTACCGGGCTTTTTGAAAAAACACGGTTATCGGACAGGGCTGGTGGGTAAATGGCATTTAGGATTGGGAGAAAAAGGGAAACCTGTCGATTTCAATGAGGACATTCATGCAGGTCCATTGGCCGTAGGATTTGACTATGCCTATTATTTCCCGGCTACGAACGATCGTGTCCCTTGTGTATACATTGAAAATAATCGTGTAGTAGGGTTGGAGTCTGCCGATCCGATAACGGTTTCTTATCGAAGGAAGGTGGGAGGTGATCCTACCGGGCGTGAACATCCCGAACAGCTGAAGCTGAAGCCTCACCTTGGCCATGATGCTACGATAGTGAACGGCATCAGCCGTATTGGCTGGATGGCGGGGGGGGAGAAGGCGCGATGGAAAGACGAAGAGATGGCTTTTGTGTTGTTGGAGAGAGCCAAAGCATTTGTGCAAGAACATGCCGGTGAACCTTTCTTCCTGTATTATGCGCCACACAACGCGCACGAACCGCGGGTACCGTCAGAGGCTTTTCGGGGAAAGTCGGCTGCAGGAATTTATGGAGATGTGATTGAAGAGTTTGATTATTGTGTGGGGGAATTGGTGAAGACGTTGAAAGAGAATAACCTTTATGACAACACTCTTATTGTCATTTCCAGTGATAATGGGCCGATGATTAAGGAAGGATATAAGGATGGTGCGCTGGAAAACATGAACGGACATGATCCTTACGGCGGGCTGCGTGGACAGAAGTATTCTTTGTACGAAGCTGGTACTCGTGTGCCATTTATCTTCTCTTGGCCGGAACGGGTCAGAAGACCTTTCGTTCAGAAAGAATGTTTTACTTATCTGGATATGTTGTCTACGTTTGCAGGGTTGTTGGAACTGCCCATTGCTCCAGAAGAGGCCAACGACAGTAAGGATGCTTCTGATTTGTTTCTGAAGAGAGATGCTGGACCCTATAGAGAATATGTCATGATTCAAAACAACGGCGGACAAATTGCTATTCGCAAGGAGAACTGGAAATTCATTCCTGCTACTCAGAATCGGGGAGCCGAACTCTATGATTTGGACAAGGATCCTTCCGAATTGCACGATTTGACAAATGCTTATCCTGAGAAGGTAACTCAATTGCAGAAATATGTAGAACGGGATTATAAGAAGAATGTCAATAAATAAACCAAAGGAAGTTATATGAAAACAAAACTTTTAGTGGGCTTGGGAGTCAGCACTTCCCTGCTCTCTGCTTGTGGCAGCAAGCAACAGGAAGAAGTAAAACAACCGAATGTGATTTTCATTGTAGCCGATGATTTGGGTTACGGAGATTTGAGTTGTTATGGTGCGAAACGTATTCAGACGCCGAATGTGGATAGATTGGCTGCTGAAGGTTTGCGCTTTACGGATGCGCATGCAGTAGCTTCTACCAGTACGCCTTCCCGCTATTCTCTTTTTACGGGACATTATAGTTGGAGGAGAAATGATACGGGTATTGCGACTGGTGATGCGGGTATGGTGATTCGTCCGGAACAGACCACTGTGGCCGATATATTTAAGGCGGCGGGTTATACGACGGGAGCTGTCGGGAAGTGGCATCTGGGGTTGGGTGACAAGGCCGGTACACAAGATTGGAACGGTTTTGTTTCTCCGGGACCTCAGGATTTGGGTTTCGATTATTCTTATTTGATGGCGGCTACAGGCGACCGTGTACCTTGTGTATGGATGGAAAATCAACGGGTAGCAAATTACGATCCTGAGGCTCCGATTGCGGTTAGCTATAAGACCCCTTTCCCTGGTGAACCTTTGGGCAAAGATCATCCGGAGATGTTGACCAAACTGAAACCGTCGCCTAACCATGGGCATGATATGGCCATCGTCAACGGTATATCACGCATCGGTTACATGAAAGGAGGTGGAAAGGCTCTTTGGGAGGATGAAAACATTGCCGATACGATTGCTGCTAAGGCTGTACAATTCATTGAACGGCAAAAGGAGAAACCTTTCTTTTTGTATGTAGGTACGAACGACGTGCATGTGCCTCGCTATCCGCACGAACGTTTCCGTGACAAGAGCGGAATGGGTTATCGTGGCGATGCCATTCTTCAGTTCGACTGGACAGTCGGTATGATTGTGGAGGCATTGGAGAAGGCCGGTATTTTGGATAATACCCTGATTGTGCTGACCAGTGATAATGGTCCCGTAGTAGATGACGGATATGCTGACAAAGCTGTTGAACTCTTGGGCGACCATCGTCCATGGGGTGAGTTCCGTGGGGGTAAATACAGTAACTTCGAGGCTGGAACACGCGTGCCGTTTATTGTGCATTGGCCTGCTGTGGTTAAGCCTGGTATTTCGGACGCTTTGTTTTCGCATATTGACATGTTTGGCTCAATGGAGAAACTGACCGGACAAGATATGGGTGAAGCGGCAGGCATGGATAGTCAGAACTATTTGCCAACCTTGACAGGTGAAGACAAGAAAGGACGCGATTATGTTATCGAAGCATCCGGTTCGCTTTCCATTAGCGATGGTGAATGGAAATATATTACACCGAACAAAGGACCGGCCTACAATAAACTGACGAATACGGAACTGGGTAATTCGGAGGATGAACAGCTCTATAATTTGCATGAAGATGTGGGTGAGAAGCAGAATGTGGCGGAGAAATATCCGGATAAAGTCAAGGAAATGAAGCAGATTTTAGAGCGGGAAAAGCAGAAAGGTTTTCGCGAGAAGTGGGTGTATTGATTTGTGATTGTAATGGATTAGTTGCATGAAGATCTTTGATAAAAAGAGTTTGTTGCTGTTTTCGGGTTTGGTAACCATGGGGCAGCAAGCTGATGCTTGGGACGGTCGGTCAGACCGTCCCAATGTATTAATTATTTTGTTGGATGATGCCGGCTATAACGACTTCGGCTTTATGGGGTCTCCTGATTTACGTACTCCCAATATTGATGCGTTGGCGGCAGACGGAGTGATATTTACCGATGGACATGTAGCCGCAACAGTGAGTAGTCCTTCACGTGCTTGTCTGATGACCGGCCGTTACGGACATCGTTTCGGCTATGAATGTAACCCTGATCATAGCACGGACGGACTCCCTTTGGATGAACAGACCTTGGGAGAGATATTTAAGGAAGCAGGTTATCACACAGTTGCTATCGGTAAGTGGCATTTGGGAAGCCGCGACGAACAACATCCCAACAGACGGGGATTTGATTTGTTTTATGGTATGAAAGCAGGGTCGCGGGGGTATTTTTATGATGAAACCAAAAGCGATAAGCCTGGAGATGGACGGAACCTGCTTCTGAATGAAAATCAGGTGAAATTTGATGGCTATCTGACGGATGTTTTTTCGTGCAAGGCCGTGGACTTCATTAAAGAAACGAAAGAACCTTTTATGATGTATTTGGCCTATAATGCCGTACATACCCCTATGCAGGCTACGCAGGAAGATATGGTATTGTTTGAGGGGCATCCCCGGCAGAAACTGGCTGCGATGACTCATGCGCTGGACAGAGGAATAGGCTGTGTAGTTCGTGCACTGAAAGAATCGGGTAAATATGACAACACGCTTATCTTCTTTCTGAGCGACAATGGCGGGGCTACTAACAATCAGTCGTCCAACCATCCGTTGAAGGGGTTTAAAGGTAACAAGTTTGAAGGTGGTCATCGTGTTCCGTTCTTTATGGTATGGAGACAGGGATTTGTTTTGCCGGGGCAATACGACGGTCTTGTTTCCTCCTTGGATATTTTTGCAACTGCAGTAGCAGCGGCTGGTATTCGGAAAACGAAGAAACCATTGGACGGTGTGTCGCTTCTTCCTTATGTTTCAGGTAAAAAGAAGGGGAATCCTCATGAGGAATTGTATTGGCGTAAAATGGATACCCGTGCCATTCGTTGTGGTGATTATAAACTGATTGTTACGCACGGAGTAGATTCTGTTTTGTACGATGTACGGAAGGACATACAGGAGCAAGTAGACATAAAGGAAGCAAAGCCGGAAGTTTTTCATCAGTTATATACGAAACTTGCCCGATGGGAACGCGAAGAATGTGTCGCTCCGTTGTGGATAGAAGAAGGATGGGCTGAAATTACAAATGGTTACCACAGGCAGTTGATGCACAATGAGATAAAAACAGCTCGTGATTTACAGAAAACAAAAGGAAAGGAATGAATTTATGCACAAATATCAATCATTGGTCAAGAAGACGGTTTGCTTGGGATGGGGGATAGGCAGCATAGTACTTTCTGGAGAACTTTGTGCGCAGGATTCTGTCTTTTCCTGCAAGCCTAATGTTATCTATATCTTATGCGATGACTTGGGTTATGGTGAAGTGGGCTACAACGGTCAAGAAAAGATTGAGACCCCTGAACTCGACCGTCTGGCCTCTCAAGGAATGATTTTCTCGAATCATTATTGCGGGAATGCAGTAAGCGCTCCTTCCCGATGTGCGTTATTGACAGGCAAGCATCCGGGACATGCGTTGATTCGGGCCAACAGCCCGGGGTATCCTGACGGGCAAGTTCCCTTGACTGAAGAAAGCGAAACTGTAGGTAAACTGATGCAAAGAGCCGGATACAAAACCGCATGTATAGGAAAATGGGGCTTGGGAGCATTCTCTAACTCTGGTAATCCGAATCGGCAAGGTTTTGATTATTTTTTTGGTTATACCGATCAGGTACATGCTCATAATTACTATCCCAGTTATTTGTGGAGAAACGGTGAGAAGGTTCAGCTGAACGAACAAGGTATCTGTAAGGATTACAGCCATGATTTGTTTACGGAGGAAGCTTTTCGTTTTATCAGGGAAAATCGCAGTCAACCGTTTTTCTTGTATTTGGCTTATACGATTCCTCACGTGAAGTATCAAGTGCCGGACTTGGCGCAGTATAAAAATCGGGATTGGCCGGAAAATATGAAAATTCATGCAGCCATGACTTCACGTTTGGATAAGGATGTGGGGCGCCTGGTTTCTTTGTTGGAAGAACTGAAACTGGTTGAGAATACATTAATTATTTTTAGTAGTGACAATGGAGCACATGGCCAGTTCGGCTCTTTTGAATTCTTCAAAACATCCGGTGAACTGCGTGACAAAAAGCGGAGCCTGTATGAAGGGGGACTACGTTCACCGACTTTTGCCTATTGGCCGGGAACTGTACTTCCTGGTACTGTTACAGATCATATTTCGGCTTTCTGGGACGTGCTTCCCACCTTATCGGAACTGACAGGTGAGTCTGTTCGGGGTGAAACGGATGGTATATCTTTCCTGCCAACTTTGTTGGGACAACCTGACAGGCAACGTCGGCATGATTATCTGTACTGGGAGCTATATGAAGGGCGTCCGCAATGTGCTGTGAGATATAAACAATGGAAAGGTGTTGTTAGAGATATGCGCGAGGGCTTGAATGTGGAACTTTATGATGTGGAAAAGGATGGACGTGAAACTCGGGATATGGCTGCTGATTACCCTGCAGTCGTAGACTCTATCAAAGACATGATGATGCGTTCGCACCAGCCGAATCCCTATTGGGATAAAGATAACAAACCGCTGTTTGATTTGAGAAAGGCATGCCGGGATCATGGAGTGGAAGTACGGAGGAAAGATGCTAGTAATAATTAAGAAATAGATTGAAAGGGTTTGGATATGAAAAAATGGGTTATATCTGATGTTATAGTTTTCTCGCTTTTTGGGGGAACAATTCCTGTTGTAGCTCAAGACGTAAAGTCTGAACGTCCCAACTTTGTTTGGTTCATGACGGAAGATGTTTCCAGTTATTTTCTGAGTATCTATAATGAGGGTCAGTTCGGTGCAGTCACTCCTCACGTGGAGGAATTGGCTCGCAATGGTCTTGTGTTCAACAATGCATACAGTAATGCACCTGTCAGTTCGGCGGCACGTTCTACGTTGATTACGGGGTGTTATGCTCCTCGTATAGGCGTTCATTTGCACCGGAAGATGGAAGAAGTTCCGATGCCGGAAGGGTTGCATATGTTCCCGTATTACTTGCGAGCAGCCGGATATCATACGTCCAATGCTGCAAAAACAGATTATAACTGCTTTTTGGATAAAGAAGCGTGGGATATTGTATCCGGTAAGATTGGGGCTTGGCGGATGAGGCCGGATAAGGACATGCCGTTTTTTCATGTACGTACTTGTGCGGTGACTCATGAAAGCAGTTTGCATTTCTCGGAGGAAAAGATGCATGAATCACACCTTGCTACATGGCTGGACTCGATTTATATCCATCCCAACCATCCTGATACGGAATTGTTCCGCTATACTTATGCCTCTTTTTATAATCGGATCAGTGAGTCGGATGCGGAATTGGGACGGCTCATAGCTATGCTGGAAGAGGATGGAGAGCTTGACAATACTTTTATTTTTTATTTTGGAGATAATGGTGGTGCACTACCTGGCTCCAAGGGGTATACAACCGAAACAGGATTGCGTGTACCTTTAGTCGTGTATATCCCTGAACGGTGGCGAGACAAGCTTCCTCTGCAGGTGGGTACGAGAGTGGATGGAATGGTCAGCTTTGTAGACTTCGGTCCGACATTGTTGCGTCTGGCGGGCATTGATGTGCCCGAGGGGATGGACGGAATTCCTTTCCTGGGAGACGATATTTCATTGGATAACCTTAATGGACGGAATGAAGTATTTGGCTACGGTGACAGATTTGACGAACTGTATGCGTTTAATCGTACAATCCGTAAAGGACGTTTCAAATATTCCCGGAACTTTCAGCCTTATCATCCCAAATCCCTTTATGCAGCTTATCGGTACAAGCAGGCTGCCTTTAGAGAGTGGAAGCGTTT
>ENA-OPBO01001402-OPBO01001402.1-human-gut-metagenome-genome-assembly--contig:-NODE-1402-length-17039-cov-3.771020_pt1 | contig 17039 bp, 14 predicted proteins | sample MGYA00241071_ERZ501458 | MGnify/ENA primary metagenome ERZ501458 (study PRJEB25962, sample SAMEA2042509) | human gut metagenome | biome: human gut; feature: human-associated habitat; material: faeces...
AACAGACAGATACGGCGCATGTGCGAAGCACTCGGATATAAGGTGGATGTGTTAAAAAGGATACGGATCATGAACGTCGAACTTGGAGATCTGAAACCGGGACAGGTAAGAGAATTAACAGAACAGGAGTTAAAGGAATTATATGGGACAGTCAAAGAACGAGAGAATGCTGGAATTAGTAGAACTTCTGAATAAAGCATCCAGATCTTATTATCAGGATGCGCAGGAGATCATGAGCAACTATGAGTATGACAGCCTGTACGATGAGCTGGTAAGCCTTGAGAAGGAGCTGGGGATGACCCTGTCCAACAGTCCCACAGTAAATGTAGGCTACCAGGTGTTGAGCGAGCTTCCCAAGGAACGCCATGAGGAGCCCATGCTGTCCCTGGATAAGACCAAGGAGGTAGAGGGCTTAAAAGAATTTCTGGGGGACCAGAAGGCCCTGCTGTCCTGGAAGATGGACGGACTGACCATTGTACTCACCTATCAGGATGGAGAACTTAAGAAGGCGGTCACCAGGGGAAATGGCGAAGTGGGCGAGGTGATCACCAACAACGCCCGGGTCTTCCGCAATATCCCGCTGAAGATCGGATATGAGGGAGAGCTGATCCTGCGGGGGGAAGCGGTGATCGGATACCGGGATTTTGAGCGGATCAATGAGGAGATCACAGATGTTCAGGCAAAATATAAGAATCCCAGGAATCTCTGCAGCGGCTCTGTGCGCCAGCTGAACAACGAGATCACGGCCCGGCGGAACGTGCGCTTCTTTGCCTTTGCCCTGGTGCGGGCGCCCGGCGTGGATTTCCACAATTCCAGGGCGGCCCAGATGGAGTGGCTGAAGGAACAGGGCTTTGAGATCGTGGAGTATCATATGGTCACAAGAGATACCGTGGAGGGGGAAGTTATTAAATTTTCCGAAAAAATCCCGGAGAATGATTTCCCATCCGACGGACTCGTGCTAATATATGATGATATAGAGTATGGTCAGTCGCTGGGGCGGACCGCCAAGTTCCCCCGGGATTCCATCGCCTTTAAGTGGGCGGATGAGACCAGCCGCACCAGGCTTCTTGAGATTGAATGGAGCCCGTCCAGGACAGGACTTATCAATCCGGTGGCCATATTCGAGCCTGTGGAGCTGGAGGGCACCACAGTAAGCCGGGCAAGCGTCCACAACATCAGCATCATGGAGGAACTGGAGCTGGGCGTGGGGGATGAGATCGAGGTATACAAAGCCAACATGATCATCCCGCAGATCGCCAGGAACCTGACCCGCAGCGGAGTGAGGGATATCCCCGCCGTCTGTCCGGTATGCGGAGGAAAGACCCAGATCCGGCAGGAGGGGAACGCCAAGACCCTCTACTGCACCAATCCAGAGTGCCAGGCCAAGCATGTGAAAGCGTTTACCCTGTTTGTCAGCAGGGACGCCATGAATATCGAAGGACTTTCCGAGTCCACCCTGGAGAAATTCATCGCCCGGGGGTTTATCCGGGAGTACGCGGATATCTTCCATCTGGACCGGCACCGGGAGGAGATCCAGTCCATGGAAGGCTTTGGAGAGAAATCCTTCCAGAATCTGGAGGCGAGCATTGAGAAGGCAAGGACCACCACCCTTCCCAGAGTCATTTACGGACTGGGGATCGCTAATATCGGCCTTGCCAATGCCAGGATGATCTGTCGGGCTTTCGACTATGAGCTGGACCGGATGCTGGCAGCGGATCAGGAGGATCTAAATGAGATCTCCGGGATCGGAGACGTGATCGCAGGGGCTTTTGTTGCATATTTTAAAGATCCGGTCCACCGCAGGCGGCTTGAGGATCTTCTGAAAGAGCTGACCATTGTGGAGGAGGAAGGGGCAGGAGCGCCGCAGACTCTGGCGGGGCTGACTTTTGTGATCACCGGGAGTGTCACGCATTTTGCCAACCGCAGTGAGGTCAAGGCCCTGATCGAGAGTATGGGGGGAAAGGTGACAGGATCTGTTACATCTAAGACCGACTATCTCATCAACAATGATGTGGAGTCTACCTCATCGAAGAATAAGAAGGCCAGAGAATTGGGAATTCCCATCCTTTCAGAAGAAGAATTCCTGGAGATGACACAAGGAGAAGGCCAATAGAAGAAAGGGATCAAACATGTCTGAATACGAGAACAGAGATGAAGAAGGAATGGAGAAGGAAATAGAGAAAGCAGAAGGGACCGTGGAGGAAAAGGACGACAGTGAGTATGAGAAGGTCTGCTTCCTCTGCCACCGACCGGAGAGCGTGGCCGGCAAGATGATCGAACTTCCCAACAACGTGTGTGTGTGCAGGGACTGTATGCAGAAGAGTTTTGACGCCATGACAAGCGGGCAGATCGATTATTCCCAGCTGATGAATAATCTGCCGCCGGGAGTCCAGTTCATGAACCTGTCAGATCTGGAGCAGGCGATCCCCAAACAGCAGAAAGTGAAAAAGAAAAAGGAAGGGGAGGAGAGAGTCCCGCTGGTGGACTTGAAGAACCTCCCTGCGCCCCATAAGATCAAGGCCAGACTGGACGAATATGTGGTGGGCCAGGAACATGCCAAGAAGGCCATGTCCGTGGCGGTCTACAACCACTATAAACGGGTGGCCACGGATACCATGGATGACATTGAGATCGAGAAGTCCAATATGCTGATGATCGGCCCTACCGGATCTGGAAAGACCTATCTTGTAAAGACGCTGGCAAGACTTCTGGATGTGCCGCTTGCCATCACGGACGCCACATCCCTGACAGAAGCGGGCTACATAGGAGATGATATCGAGAGCGTTGTCTCCAAGCTTCTGGCAGCGGCGGACAATGACGTGGAGAAGGCGGAACAGGGGATCATCTTCATCGACGAGATCGACAAGATCGCCAAGAAACGCAATTCCAATCAGAGGGATGTAAGCGGCGAGTCGGTGCAGCAGGGGATGTTAAAGCTTCTGGAGGGAAGCGATGTGGAGGTGCCGGTGGGCGCCAACAGCAAGAACGCCATGGTGCCCCTTACCACGGTAAATACCCGGAATATTCTCTTTATCTGCGGCGGCGCGTTCCCGGATCTGGAAGGGATCATCAAGGAGCGGCTGACCAAGCAGTCTTCCATTGGATTCGGGGCGGATCTGAAGGATAAATACGATCATGATAAGACTATCCTGGAGAAGGTGACGGTAGAAGACCTGCGGAACTTTGGGATGATCCCGGAATTCCTGGGACGTCTTCCCATCATTTTCACCCTGCAGGGAATGAATGAGGATATGCTGGTGAAGATCCTTAAAGAGCCCAAGAATGCGATCCTGAAGCAGTATCAGAAGCTTCTGGCTCTGGATGAGGTGAAGCTGGAATTTGAAGAGGACGCGCTCACCGCCATCGCGAAGAAAGCCATGGAGAAGGATACAGGAGCCCGTGCCCTGCGGGCGATCATTGAGGAGTTCATGCTGGATATCATGTATGAGATCCCCAAGGATGACAATATTGGCCAGGTGACCATCACCAGGGCCTATATCGAAGGGACCGGCGGCCCCATCATTACGCTGCGGGGGCAGCAGGTGGCAAGTCTGCCATAAGGAAAAAACATAAGAATCAGATTGCACCTCATATACTGGAAGAAAGTATATGAGGTGCTTTGCCTATGGGAGAAGAAGCGATGGAAGGGCCAGACTGCCGGGCGAAGATCCTGTCCCAGGATTATCGGGATTTCCTGATCCCAGGATACCGGGAGGATATAGAGGTTCGGTTCCCGAAAGAAAAAACCTGCGTCCAGGAGGGGGATTTTGGCCTCCGGGTGATCTCGGCGGCTCAGGAGATCGTGGGGGAGCTGAGTTTTGAAACTTATGGTTACCCTGCGATCCCCAAGTGCTACGCCCTTCTTGATATGGACGCCTTGAACGAGACCGGGATCAGTACGGTCCAGAATTATCCGGCCCTGCAACTGGACGGGAAAGGGATCATGATCGGTTTTGTGGATACCGGGATCGACTACACCAATGAGATCTTCCGCAATCCGGACGGAACCACCAGGATCGTCGGGATCTGGGATCAGACTCTGCAGGAAGGGGAGCCGCCGCGGGGATTTCTCTACGGCAGCGAATACCGGCAGGAGAGGATCAATGCCGCCCTGGCCCTGGATTCCCCGGAGACCCTGGTGCCCACCCGGGATGAAAACAGCCACGGGACTTTTCTGGCCAGCATTGCCGGGGGAAGCCGGGTGAACGGGGAGAGATTCTCAGGGGCCGCGCCGGGCTGTACTTTCGGGGTGGTAAAGCTGAAGGAAGCCAAGGATTATCTGAAGGAGTTCTATGCCATCCGGCCAGATGCCGTCTGCTATCAGGAAAATGATATCCTTATGGGGCTTGGTTATCTGAACCGTCTGGCAGGGGAGTACGAGGTTCCGCTGGTCCTCTGTCTTGCCCTGGGGACCAGCTTTGGCGGGCATAACGGAAGTTCCATTCTCTCCCGGGCGCTGCAGGAATATGCCGGCAGGATCCATCGCTGCGTAGTGATTGGCGGAGGCAATGAAGCGGCGCAGAGACATCACTATTACGGAAGATTTCAGGAGGCGGGGGAGATCCGGGAAGCAGAACTTAGGGTGGAGGAAGGGGTGGGAGAGTTTGCGGCAGAACTGTGGACCACTCTCCCCAATATCGTCACAGCCTATCTGGTATCTCCCTCCGGGGAGAAAAGTCCGACGATCTCGCTGCGGCAGGGGAGCCGGTATCAGTTTGAGTTTCCCTTCGACGGTACCAGGACGGAGGTGGAATATCGTCTCCTTATTGAAAATGACGGTTCTCAGCTGATCTTCTTCCGGTTTCGCAGTCCGGCGGAAGGGATCTGGAAGGTTGGCGTGGAGGCGCTTGGAGTGTCCGAAGGAGAGTTTCATATCTGGCTGCCTCTTCAGGAATTCCTGGAGGGGGAGGTTTATTTTCTGGAGGCGGATCCCAACACAACGCTGACAGAGCCTGGAAGTACAAAAGCGGCTATCACGGCGGCCTTTTATGACGGGGAAGATAAGAGTGTTGCCATTCATTCCGGGAGAGGGTATACTAGAGGTGGATTCATAAAGCCGGATCTTGCGGCGCCGGGAGTGGAGATCACAGGACTGGGACCGGGCGGAAAGTTTGTCACCCGCAGCGGATCCAGCGCAGCGGCAGGCCTTACGGCCGGAGCGGCGGCCCTTGTCATGCAGTGGCTGGAAGAACAGCCCATGGCCATCGGAGTAAGCACCAGCGTGGTGGCAGGCCTTTTGATCCTGGGGGCGGACCAGGGAAATCTCTCGGAATATCCAAACCGGGAGTGGGGATACGGAACTCTGAATGTCTATCGTTCTCTGGACCGCTTGAGACGGCTGTAAATACATAGAGAAAGCAAAGGAGAGATGAACTATGGCAGATTTTTTTGATGAACTGGGAAAGAAGATCACAGAGACAGCAGAGGATCTGGGAAGAAAAGCAGAAAATGCGGTGGAGATCCAGAAGATCAAAGGACAGATCCGCTCTCTGAAGCGGGCCAATGACCGGGATCTTCTGGACATTGGCCGGATGGCTTACGAGAAGTTCCAGAAGGGCGAGATCTCAGATCTGGATTGCATTTCTCTCTGCGAGGCCATCGAGACCCGGTCAGAGGAGATCGAGCGGCAGGAAGAGGAGATTGTCCGGATCAAGGGTGTTTTCTGATGATCCCCAAATTGGCAGGCCTTTTCCTTGTACTGGTCTGCGGGGATATGGGGGTAAAACAGTATATCGAGGATTTCTTTCAGGAAAAAGAAGAGCGGGAGACTCTTATCCCTTCCGTGGTACTGCGTAAAGTGTACAACCGGGGCTTTCTTCTGGACGCCCTGGATCAGCATCCGGAACTGGTCCGCAGAAGTTCTCTTCTTCTGGGAGCGGGGATCCTGATCTATGATGTGTGGCTGTTCCTGCAGAAAGGAAGAAAACTTCGGAAACTGGGAATGGCGTTCTTAAGCGCCGGCGCCTTAAGTAATACTTATGACCGGGTGATTCGGGGGAAAGTCATTGATTATATTGGCTTTAGGAGTAAATATAAGTTCTTGTCCAGGATTACAGCCAATCTGGCGGATTTCTATGTAGTGATCGGAGGAGTGCTGGCGGCGCTGGGGCGGAAGAAGTAAATTCAGGTTTATCGCGCTGATTCTGTGAACAAAAAATTGCTCAGGGAAGTTCATACAGCCAGCAGATAGAAGCCAAAAAAGTTCGCGAAGAATCCTTAACATCAAAACACCTGTGATTTCATGATCAGAGCAATTCGCAAGGAAATCTGATGATTTCCCTGCTCAGGCTCTTCTCAGATTTGACTGGAAGTCAAATCTTCGCATGAAATCACAGGTGTTTTTCTGTAACGGATTCTAACGCTTCCATATGGTTCTATCTGCTGGCTGTATGCGCTTCCCTGTTTCATATTCTTCCGCAGAATCATCTTGGCAATTCAGGCCTTTGTCGGGACAGTTGGCGATAAGGCGGGGGCCGGATGATTGCGGAGGTTAAGCGTCAGCCTCGGAGCAATCGCCGGACCCCGCCTCTCGACAAACCGCGCGATAAACCTGAATTTCATATCTTGTTTTTTCTCATGAAACGGGATATACTATCGTTACTTTATTTATTCAGGACAGATTTTTATTCTAAAGGTTCATCTGTCCTGGGGGAGAGTTTCGTTTCCCCGTCAATCATTCTGGCCAGTCGGCCAAAGTTTCTTTTGTAGTTACAAGCGAAAACAGGAAACGCATAAGAGATTTGATCATCTGCCGTTGTTTTTCAGCCAAAGCCTTGGTAAAATAAAGAAAACCTGTCTTTTATGCGTTCCAGCCAAGAGAAAGGAGAAGCGCATGAAAGATGAAAAACAGAAAAATAATTCCATTGGGAACACATCACCTAAGGACAGCAGCGCCAAACTGATCTTTGACAACCACATTCTTTGTGCTCAGTTTCTGAGAGATTATGTGGATGTAGAATTACTGAAGAATGTTCAGCCGGAGGATATTGAGGATATTTCCGAGCGGTTTCTGTGGTTATGGCAGGAGAGCCGGGAGTCAGACTCGGTGAAGAAGATCCATTTGAAAGGGAAGGAAGGGGCGGACACTTTGTTTGTGATCACGCTCATTGAACATCAGTCCCGGGTGGATCACAATATGTCTTTCCGGGTACTGCGGTATATCGTTCAGGTTCTGACAGACTATGAGAAAGAAATGGAGGAAGCGCAGGAAGGGATCACAAAGCGCAAAGGCTTTCGGTATCCGCCGATCCTGCCCATTGTATTTTATGATGGCCCTGGTGCATGGACAGCGGCGGTAAACTTTCAGGAGCGGGTGTATCTGAACGAAACGCTGGGGGAATATATTCCCTCATTCCGTTATCTGGTGATTCCATTGTCCAGGTACAGTAATGAGGAGTTAATTGGGAAAAAGGATGAACTTTCTTTAGTCATGCTGGTGGATAAGCTTCAGAGTGCGGCGGATTTTCGAACATTGAAGGATCTGCCGGAGGGGTACCTGGAAGAAATTGCAAGAGAATCTCCAGAATCGGTATTAAAGTTGATCGGGAAAATCCTGGCGGTGTTGCTGGTGAGGTTGAACGTACCAAAGGAAGAGGTGGAGGAATTTACAGATCGGATTGAACGGAGGGAGTTTGGGATGTTGTTTGAACATTTTGAAGCTTACGATGTACAGGAAACCAGAAGAATCAGCAGAGAAGAAGGAAGAGAAGAAGGAAGAGAAGAAGGAAGAGAAGAAGGAAGAGAAGAAGCAAGGGCGGCATTAGTTGAAGCGATACTGGAATTGCTGGCGGATAAGGGATCAATTTCGGAAAAGCCGGAAGGAAAAATAAAAGAGGAGACAGACCTGGAGGTTTTGAAGAAATGGCTGAAACAGGCGGCCAGAGTTTCCAGTGTGGAAGAGTTTGTCTCTGGGATGTAGAAGAATATTTCGGGGAGAAGAAAGAAGACAAGAATGGGAAGAGATCAGTTATTACAGGAGATCCGGGAGCTGGAGCGGCGGATGATCGCTGACCGCAGATTTCTGCATCAGTATCCGGAATTGAGTCATCAGGAATATCAGACTACACGATTTATCAAAGATCGCCTTGTGGAGTTCGGGATCCGGTTGGAACCCCTTGAGACGGAGACTGGGGTAAGCGCGCTGATCCGGGGCGGTAAACCGGGGAAAACCGTTTGTATCCGACATGATATTGACGCTCTTCCTATTCAGGAGGAGACAGAGCTTTCTTTTCAGTCGGAGGTGGACGGAGTCAGTCATGCCTGCGGTCATGATATCCACACGGTGATCGCCTTGTATTGTGGGAAATTGCTGAATGAACGAAAAGAGGAACTGGCGGGAAATGTCAGGATTGTCTTCCAGCCTGCGGAGGAGACCGGAGAAGGAGCAAGAAAAATGATGGAGGCAGGATTTCAGAAGCTGACTCCTGCAAATGATATCGTAGTGGGGCTTCACGTCCATCCGGAGACGTCTGTGGGGCGGATCAGCCTGCGGGAAGGGGCCATGGAGGCGGGAGCGGATTATCTGAGGATCCGGATCCGGGGAAAAGGCTGCCACGGCGCACATCCTTATCAAGGCGTAGACCCGATCCTGACGGCGGCTTTCCTTATGACAGAATTACAGTCGGTGGTTACCAGGATGAATCCGGCAGTGAAGCCGGCAATTCTGACATTTGGGAGTATTCACGGAGGGAAAGCCTGCAATGTGATCCCGGATGAGGTAGAACTTCTGGGGACTCTGCGAGTCTTTCATTTGGAGTGCAGGGAAACGAATCTTCAGGCGATCCGCAGGATCACAGATCAGGTATGTGCCAGCATGGGAGCAGAGGGAGCCGTAGAACTGCTTGGCGGAATGCCGCCGCTTTATAATGACCGTGAGGTGACTGCGGGAATTATAAAAGCAGCAGAAGAGATACTGGGGGAAGGAAATGTGGAATTTCTGGAATTTCCAAGCCCGGGCTCGGATGATTTTTCGGTTTTTCTTGAGGAAACCAGAGGGGCTCAGTTCTTCCTGGGAACAGGGGGAAGGGCAAAGGAGACCAGGATCGGAGTTCACAGCGGGCGAAACGTATTTGAAGAGAAAAGCATAGCAGTTGGGGCGGCAGTACTTGTCCAGTATGTGATGGATACATTGGGAAGCTGTTGAAAAAAGGATTAGATTATTGGACAGGGTATTCTGAAAGGGAAAGTCAGATGCAGAAAAGGTATATATTCCGGGAGATAAAAAAAGAAGAAATATCACAGTTTTTTTCTTTGATCCGGCAGAGGATCGCATGGATGGAACAACAGGGGATCCGGCAGTGGAACGACACCGGATATGAAGAAGAATATCCGCAAGCCTATTATGAGGCGCACAGACAGAAAGGCCAGCTTTTTGTCCTGGAAGATCCTGATACAGAAGAGATCGTAAGCGGCGGTGGGGACATGCGTGGACGGGCCGTACAAGGGAATTTTACGGCAGAAGGCAATGCCCCTGACGGCGGAAGAGAAAGGAGTGGCAAGATGATAGCAGAGCAGGAACAGCGGCTGGAGGCATTTGAGAAGATGCTGAGAGCAGTGGAAGAAAATTATGAGACTGCGGATCAGAAGATGAGGAAGCTGAAGGCGGAGGGCAGGGAGAAAAGCGCTACTTACCGGCAGCTGATGGGGAATAAGATGCAGTATCAGAACATGCTGTCCATGTATCAGATCTATGGGTTGCGGTAGAATTATTTAGAACAAAATGAAATACGCCCCGGGAATGGTATATATTCCCGGGGCGTTTTATTTTGCTGTATCTAGTTTTCCACTGCGAACTGGCTGTTGTAGAGCCGGTAGTAGAAGCCTTTCTTTGCCAGCAGTTCCTCATGGTTTCCCTGCTCGATGATATGGCCCTGATCCATCACCAGGATCACATCCGCGGTCTGGATGGTGGAGAGCCGGTGGGCCACCACGAAACTGGTGCGCCCCTGCATCAGGGTTTCAAAGGCCCGCTGGATACGGATCTCTGTCATGGTATCGATGGAGGAGGTGGCCTCGTCCAGGATCAGCATAGGGGGCAGGCACAGCATGATCCGGGCGATACAGAGCAGCTGTTTCTGTCCCTGGGACAGGTTGCCGCCGCCTTCTGTGATAATGGTGTCATAGCCTTCCGGCATGCGCTTTATGAAGCTGTGAGCATGGGCCTTCTTGGCTGCTTCGATCACTTCATCCTCTGTGGCGTCCGGACGCCCGTAAGCAATGTTGTCGCGGATGGAGGCAGATTTAAGCCAGGTCTCCTGGAGTACCATACCGTAGCTGGTGCGCAGGGACTGGCGGGTGATCTGCCGGATATCGTGGCCGTCCACCTGGATGGAACCCGCCTGCACGTCGTAGAAACGCATCAGCAGGTTGATAAGGGTGGTCTTTCCACAGCCGGTGGGACCGACGATGGCGATACGCTGGCCAGGTTCCACAGACAGGTTCAGATTCTGGATCAGGGGAACTTCCGGTGTGTAGGAGAAGTCAACCTGATTAAGGAGGATCCGTCCTTCCGGCTCAGACAGAACGACTGCATCCGCCGGTTCCGCCGGGGCGGCAGGCTCGTCCAGAAGCTCAAAGACCCGGGCGGCGGAGGCGATGGAATTCTGAAATTCCGTCAGCACGCTGGTGATGTCGTTAAAGGGTTTAGTGTACTGGTTGGTATAGCTTAAGAAGCTGGAGAGCTGTCCAACCGTAAGGGCCCCTGCTATGGTGGAGAAGCAGCCCACGATGGCTACGCCGGCGTAGATGGCGGAATACATGAACCGGGTGGTGGGGTTGGTGATGGAGGAGAAAAACGTAGCCTTCAGGGAATACCGGGCAAGCTGCCGGTTGATCTCATCAAATTCCCGGCAGGCTTCCTCCTGATGGCCGAATGCCTGCACTACTTTTAATCCTCCCAGCATTTCATTGGTAAATCCGGTCAGTTCTCCCCGGGTTTCCGACTGTTTCTTGAACATGGTAAAAGATTTCCTGGATACAAAGTTTGCCACCACAAAGGAAAGGGGGCTTAACGCCACCACGATCAGGGTGGTCCAGGGATTGATGCTCAGCATGAAGGCGATGGTGCCCACAATGGTGGCCACGCCGGTGAAGAGCTGAGTGAATCCCAGAAGCAGCCCATCGGAGAACTGATCGATATCTGTGACGATCCGGCTTATAAGATCCCCGGAGGAATGCCGGTCCACATAGGACAGAGGAAGTTCTTCCAGGTGGTCGAAGGCCTGGACCCGCAGATCCCGGACAACCCGGTAGGTGATCTTATTGTTGATATGGTTCATGATCCACTGGGCAACAGCGGTGACGGCCACAGAGATCAGGATCCCTGTGATCACGGCCAGAAGCCCGGTGAAATCCACCTGGTCTTTCCCGATGATATAATCCACGCCCCGCCCGGTGAGGATGGGGACATAGAGGGTCAGCCCTACCGTCAGGGCAGACAGAAGAAGGGAGAGGATCACCAGAGGCCAGTAGGGACGGATGTAGCGAAGGATCCGTCTGAGAGTCTGCCGATTTTTGTCGTTTCCGGTAGTGTTACGCATTGGTTGTGGCCTCCTTTCCTTTTGATTTCCCGGCGGACTGGGACGCGCAGATCTCCTGGTAGACCTGGCTGGAAGAGAGCAGCTCTTCGTGAGTGCCGTAGCCGGCGGGCGCGCCGTCGTAGAGTACCAGGATGTGGTCAGCGCCCTGGATGGCGGAGACCCGCTGGGAGATGATGACCACCGTCATATTTTCCGTATTTTCCCGGATGGCTCTGCGGAGCTTGGCGTCGGTGGCGAAGTCCAGCGCGGAGGCACTGTCGTCCAGGATCAGGATGTCCGGCTGTCCCACCAGCGCCCGGGCAATGGTCAGGCGCTGATTCTGGCCGCCGGAGAGATTGCTCCCCCCCTGCTGGATCTTAAGATCCAGCCCCTGTTCCTTAAGGTCTACGAATTCCCGGGCCTGGGCGATATCAAGCGCCCGGTAGATCTCCTGGTCGGTAGCGTCCTTTTTGGCCCAGCGCATGTTTTCCCGCAGGGAGCCGGAGAAGACGACTGCCTTCTGGGGCACTACGCCGATCCGTCTGTGGATGGAGGCGGGGCGCAGAGTCTTGATGTCCCGGCCAAACAGGCGGATGGTTCCGGAGGTACAATCATAGAATCGAGGGATCAGGTTGGCCAGCGTGGATTTCCCTGAGCCGGTTCCGCCGATGATGCCAAGGGTCTCGCCGGGCTGCAGGGAGAAGCTGATATCCCGGAGCGTCTCGCTGGAGGCTCCTTCATAGGTGAAGCCTACATGCTCAAAGGAAAGAGCGGGAAACTGAGAAGAGGCGGACTCTGGAACGTCTGCGCCTTCCTCCGGGATGGAGGAGGTAACGCCGAAGATCACATTGATCCGGCCCAGGCTTGCCAGAGCCCTTGAGAGCAGGATGATCAGGTTGGCCAGTTTCACCAGTTCTGTCAGGATCTGGGACATATAGTTGATAAGAGCGATCACCTGGCCCTGGGTCAGGCTTCCGGTATCCACCTGGCGTCCGCCGAAATACAGGACGGCGATGATGCCAAGGTTGATGATCACATAGGTAAGGGGATTTAAAAGGGCGGAGATCTTCCCTACGAAGATCTGTTTTCCATAGAGAGCGTCTGTCTCCTGGCGGAACCTCTCCCGCTCCTGGCGTTGCCGGCCAAAGGCCCGCACCACCCGGATCCCCAGCAGATTTTCCCTGGTGGTCAGAAGCACCTGATCCAGCTGCCGCTGCACTTTCTTATAGAGGGGCATGGAGAAAAGCAAGATGGCGAAGACCACAACCAGGAGCACCGGGATGGTGACCGCAAAGGGAAGGGCAGCCCGGACATCTACGGTGAAGGCCATGATCATGGCACCGAAGACTACGAAGGGGGAACGCAGGAACAGCCGCAGGAACATGTTGATGCCGTTCTGTACCTGGTTCACGTCGTTGGTCATCCGGTTGATCAGGGTGGAAGTGCCGATGGCGTCGATCTCCTGGTAAGAGAAGGTGTTGATGTGGGCGAACAGGTCGCTGCGGATGGCGGTTCCCGCGCTGACCGCGGATTTGGCCGCGAAGTACTGGGCGGTGAGGGAGAAGGAAAAACCCACTACGCCAAGGAGGATCAAAAGCCCTCCCATTTTCCACAGGTAGGGGCCGTCGTTTCCGTTGATGCCCACGTCGATCATCTGAGCCACCACCAGGGGAACGAAGAGCTCGAAAGTGGCCTCCAGCATTTTAAAAAGAGGGGCCAGCACGGTGATGACCGGATGGGGTTTCAGATAGCGAAGTAATTGTCTCATGTATGGAAAGTCCTTTCTGATTTCAGATTTGGAAATAGTATAACCGTTCCTATTATACGGGGAAAGGGGGAGAAAGTCCAATGATTTACAGCTCGATCTCCGTTGCGTCTGTCACATGGGTCTGGGTATAGAGGACCACAGTGTCTGCCTCCCGCAGGATCATGTTCCCGTTGGGGATCAGCACCCGCTTGTTGCGGCGGACCAGCACGATGATGGACTGGCGGGAGATCTCCAGTTCCTGGATGCGCTGTCCGATCCAGGGATGGTTTTTCTGCAGGACCATCTCCTTAAGCCGGATATGCTCGCCGTCGTCGTGGAAGGATTCCGCGCCCAGCACCATGTCGTCCCCGGCCTGCAGCGCCATATTTCCCCGGGGAACCAAAAGCCGGTGGTTCCGCAGGATGGCGGCCACGATCACCCGGTCGGGAAGCTGTAGCTGGGAGATGGTGTGATTTACCCAGGAGTCATGGGGAGTCAGATGGATCTTGATGAAATGAATGGCGGATTCCTGTCCGTACTCGCTCATCCGTTTGATGCGGGAGTACTGGTCGACGAATCCGGCGGAAATGATACCGGTGGGGATGGCCACGATACCTACGCCCAGGAAGGCGATGAAGATGCCGAACAGTTTTCCCAGGATGGTAACCGGATAAATGTCCCCGTATCCTACGGTGAGCAGGGTGGAAGCAGCCCACCAGATGCCGGAGAAGGCGTTGGCGAACACTTCCGGCTGGGCTTCGTGTTCCAGGCTGTACATGCACAGGCTGGACCCCAGCATCAGCATAATGATGATGAAGACAGAAGAAAACAGCTGCTGTTTCTTGCTGACGATAACTTCCGTGATCACATTTAAGGCGTCGTAATAGGCGTTGATGCGGAACAGGCGGAAGATCCGGATGATCCGGAACATCCGGAAGGCGATGGCGCCTGCCGGGAAGAAAAAGGGCAGGTAATGGGGCAGGAAGGACAGAAGGTCCACGATGCCGGTGAATGAAAACATGTATTTCAGGATGGCCCTGGGCTGGCTTACAGAAGGATAGAGATATTTGGCTGTCCAGACTCTAAGGACATAGTCCACCAGGAAAAGAGCCACCGTCGTCTCTTCCAGGGTGATAAGCAGAGCGCCGTAGGCATTTCGCATGTTGTTAAAGGTGTACATGGTGCAGACACTGAGATTTAAGATGATGCAGAAAGCATTGAAAAAATCATAGATCCGGCTGGCATAGTCATATCTTGTGCCCACCTCGATGATCTCAAAGATCCGTTTCCTTCGTGTTTCCCATACTGGTTTCATAAGTGTGATCCCCTCGCCTGGATTAACTGGTTCTATTTTAATCCAAAAAGGCAGGGTTTTCAATTCGGAACTGGTGGAATTTGCAGAATTTGCGGGTCAGGTTGACAGTCTCTGGAAGGGAGGATAGAATGAGGTGCAGGAACCAGGGGAGGGAAGAAGTTATGATCCGAGATATGAAGAGCGAAGAAATAAAAGAAGTGTCCCAGATCTGGCTTTCGGCCAATCTGGAGGCCCATGATTTTATCCCTGCTTCTTATTGGGAGGGAAATCTGGATTTTGTCCGGGAGGAGCTTCCCCTGGCGAAGGTCCGGGTATATGAAGAAGAGGGGAAGATCCTGGGGTTCCTGGGAAGAAACGGGGAGGAGATCGAAGGGATCTTCGTCCGGAAGGAGTGCCGGAGCCGGGGGATCGGCAGGGCGCTTCTGAAGGATGCGAAGCAATCCCGGGAGAGGCTGCGCCTGCATGTCTACCAGAAGAACCGGCGGGCCAGGGCGTTTTACCTCAGGGAAGGATTCCGGATTTGTTCAGAAGGAATTGATGAAGGAACTGGAGAAAAAGAATATTGCATGCTATATGAAAGCCAGAAAGGTTCTTTAGGAGGCATTTGAGATTATGGGAAAGAATCAGGAGAAAACCAATGTGATGCGGGTGCTGGAACAGAAGAAGATCCCCTATGAAAGCCACAACTATCTGGAGACCGGGGCAATCAGCGGCCTGGACGTGGCCCGGGTTCTGGGAGAAGATCCTGACCGGGCGTTTAAGACGCTGGTGACAGTGGGAAAATCAAAGGAACACTATGTATTCGTGGTGCCGGTGAGCAAAGAGCTGAACCTGAAGAAGGCGGCCCAGAGTGTGGGAGAGAAGAGTATCGAGATGATCAAGTCCAAAGAACTTCTTCCGCTGACCGGATATGTCCACGGCGGGTGTTCGCCCATCGGGATGAAGAAACAGTTTGTCACCACCATCGATGAGAGCGCCGGGAAGTATGACCGGATCATGTTCAGCGCCGGGAAGATCGGGTATCAGGTAGAGGTAAGCCTTGCAGATCTGGGCAAAGTGATCCGGTTCCAGATGGCGGATATCGCGGAATAATTTCAGGTGGGGACGTGGTATTTTTAAAAATACCACGTCCCAGATTGAAAATACCCTGTCCCTAATTGACACTTTAGGGGGAACCAGCTAGAATATTACCATACCGGTTCTGCCGTGTGCAGATGAAAAGGGAACGCGGTGCGAGGCCGCGGCAGCTCACTCTACTGTATGGAAGGACGAACCCTGTGTACCACTGCCCTGCGGGGCGGGAAGGGCAGGTAGTAGGTTTGAGTTCCAAGCCAGGATACCTGCCGGTAGCTGGGGTATGATCTTACGGTGAGGGCAAGAGGATACATAAGGAGAGGACCGGGGGACTGGTCTGTCTTTGAGCTGTGTATTAGGAGAGATTGCCGCTGGCAGTCTCTTTTCTTTATTATATGGATGTTTATATATAGATATTTCTGATGGAGCAGACAGAGAAGGAGGAAGGATATGCCGGGAAAGGAACTGGCCAGGGGATACACTACCGGAACCTGCGCCCAGGCGGCGGCCAGGGCCGCGCTTAAGCTGCTGTTTGGGGGCAAAGGGGCGGAAGACCCCGGGAATGTGACGGTGGAGCTGCCTGGAGGCAGCCATCTTACACTTCCTGTTGAAGATACAGATGTCCGGTGGCCGGAGGAAGGCGGAAGGCTTCCTCTTCAGGTCACCTGTGCTGTCCGCAAGGACAGCGGGGACGACCCGGATGTGACCAACGGGATCCTTATCTATACAACGGTCAGGAGGACCGGGAACCCGGGAATAGTCCTGGAGGGGGGCGCAGGCGTCGGGCGGGTGACCAGGCCGGGGCTGGAACAGCCGGTGGGAAGCCCGGCCATCAATCAGGTGCCCCGGCGGATGATCCTGGGAGAGGCGGAAGCCGCCTGTGAGGAAGCCGGATATGAGGGAGGACTTGTGATCTGTATCTCCATCCCGGAAGGGGAGCGGCTGGCAGAGAAAACCTTTAACCCCCGGCTTGGCATTGAGGGAGGGCTTTCCATTCTTGGCACTACCGGGATCGTGGAGCCTATGAGCCGGCAGGCGCTGATCGAGACCATCCGGCTTGACATTCGGGTAAAGCGGGCGGCGGGAGCGGCCTTCCTGATCCTTGCCCCCGGCAATTACGGGCTGGATTTCCTGGAAGAGAACTACGGCATACAGCCGTCTGAGGCGGTAAAATGCAGCAACTATATCGGCGAGGCTTTGGATATGGCCCGGGAAGAGGGCTGCAAAGGCCTGATCCTGGCAGGGCATATCGGGAAACTGATCAAGGTGGCGGGAGGGATCATGGACACCCATTCCCGGCAGGCGGACTGCCGGATGGAAGTGCTGGCATCCCACGCGGCTATGGCCGGAGCCGGCCGGGAGACCGTGTGTCGGCTTATGGACTGTG
>ENA-OPBO01001408-OPBO01001408.1-human-gut-metagenome-genome-assembly--contig:-NODE-1408-length-16958-cov-4.877891_pt1 | contig 16958 bp, 13 predicted proteins | sample MGYA00241071_ERZ501458 | MGnify/ENA primary metagenome ERZ501458 (study PRJEB25962, sample SAMEA2042509) | human gut metagenome | biome: human gut; feature: human-associated habitat; material: faeces...
TAAGCTGCTATCATGGTGACGATACCAGAGAAGGCATACGAGAATTTGCAGAGGCACAAGATATGGCATTCGTTCACCTGCACAACCACTCCGACTTCTCGATCCTTGACGCCGCGACGCGCGTCTCGGACATGGTCAAGCGCGCCGTCGACCTCGAGATGCCCGCGCTCGCGCTCACGGACCACGGCTACATGTTCGGCATCCCGGACTTCGACCTCGAGTGCCGCAAGTACAACGACGCCCAGAAGGACATGGGGCAGTGGCGCCACGACGTGGAGTGCTTCCAGAAGGGGTGGGAGCTCGAGGAGCCCGAGCCGGACGCCGCGGACGCCAAGCCGCACGACCGCGTCCACGCCCAGTGGGCCGCGGACGTCAAGATCTGGAACGAGACCCACGACCTCGACGCCGTGCGCGCCAACCGCCCGAGCCTGCTCATCAAGCCGATCTTTGGCTGCGAGGCGTACTTCATAACGGACGACTGCATCGAGAAGGGCACCAAGCAGCACCGCTACCACCTGATCCTGCTCGCCAAGAACGAGACCGGCTACGTCAACCTCATGAAGATGATGAGCGAGGCGGCCTCCGGCGACATGTTCTACTACTACCCGCGCACAACCCTCGACATGCTGCGCCGCTACCACGAGGGCATCATCTGCACCTCGGCCTGCGTCTCGGGCATCATCCCGCGCATGTACTTCCAGGGCCGTCCCGACGAGGCCAAGCGCTGGGCGCTCGCCTACAGGGAGATCTTCGGGGAGGACTTCTACCTCGAGGTGCAGGACCACGGCCTGGCCGACCCCAACTGGGGCGGCTTCACGGACCGCACGCTCTCCGAGCAGATCCTGAGGCTCGGCCACGAGCTCGGCATCAAGGTGGTCGCCACCAACGACAACCACTACCTCACCCGCGAGGACGCGCCAACGCAGGACGTCCTCTCCTGCATCGGCACCGCCTCGAAGCTCGACGACGAGAACCGCAAGCGCATGACCGGCACCGAGTTCTATCTCAAGAGCGAGGCGGAGATGCGCGAGCTCTTCTCGTGGGCCCCCGAGGTGATTGACAACACGCTCGAGGTGGCCGAGAAGTGCAGCTTTGAGCTCGACTGGTCGCACATGTACCTGCCCAAGTTCCCGGACCTCGACCCCGGCGAGACCTCGGAGGAGCGGTTCCGCAAGGAGTGCGAGACGGGGCTGGCCAAGCGCTACGGCGAGAACTGGCGCGAGCTCGAGATCGGCGGCGAGAACGTCCGCGAGCGCTTCGAGTACGAGTACAAGGTCATCTGCGAGAAGGGCTTCGCCGACTACTTCCTGATCGTCCAGGAGTACGTGCGCTGGGCAAAGCGCAACGGCATCGGCGTAGGCCCGGGCCGAGGGTCCGCCGCCGGCGCCATCGTGGCGTACGCGATGGACATCACCACCTTCGACCCGCTCGACAACGGCCTCATGTTCGAGCGCTTCCTCTCCCCGCAGCGCTCCGAGATGCCCGATATCGACATGGACTTCGACGATGAGCGCCGCCTCGAGGTCGTGGAGCACGTCCGCCAGCTCTACGGCCCCGAGCGCGTCTGCCACGTCATCACCTACTCCACGATCAAGGCCAAGCAGGCCATCAACGACGCCGCGCGCGTGCTGGGCTTCCCCGTGTGGCAGGGCCAGAAGCTCTCGAAGATGCTCGCCAACGACCCCAAGCTCACGCTCGACCACGCCCTCCACAAGTCGGAGAAGGCGCCCGACCAGTACTCCCCGGACTTCGAGGACGCGTACAAGAACGACGCCGACTCGCGCTCCATCATCGACGCGGCGCTCTCGATCGAGGGCATGCACCGCGGCGAGGGCGTCCACGCCTGCGCCGTCCTCATCGCCCCCACGCCGGTGAACGACCACGTGCCCACCAAGGTGGACACCAAGGGCGGCGTGGAGATCACCCAGTACGAGGGCCACTCGGTCGCGGACATGGGCCTGCTCAAGATGGACTTCCTGGGCCTGCGCACGCTCACGGTCATCTCCAAGGCCCTCGCCAACATCAAGGCCAACCACGGCATCGACATCAACGTCGACGAGATCCCCTTCGATGACCCCGAGATCTACCGGCTCATGCGCGAGGGCCGCACGGCGGGCGTCTTCCAGATCGAGTCCGCCGGCATGACGTCCACGATCAAGAACATGCGCCCCACCGAGTACAAGCAGGTCGTCGCCCTCATCGCGCTCTACCGCCCGGGCCCCTTGGGCGCCGGCATGGTCACGAGCTACATCAACCGCATGAATGGCCGCGAGGAGGCCGTCTCCTACGACCCGCGCCTCGACGACATCCTGGGCGAGACCTACGGCACCATGGTCTACCAGGAGCAGGTCATGAAGATCTCGATGAAGATGTCGGGATTCTCGGCCGGCGAGTCGGACAGCCGCATCAGAAAGCCCGTTGCCAAGAAGAAGATCAAGCTCCTCACCTCCACGGTCTTCCACTGGGACGACGGCAAGGACGAGACCACCTACGACCACTGGATGAACGGCGCCGTCAAGAACGGCTACAAGAAGGAGATCGCCCAGAAGATCTGGGACGACGTCCTCGAGTTCGCGTCCTACGCGTTCAACAAGTCGCACTCCGCGGGCTACGCCATCCTCGTCATGCAGACGGCCTGGCTCAAGGCGCACTACCCGCGCGAGTACATGGCCTCGGTCCTCACGTCCTACATGGGGAAGACCGACAAGATCGTCCACTACGTCACGGCCTATCGCCACGAGGGCGTGGCCATCCTGCCGCCGGACATCAACGAGTCCGGCCGCGACTTCACCGCCGTCCCCGAGGGCGTGCGCTTCGGCTTCGCGGGCATCCGCGGCGTGGGCGAGGGCGTGGGCGAGGCCATCATGGCGGAGCGCGAGAAGAACGGGCCCTTCGCCACCCTCCACGACTTCGTGGACCGCATGGACACCGGCCAGGCCAACCGCCGCGTGGTGGAGGCGCTCATCTGCTCGGGCGCCTTCGACTCCACCGGATACACCCGCATGCAGCTCATGCGCTTCGTTGACAAGACGAACCCCGAGAACATCATCGACGCCGCCGCCAAGCGGCAGAAGACGCGCGCCGCGGGGCAGTTCTCGATGTTCGACCTCTTCGGCGACGTGGAGGGGTCCGGCTTCGAGAACACCGTGCCCGAGCCTGACGGCGTGGAGTGGGACCGCTCGGTCAAGCTGGCCAAGGAGCACGAGGTCCTCGGCCTCTACGTCTCCGACCACCCCCTGCGCCCGTACGAGTACGCGCTGGCCAAGAACCGCGACTACACGATCGCGGACATCGAGGTGGCCGAGGAGTACACGGACCCCTCGGGCGGCGTGCACGAGCGCTTCCGCGTGCCCGAGGGCAAGGTCATCCGCCTCGCGGGCATGGTCAACGCCGTGCAGAAGAAGACCACCAAGAACGGCGACTCCATGGCCATCGTCACCCTCGAGGACATGGAGGGCGAGGTCACGCTCGTGGTCTTCCCCAAGCTCTACAAGAAGTGCGCCGGCGCCCTCGTGGGCCAGGTCGACGAGGAGACGGGCGAGACCCAGGGCGACGTCTTCGTGAAGGTCGAGGGAAAGCTCGAGCGCGGCGACCGCGGAAACCAGGTCATCTGCATGAACGTCGAGCCCCTGGTCCTGGACGAGCGGAGCAACCGCCCCAAGGTGCTCGAGGTGAACATTCCCGCCGGGCTGCTCACGCGGCCCTACATGGACAGCCTCTGCTCCATCCTCGGGCGCTACCCCGGCCTCGACCGCGTTGAGATGCGCGTCGAGTCGAGCACGGGCGACATCATGCGCATGGAGCTTCCCGCGCGCATCGACGCGCGCAACATGGTCCTTCTCGCCGAGATGGTCGACCTCGTGGGCCGTCAGGGCAAGGTGCTCGTGGCGTAGGGGCGCCCTCGCGTCAAAAAATTCCGACTTGGCGCGGATTCAGAGCCGCGCGTGCGCGGAGTGCCGACCTGGTATGCAATCGCCTGCCAGGTCGGCACGTTCTTACAGGTCGCGCGACCAGGCGAGATGGGCGGCGGGGACCGTGTGATACCATGTGCGTACCTGCATCGGGAGGTGATTTCGTGAGCCTGGTTTTGCGTGCCGGCCGCATCCTCAATGGACGGGACGCCTTCACGGGCTCTGCTGAACTAGATGGGCTAAAGAGCATGAGGGTGCCGCTCAAGCTTGGAATTAAGTATTCGCTGGTCAGCGCGACACGCAAGGAGCCGCAATGGGAAAGATCGTTGGTTGGGGAGGCGCCGATTCCGAGGAGCCGATTCGTTCCACTGACGTGGACGAGCGTGAACGTGCCCTTGAGGCGGACGAGCTCAGAGAAGGTGAGGCCCTCGTTGACGGGGAGATAGTCAGTGCAGACGAGCTTTTCGATGATGAAGTTGTTATTCCGGAGGACGAAGGACTTGCCCGGGCAACCAACGGTCAGAGTTTGACCGAGCAGATCAGCCGCGCTATCTCCGAGCTCAAGCTGATTTCGTACTCCGACACAATGGGCCACTACTGCGACATATCTGATGCCTCGCTTCGTTCGATACGAGCCCTGATCATCAGTTCAGAGAAGAGGGAGCGTCTCGACTACTTCCGAATCCTGAGCAAGGTCCTGGGCGTGGCGCAGAGACAGGCGGAAATAGCCCGGTCGAGAAATGATCGTCTGCGCTCACCCAACCTCAATGCTCTGATCGCTTTCATTGACGAGAGGGCGTCCGGTCAGGATTAGTGGGTCACAATGTCCAGAGCAAACACACTCATATTCATTGACACTTGCTCGCTGCTTGACTCCTGCTGGGATTGTCGGGGGCGCGCGAGCGGGACTCGGGCAGAATACCGCCCCGCTAAGGAGCACACATTCTGGGACGCCGTGCTCCCGTCCCTCACGGCCGTTGGCGAAGTAATCGTAACCGCGAGAAACTATGAAGAGCTTTCGAGGCTCTCGAGGGTATCCAGTGACAAGGACAGGCCAATGCTTGCGCAACGTTGTGCGCACGTGCTCAAGCTGTTGCATCCATTGATTGAGAGCGGCTCCGTATCGATTGTTGGCGATAAGAACGACCCCTTTGCCGACGCCATCCTGCTTTCTGCCGCGCTCAAGTTTCGCACTCAGAAGAACCTGCTGTTTATCACCCAGGACCGAGCTCTGGCGAGCGATCTTGTGGCTCTCGCTGGCTTTGCGTCAGTCCGACCGCGGGGCTTTGAGATGAAGGTGAGGCGCCTCGGCAGCGACGGGGATATCGAGGCGTGGCGGTTTCCTGAAAGGGGAAGGGGCGAGGACCCGAAGCGCTCTTCGTTCCCACAGGCACCCAGACCCGGCGAACCCCCTCAGGCATCGAGCGAATGGTGGCGCTGATCATGCCTAAGAATACGAAGGTTATTACTGGTGGAAGGCGGATTGAGCTTCGGGGCTCTTTACCAGGTGAGCATGCCACAAAGGGTGGGTCAATATCGGTTCCGGTGATTGCCTGCGATGGCAAGCATCGAAAGGAGATTGTCCTCACTAGGAAGATTGGCGCAGGGGGAGAGGGGTCGGTCTTCGAGACCAATGTGGGGCGCGATTCCGCCTACGTGGCAAAGATATATCGCCGTGATAAGCTCACTGAAATAAAGTGCGCAAAGACCGAGCTCATGATTGCCAAGGGCATCGAGTGTCAGGGCATATGTTTCCCCGTTGCTCTTATCAAGAACGAAAAAGAGGAGAGCGTTGGCTTTCTCATGCCCCGGGCCAAGGGGTATGAGCTTGGGAAGTCCGTCTTTCTGCCCAAGCTGCTCCAGGCTCGCTTTCCTCAGTGGACGAGAAAAGACACCATTCAGCTGTGCCTCACCATTCTCCATAAGATTAAGTACCTGAATGACAGAGGCATCATCTTAGGCGATATCAACGGACAGAATATCCTCGTTGCATCCCCGACCGAGGTCTACTTCGTAGATTGTGACAGTTATCAGATTGGCAACTACCCATGCCCTGCCGGGACGGCGCACTTTACGCCGCCCGAGGCTCAAGGGAGAAGTTACGAGACATTTCTCCGCACTCAGGCAATGGAGAACTTTGCCATAGCAACGCTGCTCTTTATGATTATGCTTCCTGGGAAGTCGCCGTATTCCGCTGTGGGTGGCGCAGATCCCGCGGAGAACATACGACAGGGTAGTTTTCCCTATGAGAGTGACGACAACTCAAAGGTGCCGCCCGGAAAGTGGGGCTTCATCTGGAGCCACATGTCATACAACACGCGCCAGGCGTTTGTCGAAACGTTTCGCAAGGGTGGAGGCTACTTCGAACCCGAGAAGCGAATGAACGCCGACGGATGGATTGAGGTGTTCGAGAAGTACTGGTACGGCACCGGTCATATGCTCGAGAATGATCCAATGGCGATGGACCTCTTTCCCACGCGTCCCAAGATGCGTGAGTGCAAGAAGTGCGGCAAACGGTACGTTCCCAAACCAAACAGGCACGCCCCACTTTGCGATGACTGCTATGGGGAATCATCTGCCGGGCGGCGTGAGTCTCATGAAAAATGGCTTGCGGAAGTGTGGAAGAGCTACCCCTGCAAGAACCCGAAGTGCCACAACACCATAACGCTCTACAACAGGGATCAGGGCCGTTATCAAAACAAACGGCTTCCGGAGTATTGCCAGGCATGTTGGCAGGATATGCCGTGCAGAAAATGCGGCTATGTTGCCGCGAAGTGGATGCACGACGAGCGAGGCGGGCTCTGTCGTAGGTGCTATGAGGAAGAACAGCGAGAAAATCGACTCAAGCAGCAGCGCGCTGCAGCCCAGCCGTCTATGCCTGACGTGAAGACAGCTTCCACTCCCAGCCTTGGGAAATCTCAGGAGAATAGCAGTGAAGGGTGCCTTTCTGACGGTCTTAAGTGTATCGGAATCTGCCTGTTTCTATTGTTGCTTTACTATTGTTTCTTTGCTTAGATTTTTATTGATGGATTAGTGGCCTGGCTATGACGGACGAGGAAAGGAATAGACAATGAGCGAAATTATGAAGATTGGCGCCGAGGATCTATTTGACAACCCAACCCCTCGTGTTCCGGTCGCGCTGTGCCTTGACTGTTCGGGATCAATGAGGGGAGTGCCCATCAACGAGCTCAACGCTGGTGTAAGGATGTTCTACCAGGCAATTGATGAGGACGAGATTGCGCGCTTCTCGGCAGAGATATGCATTGTGACGTTTGGACCGGCAGAGCTCGAGGCGGACTTTGCGACACTTGACGTGCGTCCCCAGCCTCCTGTTCTATCTGCATCGGGCAACACTCCGATGGGCGAGGCGGTCAAGCTCTCGCTCGACAGTCTCGAGCATCGAAAGGAGCTCTATAAAGAGAGCGGCGTGGACTACTATCAGCCCTGGCTGGTTCTTATGACCGATGGCAAGCCTTATGGTGGGAGCCCGGAGCAGCTGAACCGGCAGATTGACCGTGTGGCAAGGATGGTCGAATCTCGAAAGCTTACCGTGTTCCCGATCGGCATTGGCCCTGAGGCGGACATGGGAACGCTCCAGCGCTTCTCGCCCGGTCGCTCTCCTCTTAGGCTTCAAGGGCTTAAATTCTCGGAGTTCTTCTCCTGGCTCAGCAAGTCCGTTTCGCGTGTCTCTCAGTCGACGCCTGGTGACAAGGTCACCTTGGACTTCGAGGGCATTCGTGGCTGGGCAGAGCTGTAGCTTCTGAGACTTGGAGGCCGAAACTCCATGAAGCGGGTGATCTGGAAACGGTGTGGATGCGCAAAACAGGGTCGATCGCATCTTGCCACCGGTGCTCCATGCCAGGATAGCGTCGCGATGCTCTATCGACGTAACGTGAGCGTCGTTGCGCTCTCTGATGGCGCTGGTTCAGCAGAGCTTTCGCAAATTGGCTCAAGGATATGCGCTGCTAAGCTATGCGAGGTGTGCTGCCGTAGCTTTGACGTCATTTGGAAGATGCCTGAGGAGGCGGCGCGCGCCTCTCTTGTGAGGTCAATTCGAAGAGCGTTGGTAGGGGAGCTGCCCAGTGGATACGAGATCGGCTCTCTCGCATCGACGGCCCTCGTCGTTGCCGTGAAGCGAAACAGGTATATCGCGGCACATCTAGGCGATGGCGTAATAGGAGTGAAGGGCGGGGATTCTCGCGGAGATTATCTGCACCTGTTGTCTGGTCCAGATAACGGAGAACACTCAAACGAGACCACCTTCATCACATCGAGCGATGCCGTGGACAGATTACGGATGTATCGAGGGTTGGTTCAGGGCGAGGGGAGCCGAGTGACGGGCTTCATTCTCATGTCGGATGGGCCGGAGGCGGCGCTGTATCGCAAGCAAGATGGTCGGCTTGCCCCAGCGTGCTCGAAGCTGCTTGAGGCGGCGGGCCATATGAATAGGCAAGAGGCCGGCCGCCTTCTAAGCGAGACCCTCGAGCTCATTGCAGCAACCAAAACGTTCGACGATTGCTCCATCGCAATTATGGCTCACGTCTGAGGCTCCCGCGCCGAGCTGCTCGACGGCTCGCCTGCAGACCCTTACGGGCTTGGGCAGATCGACCTCGATGGCGTTCCAGACGAAGCCAAAGTCAAACCCGACATAGGGATGGGCTATCTTGCTGCGCATCTTTGCGACATCGGCCCAAGGATAGGTCGGGTCCGCCTCCTCGAAGACGCTGCGGTACTCGCTCACCAGCTCGCAGATGCGCAGCATGGGCATGGTGAGCAGGTCCTGGCAGTCGGTGGAGCGAGCATAGAGGTCCTTGTCGATGTGCCGCTCGTCAATGCGCCGCCAGATCATCTCGGCGCTGCGGACGACCTCTTGGATAACGAACGCCTTAGCGTCCTCAGGAACTGCGCGCTCACGCCTCATAGAGCACCACGCCCTCAGCGGCGACAGCGTCGCGGACGAACGGGTAGAGGTTCTTCTCGCCAAAGATGACGTCGACGGGGACGCCGAGCGCCTCCTCGAGCTCTCGATAGATGGCGCCGCGTGCGAAGCCGAGCGGACCCGACGACCCGACGACTCGACGACGAGGTCGACATCCGAGTCCTCGCTGGCCTCGCCTCTCGCATAGCTGCCGAACAGCGTGACCTTTTCGAGACCATGCTCAGCTGCAGTCTTTTGTACTGCGTGTCGTATGTTCCCAAGGTTGAGCACGCTTCCTCCTTGGGGCAAGTATACCCATTGGCCGTCAGGGCAAGGTTCTCGTGGCGTAGGGCGCCCTTCTTGCCCGCGCGTCAAAAAGGCCCGACTTGGCACGGATCCGGCGCCGTGCGCGCACAAACGGGCCGACTTGGCACGAAACCGTCTGCCAAGTCGGCCCCCTTTTACAGTCGGGCGAGAAGAACCGCAGGTCGTATCTCTCCGCCGCTGCCATAACCCCCCATATCAGCAACGTGAATTCGCCAAGAGCTGCCACGGCGCCGATTTCCCCAACGCTGGGCGGGGGCTATCCTGTACGCATCTTCGACTGACGGGAGAGGCCATGATTCAGGAGTTCGGCGCCGAGCACGTCTTCGATAACCACTTCGAGCCGCACGAGCCGGGCGACGGCTCCTATGTCCTGCACTTCCGCGAGGGCGGCTGCCTCACGCGCGTGACGCACGTGGGAGGCGGCGACGCCGACGCGGGCGACGCAGGGGAGGAGATCGAGCTGCCGCGTCTGGGGGACTATCCGCGCAGGCCCGCCAAGATGACGTATCTCTTCTCGCTGGGGGACGAGCGGCTCTTCCTCGCCCTCGACGACAGGGTGGCGGCGCCGGCCGGCTTCACGTACGAGTCCGTCAACTGGCTGCGTCGAGCCGAGCCGCAGCACCTGCTCTTTGCCGCAGCCACGGCGTCCCAGCTGGACCGGTGGTATCGCGAGAACCGTTACTGCGGGCGCTGCGGGGCGCCGACGGAGCTCGCCCCCGCGAGCCGGGAGATCGTGTGCCCCGAGTGCGCCAGGATCGTGTATCCCAAGATTTGCCCGGGCGTCATCTGCGCGGTGGTGAGCCGCGGCGATGACCCCGCGGACGACCGCATCGTGCTCACGCGCTACGCGGGACGAACCACCGCGCTCTGGGCGCTCGTCGCCGGCTTTACGGAGATCGGCGAGCCCCTCGAGGGGACCGTTCGCCGCGAGGTCATGGAGGAGGTCGGGCTTTCCGTCAAGAACCTGCGCTTCTACAAGAGCCAGCCCTGGAGCTTTACCGACACGATCATGGTCGGCTTCTGGTGCGAGGTGGATGGCGATGACGCCCTGCGGGTGGACCACTCCGAGCTCAAGGAGGCCCGCTGGTTCAGGCGCGATGAGATTCCCCTGGAGCGCACGGGTGACCGCGCGAGCATGACCGGGGAGATGATCGAGCGCTTCCGCCTCATGGGAAGGGCTGCCTGGGAGTAGCCCCTGCCGCGGGTCGGCGATAAGAACGAGGCGCCGCACCACCATCGCACGCCGAGGGTGGGCGAGCGGGGCGGTGCGGCGCGTGGCATGCCGGAGCAAGAAGAGTGACTAGCCGCTAGCTTCGCTTCTCGTAGTTCCTCTCGCGAATCTCGCCGAGGGTGCGCTCGGCCTGCTCCTCCTCGGGGGTCATGTAGTCGATGATGTCTCCCGGCTTGCAGTTGAGGACCTGGCACAGGGCCTCAAGCGTGGAGAAGCGCATTCCCCTGATGTGGCCGTTCTTGATGTTGGAGAGGTTGACCGTAGAGGTGCCAACTCTCTTGGCAAGCTCCGTCGACGTGATTTTCCTCTCGGCCATGACACGGTCAAGTCGCATGACGATAGGCAACTTTTTCACCTCCAGAACGGCGTTCATTTCGTTTAACAATACTAAACGAAAGCGTCGGAGTCTTCTTTGAGGGCATCTCCATACCGAACGACCATCGCAAGGCAGACGAGAAAGACGACCATCACGACGACCTTGAGGTCAAGGCCGGACTGGGGCACGAGCGTAATGCCTGCGAAGGCAACTGGCATCGAATCAAAGGGAGGAACAATTGAATTCAGGAAGGAGTGCAGGCAGAACAATCCGGCGGCTATGAGCAACCGGTGCGACTGCCGGGCACAGAAGGGTGATCGGCTTCGGCAGAACAGCTGCAAGAACCGCGCAAGAAGCGCAGTCGCCAGGGTGATGGAGAGGGTTGAAGCGAGCGCGGTGAGCCACCATCCAACTGCATGATAATCAGTGCCCATGTTAACGAATGAGAAGAGATAAACACAGGCGATGCAGAGACAACACGCCGCCAAGCCATAGAGAATCGCGGCCCCTATGCCTGAGACGCGGGTGGCGGAACGAAAGGTCCTGATAATCTTTTCCGGCATTATGACCACTCCTATACTCCTATAACGAAACCGCCAATCTCAACACAGAACCCGTCGCGCCCCTCGATCTCGAACAGCATGCAAATCACCTCCCTTCGGCAAATCGCCGCCGCAGGCGCTCGCCAAGGCGGTCGTAGTACGCGCTTGGGAGCGCGCAGTACGGATCGCGCCCGGTGAGGCTGCCCGTGGACATGAGCGCCCGCGCGCGGCACCCTCCGCCGCACATCGGGCGCCGACTGCAGGCGTCGCAGCTATCGAACGTTCTGGCGTCAAGGCTGGCGAACAGGCGCGCCGCCTTGCCGCTCATGATCCTCTCGGCATCGTCGGAAAAGGCGTCGCCCATGGCGAGGCGACGGTCGTGCAGCATGTGACAGGGATAGACCGTCCCGTCAGCTGCCACGCTGAGCGTTCGGACGCCCGCCCCACAGGACCTGCGCACCCCGAGCGAGCCTCCCCCGGGCAGGTCGTCCCCGTAGTCCAGCCCGTCATCGGCGGCGGCCCGGCCCAGACCGGCGAGCTGGCCGTCATCAATCGCGAACTCGCCGAGCTCGGAGAGGGGCGCGGTGAGCATGCTGAACCCGACGCTTGCTCCCAGCTTGCGCGCGACGTCCCGATAGCGGCCCATGTCTCCCAGGTTGCGTCCGTGAATCGTTGGGAGGACCCGCGCCGCGATTCCCGCCGTGCGAATCGTCTTGACTGCGGCGACGAGTTGGTCGAAGTTCTGCCCCCCGCGCAGATGGGCTGTGGCGTCGTTCGAGCATCCGTCGAACGCGACGCCGACGCAGCTCACGACCCCGGCAAGCGATGCCGCGTTCTTCTCGCTGACGAGCAGCCCGTTGGTGAGGACGACTATCTCCTCGATGCCTGCCATTGAGGCGGAGCGGGCGATGTCGGGGAGGTCGTCGCGGAGAAACGGCTCGCCTCCCGATATGACGAGGCGCTTTGTCCCAAGCGAGGCGAGCAGACCGATGGCCCTGGCCAGGCTCTCTGCCGAGGGGTCTGGCAGGAGGTTCCTGTCATCGCCCTCCGAGTAGCAGAACTTGCAGCGAAGGTTGCAGCGTTGCGTAACGTGCAGGTATGCGGAGCGCACGTGACCCCGCCCCGTCGAGGGACGCTCTGAGGAGGCGAGGTAGCGCCCGCGCTGCAGATGCTCCACGAGCGACTCGCACTCGGCGGGAACCTCGCGCGTCGTGACATCGCGCTCCGACATCTTCCGGCAGAGCGTCTCGCCTGCGCGCGTGAGGCCAATGACCCCGCCCGTCTCCAGGTTGCCCGCCATGGGAATGCCTCCCAAAGAGAAGAGCTCGACGTGGTCGGCAAGTCTCATAGCCCCTCCTCGGATAGCGCCAGATACGATGCTCAATATGATACGGAGACAATATATAGATTTAAGTACTTTTCTGTTAACGGTACAAACATCTCGGAAAATGTTTCTCACTGCGATCTTAAAGATTCAAAAAATTATTTCAAATAGGATAACGGAAAGGGGGAGAAACATACCCCCTACCACATTTTTGCGATGAGGCGCGACATACCGTTAGCTTACGGTCACCCTAGGGATAGAGAAACTGAGCGCTGGCGAGAATCTTGGAGCGAGCGCGTGCGCGCCCTATGCGCGAAGGACAAATCTCTCGATCGCCTCGGCGACGCCGCCCACGTCGTTATTCTCCCGGCAAACGTAGTCTGCGGCCGCCTTGGTCTCGTCCGTCGCGTTTGCCACGGCAACGCCGAGGCCGGCGGCGCGAATCATGGGGATGTCGTTCGAGCTGTCGCCGATGGCCATCGTCTCCTCGGGCGGGATGCCGAGCATCCGAGCGAGCTCGAGCAAGCCGATCCCCTTGCTGACGCCCGGGGCGTTGAACTCAAGGTAGCGGTTCGAGGAGTAGACGACCTCAAGTCCCTCCGTGAGCCCCAGCCCCGCAAGGTGGTCCGCGGTCGAGCGCAGGAGGTCCATGTCGAGGCTCATGAAGAGGAGCTTGACCACGTGCTCCCCCGTTTGGGCGAGAAAGCCCAGGTCCTTCTCGTCCGTCTCAACGATGTTCATGCGCCCGCCGATGTAGGCGCGTTCCTCGGGAAGGTAGTTGCGCACGTAGACGTGGTCGAGCGTGTAGAGGTGCATGCAGAACCCGTGCCGGGCCCCGAACGCGTAGAGCTCCTCGGCGCGCTGCGGGTCGAGCCCGCATGAGGTAAGCGGCTTGGATCGGGAGTTCTCGGTGATGACGCCGCCGTTGAAGGAGAGGACGTACTCGCCCGGCGCACCGAGCAGCCCCAGCTCGTCAAGCGTTCCAGCCACCGAGGCGAAGGGACGTCCCGTCGCGGGGACGAAGCGCGCCCCGAGCCTGCGGGCGGCGGAGATCGCGGCGCGGACGCGCTCGGGTACGTGATGGCCGGAGTCGAGCAGCGTCTCGTCAAGATCGGCGGCGATGAGGCGGTACATGGTTCCTCCCTGGCGGTGGCGTCCTGACTCGTTCAGGGTACTCCGTCAGGTGCCAGATGGCGAGACCCCTGCGTCTGCCCGTGCGTGCTAAAGAGGGGGGTAGCGCGCACGGCGAGAAGAACGCGCCGCCCGTCCGTCGCCGCGCGCCGTCCGCGGAATCGATTGTTTCGGGTCCGAATCCTAATGTGGACCGTAGCGTCATCTATGGCATAGTGCGACGTATCGCGCCCGCTGGGGGCGCTTGACCGTCAAGGGGGTCCGGCAATGGTACGGCATGGGGCTGCTGTCAATCGAGTCACCGAGCGCGCGTCCGCGCTCGTGCTTCTCGGCAGCCGGGACCTCCTGCTTGCCATGGCCAACCTACTCGACCTAACCAGCGCGCGCTAGGGCCAGCACATCCCTGCGCGCGCCAGCTGTGCCGCCGTCTCCCTGAGGGGACGGGGCACTTTTTGTGCGCTCAGCCCCGCCGCGCTGCGGCCCTCCCCCCGCGAAGGCATCGTAGAAAGGCACTCACATGACCAGGAAGATTCACATCTTTGACACCACCCTGCGCGACGGCGAGCAGAGCCCCGGCGCGTCCATGAACACCGAGGAGAAGCTCGTCATCGCCCAGCAGCTCATCCGCATGGGCGTTGACGTCATCGAGGCGGGCTTCCCCATCTCCTCGCCGGGCGACTTCCGCTCCGTGCAGGAGATTGGACGGCTGGCGGGCGACGACTGCGTGGTCTGCGGCCTTACGCGCGCCGTCGAGAAGGACATCGACCGCGCGGCCGAGGCGCTCAAGTGCGCCAAGCGCCCGCGCATCCACACCGGCATCGGCGTCTCGCCCTCCCACCTGCGCGACAAGCTGCGCATCACCGAGGACGAGTGCGTCGAGCGCGCCATCCACTGCGTGGAGTACGCCAAGAAGTACGTGGAGGACGTCGAGTTCTACGCCGAGGACGCGGGGCGCGCGGACCAGGCCTTCCTCGAGCGCGTGATCCAGGCCGTCGTGAAGGCCGGCGCCACCGTCGTGAACATCCCCGACACCACGGGCTATCAGCTGCCCGAGGACTTTGGTCGCCGCATCAAGGGCCTCGCGGACAACGTCATCGGCATCGAGGACGTCATCATCTCCGTGCACACCCACAACGACCTGGGCATGGCCACGGCGCTCGCCCTCCAGGGCGTCAAGAACGGCGCCCGCCAGATCGAGTGCACGATCAACGGCCTGGGTGAGCGCGCCGGCAACACCGCGCTCGAGGAGGTCGTCATGGCCATCAAGATGCACGGCGACGAGCTCGACGCCCACACCGACATCGTGACCCAGGAGCTCACGCGCGCAAGTCACCTCGTCAGCCGCATCACGGGCTTGAACGTCCAGGCCAACAAGGCCATCGTGGGCGCCAACGCCTTCGCGCACTCCTCGGGCATCCACCAGGACGGCGTCCTCAAGGCCCGCAACACCTACGAGATCATCGACCCCGCCGACGTGGGCGCCGCCGGCTCCGAGATTATCCTCTCGGCGCGCTCCGGCCACGCCGCGCTGCGCCACCGCCTGGCAGAGCTCGGCTACACCTTCGAGGATGCGGAGTTCGACGAGGTCTACCAGCGCTTCCTGGAGATTGCGGACCAGAAGAAGGAGGTCTACGACGAGGACCTCGAGTCCATGGTCCAGGAGCGCCAGCGCGACGTCGCGGCCGTCTACACGCTTGACGCCCTCCAGGTCTCCTGCGGAGACCCGCTCATTCCCACGGCCACGGCCACGATCACCGACGAGCTGGGGGTGAGCCACGTGGTGGCCGCCACCGGCGCCGGCCCCGTCGATGCGGCCTACCAGGCCATCGACAAGGTCGTGGCGGTCCACGGCGACCTCGCGGAGTTCTCCGTCAAGGCCATCACCCGCGGCATCGACGCCATCGGCGAGGTCACGGTGCGCATCACGGCCGAGGACGGCAAGGTCTACACCGGCCGCGGCGCGGACAACGACATCATCGTCTCGAGCGCGAAGGCGTACGTGAACGCCATCAACCGCATGATCCAGACCTCGCGCTCGAAGGAAGGCAGGTAGCGGTCCGGCCGTTCGGGGCGAGGTATTTCTTCCCAGCTCACTTCGCTGCGCTCAGAAGTCGCTGGGCGAGAAAAACCTCGCCCCGAACGGCCTGCGTTAACGTCTCTGCGACGAGATGGCGTTCACGTCCTTGTCGCTAGCTCTTACCGAGGGTTTTGGTTGTGAGTCTTACGTTGTTGAGAGTTGTATCGGGCTGACGCTGGCGGGAGGTTGTCCCCGCGCGTAGTTCTTTGCGAAGCAAAGCTGTTTGAGCACGGGGACAACCTCCCGCCAGCTCATCGGAAGGAGAGACATGGCACGTCCCATGACGATGGCGGAGAAGATACTTGCGGCGCACGCGGGGCTCGAGGAGGTCGTCCCCGGGCAGCTCGTCGAGTGCGACCTCGACCTGGTTCTCGCCAACGACATCACGGCGCCCATTGCCATCAAGACGGTGCGCGAGATCGGGGCCGGCGTCTTCGACAAGGACAAGATCTGCCTCGTGCCCGACCACTATGCCCCCAACAAGGACATCAAGAGCGCCGAGCAGACCAAGGTCACGCGCGACTTTGCCCACGAGTACCAGATCACGCACTACTACGAGCAGGGCTGCATGGGCATCGAGCACGCGCTTCTACCCGAGCGCGGCATCGTGGTGCCCGGCGACCTGGTGATCGGCGCGGACTCCCACACCTGCACCTACGGCGGCATCGGCGCCTTCTCCACCGGCGTTGGCTCCACGGACGCCGGCGTGGGCATGGCCACCGGTCGCGCCTGGTTCAAGGTGCCCGAGACCATCCGCATCGAGGTCGAGGGCGAGCTGCCCCCGGGCGCCTCGGCCAAGGACATCATCCTGCACGTCATCGGCAAGATCGGCGTGGACGGCGCGCTCTACTGCGCGATAGAGTTCGCGGGGTCCACGATTGAGGCGCTCTCCGTGGAGGGCCGCCTCACCATCGCCAACATGGCCATCGAGGCCGGCGGCAAGGCGGGCCTCTTCGAGGTGGACGACAAGTGCCGCGAGTACGTGAGCCGTCGCTCCCAGCGCCCCATCGTCGAGTACCACCCCGACCCCAACGCGGCCTACAAGCAGGTCATCCACATCGACGCCGCCGACGTGGTGCCCACCGTCGCCTGGCCTCACCTGCCCTCCAACACGCACCCGGTGGCAGAGAGCCGCGACATCAAGATCGACCAGGTGGTCATCGGCTCCTGCACCAACGGCC
>ENA-OPBO01001425-OPBO01001425.1-human-gut-metagenome-genome-assembly--contig:-NODE-1425-length-16859-cov-5.328017_pt1 | contig 16859 bp, 15 predicted proteins | sample MGYA00241071_ERZ501458 | MGnify/ENA primary metagenome ERZ501458 (study PRJEB25962, sample SAMEA2042509) | human gut metagenome | biome: human gut; feature: human-associated habitat; material: faeces...
CCCTCTCCGTTTGGCCCTACAAAACCGATATGTTCCCCTTTTAATAATCTAAAATTTACATCTTTTAATATTTGACGGCCACCGAAACTGTGGCTCAAATTTTTTACAGTTAAAATACTCATTTTTTCTCCTTTGTATATTATAGCTCTACATATTTTACCATATTTTTTGTATTTAGTAAAAATTTTAAGGACTGATTTAAAAGAAAGTATATTCCAACAAAAAAAGCCGTCATTTCTGACGGCAATTTTTTAAATTAAAGTCTTTTAAGCATCTGATCTTGAAAATCCGTTTTTCATTTCACAACTTGCTGTGAAAAGTGTTTTATCAAGTAAATCATTTGTTTGGTCTTTTACAAAGTCTGTTATTTCATCATTTGCTTTTTCTAAAAATTCGTGAACATTCTTTATCTTTGATTTTTTCTTTAAAAATTCTTTATCATATTTATTTAAAATTGTACGACATTTTGATTGAACTGCATTTTGATATCTTTCAATATGAGATGCAGTTGATGGGAAATGCGCATCACAAATTACTCCGATAATACGATTTATCCAATAGAAATTATCTGTTGTTGGAGTAAGTGTTGTATTTTCTAAATATTCAGGTGTTTTTGTAATATTTGCATAATACGGAACGATTGCGTTAAATACATTTGATCCAAAAGATAGCCACTCAATACTTCTGATTTCTTCAGGCATGTATGGTCTTATTTGAACTAAAGCCAAAACATCATTACGATTTATACCTATAGGTCTAAATTTTCCTTTTTGTGATAAGTCTCCACTCTTTAGATATGGGTCGTAAGGAGTTCCTTGATAGTGATTAGACATAATATATTTAACATCTTCTATTGTAATCTTCTTTTCAGGAATCATACACCAAGGAAGATTATCACTATCCGGTCTAAAACGAGGATTTGCTCCACTCCAATCGAAAGTATTTGGATTAAAATATTTAAGCATTACCCAAGCACGAGGTGTATTGTAAGTATGATCCGCATCGGAATGGCTTCCAAAAGCAATTCTCGGATTGAAAGGATCTTTATAGTCTTTATCTTCATCATAGTCAAGACCTTCTTCAAAATCATCAAGAATTTTTTCAAGAGACATTTCAGTAGATAAGTCAAGGAAATTTTCTTCAACAAATTCTTTCAAGTCTGATGAACACATAAATTCTTCCTTTTCTCCATAAGCATCTTCAAAATCAAAATGATCAAGTCCGAATTGGTTCGGCATTACAACATAAACATCGTCAGGAACTCTTCTTGCTATCCAATGATGACCGCCTATTGTTTCAAACCACCAAATAGAATCAACATCTTGAAAAGCAATGCCGTTACTTTCATAAGTTCCGTATTTTTCTATTAGAGCGCCAAGTCTTTCAACGCCTTCTTTAGCACTATTTATATATGGTAGAGTAATTACAACAAAGTCTTCTTCCCCTATTCCACCTTTTTTTATAATTCCCGGTTCAAATTCTATTAGAGGATCCGCTCCCAAAACCCTTTCATTAGTAGTAATAGTTTCTGTTGCAGTCATTGAAACATTTTTTTCATTAACGCCACAAGCTCCCCAAACTCCACGCCATTTTTTTACATTTGGAAGACAAGTATAACGCATAGGATTTTTAGGTAATTCAATTTCACAATCTGTACGAACAGATTTGTAATGAATTGGTTGATCTTTAGGTTCAACAACAATAAATTTTTTTGATTTAAACATTCCTGCTGAAGAATCTTCAATACGAGCAACTAAAGTTGACCCATCATAACTTGCTTTTTTTCCGATAAGAATTGTAGTACACATAACAAACCTCCTTAAAATTATGTTAATAATAATTATTAACCATATTTATATTATAACTCAAATTTACAAAAAAGTAAAAATATTTTTTGTTGTTTCACAAAAAAAACAATTAACGGTTTCTCCATTAATTGTCTTTCATAATATAAAACTATTTATTTTTTAATAATCTATTAACTTCTTTTTGAACTTCTCCATAGTTGTAACCTGCATTTTCAAGTTTTGCTCGTCTTAGTTCTCCGTTGCCCCAGTTTCCCTGTATGACCTCTTTTGCTATTTCATTTATAGCTTTTTCGTTTATGAAAGCTCTGTAATCAACCCAGCCTTTAAGCTCCTTAACATAGTAATAACTTCCCCATTTTCGAGTAAGTGTAACTTCTTTATTTTGGTGATTTTCAGTTGTTCCAAGCATACTTTTATCTTCACAAAACCAAGGCAGACTATCTATCGAATAGACTCCTTTTACCTTGCTTTTTACATTCAAAAGCTCCATATATTCCTCTCCTTGTTGTTCCTTTAATCTATACACATAAAAATGTGGTTTTCCTGCATTTATCCACAATCTATCGTGGTTATCCACAGAAATTCCATTTGCAGAATAATTACAGTGGATAATTCTATTTTCATCAATAAAAATTCCCGTATGACCAAAACTTCCACTACTATTTCCCTTTCTTCCCCAAACAAAAATATCACCTCTTTTAGCATTCCAAGGAACATTGTCCGTAATTTTTTCAAAACCGTTTTGCAAAAGCCAAGAATGTTCACGCTCCGTATCTATCGTCCAGCCATTGCTACTTGCTCCACCACTTCTAAGAGCATAGTAAATCGAAGATGAACAGTCGTAACTGTAAAGTCCGTTTCTGTTTTGCATGGAGTATGAAACCTTACCTTTTCTATTTTCAAACCATTGTATCGTCTTTTCTATATCTATCATAAAATCTCCTATTTCAGTTTAACCACCAATTCATTTATTGCCTTTGTCAACTCATCAATCTTCTTTTCAAATCTGAGTAACAAAAATACAGATAAAACTACCGGAAAACCAACATTTGAGATATTTGAAATTATATTTTCCATATTAACCCCTTTCGTTTATAGTAAAAAAAGACCAAAAGGTCTTTTTTACTAAAGCACTGTAACTTCTTCGTGGCTTGTTGAAATTATATCTGCCTTTTTAATTCCAACAACTTTTAAGTCGTCTTTTGCTAAAACAGACTTAAAATCAAAAGCCTTTATAATATCAGAAGCCTCATCAGCTGAAATATTTTTAATATTTGCAATTGAAAATTTTGCATTTTTTCCGTCCTCTAAAGTTAGAGTTAAGCTCAATGTCTTTCTCATATTCTACCTCCTAAGCTAAAGTTGTTTCTACAACTTTGATTGTTGCAGTTTTTGTTCCATCGATGAATTTTTCAACAAATTCACCTAATTTTTTTAAATTCTCATCAGAACATTCACTTTGAACATCTTTTACTGTTATGTTTCTTTTTTTAGAATTAGCAAGGTTGAAACTAACCTTTAAATACTTTTTAGCCATATCTTTTCTCCTTTTTTTATTTTGTTGTAAGCCTTACACTTATATAATAAAATTTAGAATAAAAAAGGGGGGATAAATAAAAAAATATTATTCCTTTAACTTGTTTGGTTAGTATAAATATGTTAAAATAAATATGAATTTACGATTCTTGTGTAAAAGAATATTTATTTCATCATATTTACCCCTTTAAATTTATCAAAAAGGAAATATGTTCAAATAGTTGATAATAAGAGATTTGGAGGCAATATGAACAAAGGACTGCTTGGAATTTTTTCCTACATAATTTTATTTATTTATACGATTTTTACAACCCTTAATTTATATATGATATTACAAAAAAAAGATACAGAACGAAGTTTTTTCAACGTTTTTCTAATGCCGTTATTGGCATTATTTTATTTTTTAGCATTTAAAAACCACAGTATTTTTATATATTTGGCAATTTTTTCTTTTTGGCTTGGAGATATATTCTTCACACAAAAAATCAAAAAAAATATAATCTTAGGATTTAATTTATTTTTTATCGGAATAATTTTTTACATAGTAAAACTCGCTACTCTAATAAAAATTTCAAACCTAAACTACTTGATGACATTGTTTATTATCATCTTGTACTTTGGACTTGTATTTTTTGAATTTGCAATTTCCTATGAATATGCTAATAAATACTTTAAAAGAGATATAATATTTTTATACATTTTTGCAGGTTTAAACTCAATACTATGTATATTTACAATTTTAACAGCAATTTCTGCTTATCAAAACGGAATATGGTATTTGATTTTAGGAAGTAATTTATTTTTACTTTCAAACTCAGTTTTTTCCTATTCGATATTTATAAAAAACAATAGATTTTTTAATATATGTGCTACATTAATTTACTCAATCTCACAATTACTAATAATTATAGGATTTGGAATATTTTTAATTTAAACGACTAGATAGTCGTTTTTTTGTGGATAAGTTATTCTTGCAATTTAACACTCAATTTTTTTTAAAATTTTTGTGCTTTATAGTTTTTTAATCGAAATGTCGCAATATATAATTAAAAGTAACTTTCAACAAAAAATTTTTTTCATTGTGTTTTTAGTTTTTTTATGTTAAAATAAATATGATTTTACGATTAGTGTAAAAGAATATTTATTTCATCATATTTACCTTTTTAAATTTATTAAAATGGAAATATGATAAAATAATTTCAGTAATTATTTGTTGGAGGTATTTATATTGGAAGAAAAAAATTTCGGAAAATTTAAAAAGGACATTGGTTTGGAAAACTTCCTTTGTCTTGGTTTATTTCTAACATTTTTCATTTTGATCGGTAGAAAAATGGGTGGAATAAATATGGTTAAAACTATGATGAATACAGGTTTTGACCTACTTATTAATGTATGTCTTTATTTAATGGCGATTGCCGTATTGGCTGGAGCGATTTCAGGTTTGTTCTCTGAATTTGGAGTTATAGCACTTGTAAATAAATTTCTGTCAAAAGTTATGAAACCTATTTATGATTTACCAGGTGCATCATCTCTTGGTATGTTAAATTGCTACCTTTCAGATAACCCGGCTATCTTAACATTAGCTCATGATGATAACTTTAGACGTTATTTCAAAAAATACCAAATGCCTGCTCTTACAAATCTTGGAACTGCTTTTGGTATGGGACTTATCACTACAACTACAATGATGGGAATGAATGTTAAAGGTGCTGTTACAAGTGCATTAATCGGAAATTTAGGAGCCATTGTTGGCAGTATCGTTTCTGTTAGACTTATGATTCATTCTTGTAAAAAAATGTATGGAACAACTGAGTTTGTAGAAGTAAATAGCAAAGTTGAAATTCCTGAAAATTCAAGAATCGTAAGAGAAGGAAGTGTCGGCTCAAGGTTTATCCAATCTATCCTTGACGGAGGAAAAGTTGGTGTTGATATGGGAGTTTCAATCATTCCAGGTGTTGTAATAATCTGTACTTTAGTTATTATCCTAACAAAAGGGCCGGGGGCAAACGGTATTTATACCGGAGCAGCTAATGAAGGCGTCGAAGTTCTTCCTTGGATAGGAAAAAAATTGTCCTTCATTTTAACTCCATTATTCGGTTTCAGTTCACCGGAGGCCATTGCCGTTCCTATAACTGCACTTGGCTCAACAGGTGCTGCAATCGGAACCGTTACAAAAATGGCAGAAGTTGGAAAAGTTAGTGGAAACGACATCGCAGTATTCACAGCAATCTGTATGTGTTGGAGCGGATATATCTCAACACATATCGCAATGATGGACGCTCTTGGAACAAAAGAAGCAACAGGAAAAGCATTAATCAGTCATACAATCGGCGGACTTGTTGCAGGTGTTTCCGCACATATTCTATATATGTTGTTCAATTTATTCTAAATAAATAAAAAATTTTGGTAGCATTTCAAATGCTACCTTTTTTATGCCTTAATTTATATTTAATAAAATTATCCTTTATTTTTATATTTACTAATTAAACATTTATTAAATTCAATAAATAATTAATTATAAATGCCAATACTTTAAAATAATACTATTTTCACATTAATAGTCTTGTAATCTGTGAGTCGTTTTAAAGTGATTGTTATACTAAAAAACTCATCTTTCGATGAGTCTTTTAAATCAATTTATTTTGTTTTGCAATTTTTTTAATTTTTTCCAAATCGCTTTTGTCGTATTCTTGGCGTAAATCTCTTATCGCTTTGAAATTTACCATTACTGTATTTTCCCTTTTTTCAATCGAAAAAGTTCTAATCTTTTCCCATTTATATAGCTTTGCGATTAATTGCCATGGGTGAACAAGTCCTTTTTCAGTTATTCCTGCACTCATTATGCTTGTGAAGAACGCAAGCCACCAAGACATTATAACGACATAGCCACTCAAGTCGTTTCTAAATTTGTAACCTAAAGAGAGCATTACAACCAAAACGATTAAAAGGGTAAAGAATGTAAATTTTGTAAATTTCGCCTTTACTACACAAGTTAGTCTTCTATATATATTGAAAACACACAAAAGCAAAGGTAATAAAATTATCGGTAACATACTAAAACTCCATTTTTATACTTCTTTTAAAAAGATTTTCCAAAACTTCCTTTGGATTCTTTTCATTATATATTATTTCGTAAACTGCATTTGTTATCGGCAATTCAACATCGTACTTTTTAGACAAATCCATTAAAGCCTTCGTTGTGAAATATCCCTCTGCAAGTTTTTCAAACTTTTCACCCTTTACAAACTTTTCTCCAAATTTTCTATTATTGCTAAATTCAGAAAAAACAGTCGCCTCATAATCACCAAGATGACAAAGTCCATAAGCACAAGTTTCATCGCCACCCATTTTGCCGATAAGCCTTGCAATCTCTCTTGTACCCCTTGACATAAGCGCACCTTTTAAAGAGCTTAAATTCATTCCGTCAAGCATTCCGGCAGCAATTCCGATGACATTTTTAGCACCAGCACCAATCTCATTTCCCAAAAGATTTGTACCATAGTAAAATCTGATTAAATCACTTGAAAAAGAATCAACTAATTTCTTAACCAATTTCCTATCATCAGAATCTATAACCATACAGTTTGGAATTCCATTTGTAAAGTCCTGAACATGTCCCGGTCCAATCCAAACGCCACAAGAGTAATTTTCTCCCAAAATGTCCCTTACAATTTTTGTAGGAGTAAATCCCGTCTTTATTTCAATTCCTTTCATACAAAGAATGATTGGAATATTTTTTTCTTTAAAAAGTTTTTCATTTTCAATAAGTAAATCTCTAAGACCCTGAGTTCCGACAGAAATTATGATTAAATCTTTATCGAAAATATCTTTTATATTTGTAGTTAAAGCAATGGATTTTGGAATTTCAAGAAAATTATTTTTTCTACTTTCTAAAAAATTTTGCATATTTTTTGAATTTTCTCTACCATATAAAGTTACATCGTTACCTATCTTATCCAAATACCAAGCGATAAAACTTCCCCATCTTCCACAGCCTATAACACCTATTCTCATAAAAACTCCTAAACTTCTTCTAACATATCAATTCTTCTTTGATGACGACCACCCTCGAAGTCCTCTTCAATGAAAGTCTTGACAATATCCTTTGCAAGTTCAATCCCCGTAACTCTTGCACCCAAGCAAAGAACATTTGCGTTGTTGTGCTTTCTAGTCATTTTCGCAGAAAAACTTTCGCTACAAAGCCCTGCACGAATACCTTTAACCTTGTTACAAGCAATAGAAATCCCAATTCCCGTTCCACAGATTGCAATACCCAAAGAATTTTCGTTTTCTAAAACTTTTTTACAAACAGCTTGTCCAAAAAGTGGATAGTCCACGCTTTTAGTTTCATCTGTTCCTACATTTATAACTTCATGGCCCATTTCTTCCAAAAATTTTACAAGCTCATTTTTCATTTCAACCGCTGAATGGTCATTACCTATTATTATCTTCATAAAACTCTCCTTAAATATGTTATTTACTTACCTTATAATAATATATTTCCAAGTTATAGTCAAGTAGTAACTTATAAAGATACTAAAATATAAAAATATAAATTTAAGTAACTTTATAATTGACTTAGTATAAAAAAAGTAGTATAATTATGTCATAGAATTAGCAAAACTTAACCCAACTACTGTATGCCGTCATATCTAGGAGGAAAAATGTACGATAAAGAACAAATTGTAAAAGACTTTAGCCCTTTGATAAAAGCGAGTATAAAAAAATATTTCGCAAATCACACAAGCTATGAAGATGCGTATCAGGACGGAGTTGTAAAAATTTTAGAGCTTTTAGAAAGCTATGTTGGTGGTGGAAAAGTTTCACTTGAGTGTTATTTAAAATATCAATTAAAATTTTTTTATATGCAAAAATTTGCCAAAAGAAAAAGAGAAACAGAAAAAACAATCACAAAAATCTATCAAACAAAAGATGATGAAACAATCGAAGTCTTAGACCTAATTGTAGATGAAAGTGCCAACACCGAAAATGAAATAACAGAAAATGAAATGAGTGAAAAAGTAAAAGAAATTGTAAATACCCTACCCCCAAAACAAAAACAGGTGATAGAATATAAATTTTATGAAAACTTAAAAAACAAGGAAATCGCAGAAAAAATGAAAATAAAAGAAGACACAGTCAAAGAATATTACAAAATTGCAAAGAAAAAACTAAAAACAAAGTTTTTAGAAAATGATGTCGATGTTTTGTGAATTTTAAAGAACTCTACGGAGTTCTTTTAAGACTGTAAACAAAAAAAGTGTTAGAACAATTCTAACACTTTTTTATTTTTTTATTTTCTTTTTCTCTTAACTACTACTAAAGCTATAGTAGATAGAATTAAAGGCATAAAAGATGCACTTTGTATTGAAGTCTTTACAAGAGAAGGATTATTTCTTCTATCTTTATCTTGTTCTTCTTTAGAGTCTTTAACTAAAATATAAGTTTCAATACTTCCTTCTTTAAAGTTAAATTTAAATTTATGTTTTTTACAAGAAAGTTGTTTTATAAATTCATCTTTAAACTCAATTATAGTACTTCCCTTTTTTACATCATACATAGATTTATCAACAAGTTTATCATCTACATAAACATCTTCAAAATCTTCTACTTTTGGAGATAATTTAAATATTAATGTTTTCTTTTTATTATTATCAATTTCTTGATTTTCTCCAAATAAAAATTTTATTTGTGTTTTTTCATTTGGTGTTTTAGGGTCTTCATGACCTGGATTTGTAGGATTTGTAGGATTTGTAGGATTTTCAGGATTTACAGTAGAGTTTTCTTTTTCTACAACTGTAACTGTAGCTTTTTTTGTTACACTTACATTTTTATTTGTTAATTTAAATGTTATTGTATATGTTCCTACTTTGTCTTTGTTAAATCCACCTTCATCTATAATTTCAACTTGTTCTTTTAAATCGTTGTTTTTATTATCTTTTGCTTTAACGATTAATGATTTAAGATCTAATGTATCGTGTTGATGTATTGTAACATTTTTAACTTCAAGTTCTATATTTTTTTCTTCAGATGGTGTATTTGGTGTATTTTTAACCCATTTTGCAAAAATTGTAGTATCTGTTATTATTTTTTTATTAAAATAAAACACTTTTGTTAATTCTCTATCTTCATACCAACCTTTAAAAGTATAACCATCTTTAGTAGGATCTTGTACTTTAGCTAATTTATTTGCACTTGATAGACCAACTTTTATAATTTGATCATCAATTTTACTTCCATCAAAAGTTTCAAACTTAACAGTTGATACAATTTCTGTAATATATAAAGCGTTCATTACATTATCATCAGCTGATATAATATGAAGTTTTAAATCTTTATATCCTCTTGCAGAAATTATAATTTCATCATCTCTATTAAAGAAAGTTTTATCCTTAAATGCAATACTTACCTTATCTAAAGTTTTATCAAGATTTTTATATTTTCCATCTTCTTTTGTAAATAGATAATGTTTTATTTCTTTTCCATTTCTTCTTATAGTTATAAGATTTATTTTATTTACATATTCACTATCTTCTTTTTTATAGCCGATTGAATTAATACAATTAACTTTCATAGCTGATGAATCTTCAGATGAAATTTCTCCAAGTAGTGGTTCTTTAGGCTCTTTTGATTTATCTTCTTTTATCCATAAAGCTTTTAGAGTTATATCTTCATTTAGGGTAATTTTTTCTCCCGGAAGATGTCTTTGTCCATTAATTTCCCAACAATCAAATTCCATATCTTTTGGAGCTAAAAATTCACAAACAGGAAGTTCATATTCTTCTTTTACTAATTTTTCAACCTTTTTCATAGTTCCTAGACCACCATTGTTATCAAATGTAATTGTGGCTTTTTTAGTTAATTTTTCTTTCCAAAGAGCTTTTATTGTTATATTTTTAGTAATTTGATATTGATGTCCTACCTCTGTTTTTTCATTCATATATTCCCAACTATCAAACTCCATACCTGAAGGTGCTGTAAAAGTACATTGTGGAACTGTAAAAATTCCTCCATTTTCAACTTCTACATCTTTCATTTCTCCACTACCACCATTTTTATCAAAAGTAACTTTATAAACTACCTTTTTACCTTCAATATTTGCACTTATTCCATAATAGACATCATTTCCGACAAGGTTATCCATTGTTATTTTTATAACAACATTTTTATATTTACTTGAAACAATAGTTATAGTATCATCTTTATCTAATTTTTCAGTAAATGAAAATTGTAGTTTTTTATTTGGATTAGATAGGAAATCTGTAGAGTCAATGCCTTTAACATCAGTTATTTCACTTATATTTCCTTTGTGATTTACAATAACTTTTTGGACTGATTTTAAATACTCATCAGATTTGTTATCATTAGAATAAGATATAAAATGAGTAAAATCAGTTACATTTGTAGTCATTAAAGGTGGATTTGGCATTATAGGGTCAAGTTTTTCTTCTTGTGGATTTTCATTTTTCTTATCTTTCCAAAGAGCTTTTATTGTTAAATCTTTATCTGCTTTTATTGTATCTGATACATTTTTTCTTTCATTATTTACTTGCCAAGCGTCAAACTCTTGATTGTCCGGAGCTGTAAAAGTACACTCTGGTAATTTATAATCTTCATTAGCTTTTACTTTTACAGCTTGCATTTCTCCGCTACCACCGTTTTTATCAAAACTAATTGTAACTTGTTTAACTTCTTTATCAGATAATGTATTAACCTTGGCTCCTATCATATATGTTCCTTTAGTTTCAGGTTCATCCCATGCACCGTTAAACATTTGGAAAGAATTAATTCCATCTTTACCATCGTCCATACCAAATGCAATTTCTCCATCTAGTTTTGTAAATGCAATGTAATAATCACCATTTACTTGAACATTTGAAATAGAAAGTTTATTCCAGCCTTCTTTTTCAAATGTTAAATCTTTTGAAAATAAAATATTACCAGGAAGTTCATCTTCAGTATTTTTATCATAAATAGAAATTCTATATTTACTATTAGCTAAATCTACATCTTTAGTTTTTGTAATAAAATATGAAATTTCTTTTATATCTACAAGTTTATCATTTGAAATTTTATTTGCAAATGCTCTATCCTTTAGGTCCATTCCTGAAAGCGTAGTTGCTTTTTCATCTGTATAACCTACATTTAACTGACCTTCTGAATAAACTTTTTCTAAAGACATAGTTACAGTTCCATTTCCAGGAATTTTAATATTTTTTTCTAATCTTTTATAACCATCGCTTGTTGCAACTAAAGTGTAATTTCCCTCTCATGTCAAGCTTATGACAAAAAAGGGATTATAGTTATGTAATTTAAAAGAGAGTGATTGCTCACTCCCTTTGCTACTTCCATATTATGTTCAACACTTCGTTTCCTTCACAGAATACTGAGTCTATATATTTTTCCATCAATTCTCTGGTAAGTTTAGTGTTGTCTATTACTTCTTTTTCTTCTTTTGCTTTTTCTATTTTTTCTTTTATTGCTTGTATTTCTTCATCTATCAAATTTTTAGAGTCAATGAATTTTTGTCTATTCATCTTGCCTAATTTATACTTCTCAAAATTTTGCATTTTCTTAGCTTCAAGATCTTCGATAGATTTTTCCATAGGTTTAATTTTTATTTTTTCATCTTTATTCGAATCTTCTAAACCATACCTTTCTTTTATTGCTTCAAATACTTGCTCTTCAAGGCTTCCTGCTCTTGAATTCTTATGTTTTACATTATTACACTTACATATCCTACAAGTAAAATATGTGTGAACTCTTATGCTTCCATCTTGTCGTTTTCTTTTTGATTGAGTACATCCAAGAATGTGATTACAAGTTGGACATTTTGCAAAACCTTGTAGTGGAGATTTCTTCCTCCATTCATAATCGGTATTTTTACCTTTCATAAATAGATTCTTCTCTTTAATCTTTTGAACTTTTTCAAAGTCTTCTCTAGAAATAATAGCTTCATGGTTATTCTCAACTCTTCCCCATTCTTCTTTTGGTTTGAATTTAAAAGAAGATGGATTTAACACTGACTTATCTTGCATATTAAAAGTGTAAGTTCCAGTATAATTTTCATTTGCTAATACATCTATTACATTGCCATTAGTCCAAGTTGGTCTAGGTTTTTTCGCAGTTCTAATTATTGAATATTCAAAATCAAGATTGGTTAATTCGCTCTTTCTTTTTGATGGTGTTGGAATTTTTTCTTCATTTAATATCTTAGCTATATTTCTTGAAGATATACCATCAAGTGCAAGTTTGAAAATCTTCTTTACTATCCATGCTGTTTCTTCATCAACTATGATTTTATGTCTATCATTAGGATCTTTCATATATCCTAAAGGTGGACTCCAAGCTAAAAACTTTCCTTGTTTTTTAAGTGTAGTCATAGATGATTTTACCTTTTCAGAAATATCTTTTGTGTAGAAATCATATAATAGTCCCTTGAATTGAATATCTAAATCTGTTCCATTTCCTTTTTCTTTGTCACTATCATAGCCATCATTTATGGCGATAAATCTTACTCCTAGGAATGGAAATATATTTTCAAGATAATCTCCAAGTGTTATATAATCTCTCATAAATCTGGACAAGTCTTTTACAATTATCGTCTGGATGTTATTTTTCTTTACATCTTCGAGCATTCTTTGAAAGGCTGGTCTATTTTCATTTGTTCCAGAATATCCATCATCAACATATTCTTCTCTTGTGAAGTTTTTAAATTCTTCATTCTTGTCGAGATAATCGTTTAGATATGCTCTTTGGTTTATGATACTTTCACTCTCATCAGTCTTTATCATATCTTCAACGGATAATCTAATATAAAGAGCAACCTTACTCATCGTCTGTTCCTCCTACCAAATTATCTATATTGAATTTAAAGACTATTTCAAATTCGTGTTTATCATAAACTATTATTTTTTCAATCAAGCTATGGATTAAATCACCTGGTAGCTTTTCCAAATTCTTTGAAGCATATAAATCATTTATCCATTTTGTTGATTTTAATCTTTCTTTTTTAAGCTTTGAGATATTAACTTCAATTGCTGAAATCTCGTTATCAAATGTAGACATATGACTTTGAGCAATCTCTCTTCTTAATAGATACTCATCTCTATCAATCTTACCTAGACTGTATTCTTCATAGGCTCTTTGAATGATATTTTCTTCATTTAGATTTTTTCTTTTAAGATTTTCTATGTCTTTCTTAAAAGTATCTATTGCTTTATTAAATCTAGATTTAATTCGGTTAACAAATTTTGTCTTGCTAGTTGTCTTCATAATAAACTCAGAAATTTTATCGCTAATAGCCTGATCCAAATCTCTTTCCATAATGAATACTGATTTTTCGGGTTTTATACTTCCACTAAATCTCTCATTCTGAAATGAATAATAAAGTCTATCTTTATTTTTACCATAGATACGAGTTCTTCTATTAAGTTCTTTGCCAGTATTATTATTGATTACAAGACCCTTAAATCTGTTCTCATAGTCCCTATTCTCAAAATTGTGCATTGGCGAACTGAAAACATGATTTTTCTTTCTCTCTCGTCTTTCTCGTAAGATTCTTTCGTGAACTTCCTTAGAAATGATTGCTTCATGTGCATTCTCACAAATTATATACTGACTTTCGTCTACAAAATGTTGCTTAATTCCTTTTGCAAGATTTTGTTGTTTAACTCCTTGTACTAAAGTCCCCGTATAAGCTGGGTTTGTAAGCATTTTAGAAATTGTCCCTTTATTCCATTCAGGATCATCATCTTCTCTGTAAACTCTCCCAGTTTTATAGTAAATCATTCCAGGAGCATAGCCTTTTTCATTAAAATACTTTGCTACTTCATATTGGCTTTTGCCTTGAAGAGTTAAATCAAACATCTCTTCAACTATAAATCTAACATTTTCATCAATTACAAGTTTTTGACCTTCTTTAGATTTTTTAATCTTGTACCCGTAAGGTGGAACAGATCCAATAAAGTATCCGTTTCTTGCTCTATTGTGTTTTGAGGTCTTTATCTTAACTGAAATATCCTTAGCATACATATCGTTGATAATATTTTTAAGAGTAACCTCAAAAGATTTCTTTGAATCTGTTTCTTTGACTGTGTCTAATTTATCATTAACTGAAATAAATCTAACACCTAAAAATGGAAAAACTTTATCAATCAATCTTCCCATTTCGAGATATTCTCTTCCAAGTCTTGATAAATCTCTGATAATAATACAATTGATTCTTCTATCCCTTATATCTTGCATCATATTCTGAAATGATGGTCTTTCAAAGTTTGTCCCACTATATTCATAGTCAGTGTAAACTTCTAAAACATCTATATTTTCTTTTAATGCATATTCTTTACAAGACAGTATTTGAGTTTCTATTGAATATGATTTTTCTCTCCACTCTTCTGTTCTTTCGTTAGATAGTCTTGTGTAAATTCCGGCCTTAAAGACTTTTCTTTCTGTCTTTTCGCTTTTCTTTTCAATATATCTTTTGGAAGTTCTTGCCATTATAAAACACCTCCAGCTAATTGCATTGGAGTCTTATTTTCAAGAGCATTTCCAAATACCTTATTTATTGAAATCAAATTCTTCTTTACTTCGGACTTGCTTTCACTTTCTTCTTTTACAAGGGTCTTCAGTAAGTTAACTGTTTCCAAATTATTAAAGACAAAATTAATCTCATTATTTTCTCCGATTTCAATTCTATCTATAAAAGATACAATTGTTAGCCTATTTAAGTTGCTTAAATCAGTGGGAACAATTTCGGAAACCAAACTGTCCTTGTTTTTCATCTTTTCTTGCAAGTTGGCAAGTATATTTTTCTTTGTAGCAATTTGTTTCTCTATTTCCCTGATCTTAATAAGATAATTTTTTCTGAACCTTTCAAACTCTTCAGAAGTTATAAGTTCGTCTTCTAAGTCCATATATAAAGATTGTCTAAGTCTTTCGTACTTTCTCTTTTCTGAGTTTAAGCTTTCAAAGTCAATATTAAATGTTACTTTCGATACATCTAACTTATTAACTTGACTTAATAGTTCATTATATTTTTTTAAATAATCTTTAAGGGCAAAAAGAGTCATATCCAGTAGATAATCTTCTTTTATGCTATGTCTTGTGCAATCTCCTTTGTTATTATAGTGAGAACAAATATAAAAAATATTATATCCATTCTTGGACTTAACCTTTCTTCTAACCATTGAAGATCCACAATCTTTGCAATAAAGCATTCCTGATAAAATATGTGGTATATCTGCCGATTGTTTTACATCTCTAAGCATCATTTTATTAGCCAAAGCATAAATGCTTTTTGAAATAATAGGCTTATGAGAGTCGTTTATTACAATCCAATCTTCTTCATTTACTTCTACTTCTCTCTTAGACTTATAATTTAGTTTTCTAGTTTTTCCTTGTTCAAGCACTCCTATATAGACCTTGTTTGTAATAATCCTATTGACCATTTTTGCATCCCATTTAGAGTCTTTAACAATAAAACCTGTAGTATGATTATCGCCTGAATTTTCTTTATGCTTAGATGGTGTTACACAACCTATGCTATTTAAAAAATCTGCAATAGCTTTAGATGAATAACCGTCTATCTTCATATTGAAGATTCTTTCAATTATGTGTGAAACTTCTGTATCAACGACTAATTTATGTTTGTTTTTGCTATCCTTCTTATAACCAAAAGGAGCAAATGCACCAATAAATTCACCATTCTTCCTTTTAATTTCTTTTGAAGATTTAACCTTCATAGAAATATCCCTACAATAAGAATCATTAATAAAGTTTCTTATTGGAAGAATTAGGTGTGTATCGCTTACATCTGCATTTTCACTGTCATAGTTATCGTTTACGGATATAAACCTTATACCTTTTTCTGGAAATATCTTTTGAAGATATTTTCCTGATTCGATATAATCTCTCCCAAAACGGGATAAGTCCTTCACAATAATTGTTCTAAACTTCTTCTCTTCAAGATCTTGAATCATCTTCTTAAATTTTGGTCTGTCAAAATTAGATCCTGAAAATCCATCATCTACATATTCAGCAACAACTTTAAAATCATTGTCCCTTGCATATGATTTGATAATCTGTCTTTGATTTGAAATAGAATTACTTTCTGTGCTATCTCCATCCTCTCTTGATAAACGAAGATACATACAAGCAAATTTTTCCATCACAAAACCTCCTTAATTTGTATTTGGGCAAATAGTCATTAAGGAGTTCTTCTACCACTTATATTTTACCGCACCCAAGTTTTTAAGTCAGCACCCCAGCTTATAGTCTTATACAAGCTCTACATAAATAAAGCTCAACAATATCTAGTAAGTCGAGGGACTCTTTATCACTTTGAGTGTAAGTAATTTTTTTAGAATAATCTTCTTTTGATATTTGCTCTTTAGGTTTATATTTCTTCTTTTCTTTTGTATTCATAGGTTTTACCTCACAATATAAAATTAAAGTTTTTTGACATTGACAAGTGCCTTGGATTAGCAACATAGGAATCTCACCTCCGCCTCTGTT
>ENA-OPBO01001429-OPBO01001429.1-human-gut-metagenome-genome-assembly--contig:-NODE-1429-length-16830-cov-4.262474_pt1 | contig 16830 bp, 14 predicted proteins | sample MGYA00241071_ERZ501458 | MGnify/ENA primary metagenome ERZ501458 (study PRJEB25962, sample SAMEA2042509) | human gut metagenome | biome: human gut; feature: human-associated habitat; material: faeces...
GGCGAGCGGCTGATGGGAATGCTGCGCGAGATGGGCTGCGAGTTCACCGACGACACGAAGCGCGCCGACATCGTGCTGATGAACACCTGCGCCATCCGCGAAAACGCGGAGAAAACCGTTTACGGGATGCTCGGCCAGCTCACGCACACCAAGGCGGCGAATCCCGACCAGATCATCTGCCTGTGCGGGTGCATGGCACAGCAGCCGCGCGTGGCGGAAAAGGTGAAAACCAGCTACCGCCACGTCGATCTCGTGCTCGGTCCGCAGGCCGAGTGGCGCTTCCCCGAGCTCTTGTACCGCGCCTACACCGAGCGCGGCCGCGTCTTTTCCATCGACGACGAGCCGGGCCGCATCGCAGAGGACATCCCCGTCTACCGCGTCGGCGGCGTGAGCGCGTGGGTGAGCATCATGTACGGCTGCAACAACTTCTGCTCCTACTGCATCGTGCCCTACGTCCGCGGCCGCGAACGCAGCCGCGAGCCGGAGCAGATCGTGCGCGAGGTCCGCGAGCTGGTCGCGGCGGGCTATAAAGAGATCACGCTGCTCGGTCAGAACGTCAACAGCTACGGCAAGGATCTCGGCACGGGCTATGATTTTGCCGACCTTCTCGCAGAGATCGACCGGATCGACGGCGACTACTGGGTGCGCTTCATGTCCAGCCAGCCCAAGGACGCGACGTCCAAGCTCTTCGACACGATGGCGGCGAGCCGCCATGTGACGCATCAGCTGCACCTGCCCGTCCAAAGCGGCAATGACCGCGTGCTGCGCGCGATGAACCGCCCCTATACCCGCGCGGGCTACCTTGAGCTGATCCGCTATGCCCGCAGGGTCATGCCCGACCTCGTGCTCACGAGCGACATCATCATCGGCTTCCCCGGCGAGACCGAGGCGGAAGCGATGGACACCGTAAGTCTGATCAACGAAGTCCATTTCGACGCGCTCTTTACGTTTATCTTCTCCCCCCGCCCGGGCACGCCCGCCGCAAAGCTGGACGATCCCACGCCGCGCGAGGAAAAGCAGAAGTGGTTCGACGCGCTCTGCAACGCCCAGAACGCCATCAGCGCGGAGAAGCACGCCGCCTACATCGGCAGGACCGTGCGCGTGCTGGTCGAGGGCGAGAGCGACGACGCGGACTGGCCGCTCTCCGCGCGCACCGAGGGCAACCGCCTCGTGCGCATGAAGGGCGACAAGAGTCTTATCGGAACGTTCACCACAGCAAAAATTTCGGGCAGCAACACCTGGGCGCTCTACGGAGCCGCGGAGGAAACGATATGAAAATCACCACCTTACTGGAAAATAAAACCACCTGCGATGCGCTCCGCTGCGAGCACGGGCTTTCGCTCTACATTGAAACAGCAAAGCATAAAATTCTCTTCGACTCCGGCGCGAGTGACGCTTTCTGGGAAAACGCCAAGGCGCTCGGCATCGACCTCGCACAGGTCGATATCGCCTTTCTCTCCCACGCGCACAACGACCACTGCGGCGGCCTGCTGACCTTCCTGCGGGGCAACCGCACCGCGAAGGTCTATCTTCAGAAGGAGGCCTTCGGTGATTACTATGTCGTGACGCCGACGAAATGCGCCTTCATCGGTCTCGATCCCAAGCTGCACGAGTATGCTGACCGCTTCGTGATGGCCGAGGGTGTGACAAAGCTCGACGAGGAGCTGACGCTCTTCTCCGGCATCCGGACGCACGAGCTCCTGAGCGAGGCAAACGCCACGCTGCGCGAAAAGGTCGGCGGGGACTATCCCCGCGACGCCTTCCGCCACGAGCAGGACCTGCTGGTGACGGAGCACGGCAAAACCGTCCTCTTCGCTGGCTGCGCCCACAGCGGCATCATCAACATCATCAACCGCGCAGAGGACATTCTGGGCCGTGCGCCGGACTATGTGTTCGCGGGCTTCCATCTCTACAATCCCTCGCTCGGTCAGAGCGAGCCGAGAGCCCTTGTGGACGCGGTGGGCGAGCGCCTGTGCGCGCGGAAGGCGACGCGCTACGTCACCGGCCACTGCACCGGCGACGACGCTTACGCCTGGCTGCACGAAACGCTGGGCGACCGCCTCGCCTACATGGCGACCGGAACGACCTTTACGATCTGATTTTTTAGAAAGTGAGCAACGAACATGGCAGACCTCACGCCGATGATGCGCCAATATCTTGAGATCAAGGAGCAGAATAAGGATTCCATCCTCTTTTTCCGTCTCGGCGACTTCTACGAGATGTTCAACGAGGACGCAAAGCTCGCCGCGCGCGAGCTGGATCTCGTTCTCACCACGCGCGACCGCGGCAAGTCCGCCGAGGAGCAGACGCCGATGTGCGGCATCCCGTACCATTCGAGCGACGGCTACATCGCGCGGCTCATCGCCAAGGGCTACAAGGTCGCCATCTGTGAGCAGACCGAGGACCCCGCGCTCGCCAAGGGACTCGTCAAGCGCGACATCATCCGCGTCGTCACTCCCGGCACGGTGATCGACAGCGCGTGTCTGGACGACCGGCGCGGCAACTTCCTGTGCGGCGTGTTCCTCGACGAGCAGAACGCGGGCGTCGCGTTCTGCGATATGTCCACAGGCCACACGCATGTCACCGCCTTTTCCGGCGCGGACCGTGCGGAGCATCTGTGCAATGAGCTTGCGCGCTTCACGCCCGCCGAAGCGGTGCTGAGCGCGGGCGCGTATGCGGACGAGGAGCTGAAAGTCCTGCTTGCCGACAGACTCTCCTGCCGCGTGGAGCGCGGCGACGCGCGCTTCGACTTGAAGGCGGCGGAAAAAGCTGTGCTCGCGCAGTACGGCGAGGACGCCTGCGCCGCGCTCCCGCGCAATAACCCCGCCGCGGCGCTCGCGCTCGGCGGCCTTCTGAGCTACCTGCACGAAACGCAGAAGAGCGACCTATCCTACATCAGCGATCTTGAATACTACGAGCAGGGCCGCTTCATGGAGCTGGATCTCTCCGCCCGCCGCAACCTGGAGCTGACGGAGACCATCCGCGGCAAGGAAAAGCGCGGGAGTCTGCTTTGGGTACTTGACAAAACGAAAACCGCCATGGGCGCGCGCTGTCTGCGTTCCTGGCTGGAGCGTCCCCTGCGCGAGGTCGCTGCCATCACACGCCGCTCAAACGCCGTCGGCGCGCTGGTGAACGACACAATGGCGCGCGAGGAGCTGGTCCTCGCCCTCTCCGGCATCAGCGACATGGAGCGGCTCATCGGCCGCATCGTCTACGGCACCGCCGGTATGCTGGACGGCATCATCGACCGCATCCGGGAGCAGTTCGGCGGGAAGGAGATCAGCGTGGTGGCCACCGGCGGAAACGCCCCGGTGATCGTCAAATACTGCCGCAACAAGATCGTCTACGACAAGTATCTGCTGATGGACGGTCTCTGGGCCATTTACCAGAAAAACAAGTGACTGCAGCAGCCCGCGGCAGAAAAAACAGCCGGAGCGGTTTTCCGCTCCGGCTGTCTTGTATCTTGCGGGAGAACTTTACTTCGCCAGGACCTTCTTAAGCTTGGCAAAGCGGGGCAGGGAGTCCACCTTGGGCAGGTTGGGCTCGCCCTGGATCAGGGGCAGCACATAGTCGATGAAGGGCTTCTCCACACCGTTGTGAGCAGCGTTGATCCACTCCAGAGGAACCTTCTTCTCGGTGTTGGCCACCTCGGTCAGGGGCAGCAGCTTGGTCTTGCAGACGTACTTGCCGCCCTCATAGCTGCGCTCAAAGCCCACCATCTTGTCGGTAATGCCGGCCACGGCGTTCTCTACGGCGGCCTTGCCGGACATGTAGCTCTCCTCGATATCGGTCTCGGAGGCCAGGTGCGCGCCGCAGCGCTGCAGCAAGCTCAGCTCGATGCCCCGGACCTTGGCGCCGGTGCGCTCCTTGACCACGTTGGCCAGCAGGGACGCAAGGCCGCCCAGCTGGGCATGGCCGAAACCGTCGGTAGCGGAGGTCTTGGCCTCGGAGACGAAGGTACCGTCGGCATAGTGGATGCCCTCGGACACGGCTACCATACAGTTGCCCTTCTCCTTGTAGATCCGCTCCACATCCGCCAGGAACTGGTCCATATCAAAGTCCACCTCGGGCAGGTAGATGAGGTCGGGGCCCGCGCCGTAAGCAGTGGCAAGACCGGCGGGCGTGGCGACCCATGATCTCAATGATGCAGACCATACCGGTGTCATACACCCGGGCATCCTGATAGACCTCCATGCAGGAGGTGGCGATGTACTTGGCCGCAGAGGCGAAGCCGGGGCAGTGGTCCGTACCGAAGAGGTCGTTGTCGATGGTCTTGGGCACGCCCATCACGCAGCACTCATAGCCCACCTTCTGCATGTACTTGCTGATCTTGTTGCAGGTATCCATGGAGTCGTTGCCGCCGTTATAGAAGAAGTAACGGACGTCATACTTCTTGAAGATCTCCAGAATCCGCTTGTAATCGGTGTCGTCCACATCCGGGTCCTTCATCTTATAACGGCAGGAACCCAGGGCGGAAGAAGGAGTATACTTCAAAAGCTCCAGCTCCTTGGGGTCCTCCTGACCCATATCAAAGAGACGGTCGTTCAGCACGCCCTTGATGCCGTGCTCCGCGCCCAGAACCCGCGTGATGTTGGGATTTTGCAGCGCCGTGTGGATCACTCCGTAAGCACTGGCGTTGATGACGGAAGTGGGGCCGCCGGACTGGCCGAAGATGCATGCGCCTTTCAATGCACTCATGGTGAAAGCCTCCTCAAAAATCTGTATTCTTACTATATCATCGGCAAAATCAATTGTAAATACTTGCATTTTAAAATTATTGTGATATTATCATAGAGGATAAACGTTTTCGCCTATGGGTATCGTGAAAATTTGACAATTGGTTAACAACAACTTTACGGTCTTGCGGGCGGGACGGATCAAAGGATTAGGAGTTGATCTTATGGCACTGGTTACCACTACCGAGATGTTCAAAAAGGCCTATGACGGCGGATACGCCATCGGCGCGTTCAACGTCAACAACATGGAAATCGTCCAGGGCATCACCGAGGCTGCCCGGGAGGAGAAGGCTCCGCTGATTCTGCAGGTTTCCAAGGGCGCCCGCGCCTATGCCAACCACACCTATCTGGTGAAGCTGGTGGAAGCCGCTGTGATCGAATGCCCCGAGATTCCCATCGCTCTGCACCTGGACCACGGCCCCGACTTCGAGACCTGCAAGTCCTGCATTGACGGCGGCTTTACCTCTGTCATGATCGATGCCTCCAGCAAGCCCTTCGCGGAGAACATCGAGATCACCAAGCAGGTCGTGGAGTATGCCCATGACCACGGCGTGGTGGTAGAGGCCGAGCTGGGCGCTCTGGCCGGCATTGAGGACGATGTGAAGGTCTCCGCCGAGGAGTCCCACTACACCCATCCCGACGAGGTGGAGGAGTTCGTCACCAAGACCGGCTGCGACTCCCTGGCCATCGCCATCGGCACCAGCCACGGCGCCTACAAGTTCAAGCCCGGCACCAAGCCGCAGCTCCGCTTCGACGTGCTCGAGGCCGTTGAGAAGAACCTGCCCGGCTTCCCGATAGTCCTGCACGGCTCTTCCTCCGTCCCCCAGAACTTTGTCGATGAGATAAACAAGTACGGCGGCAATATGCCCGGCGCCATCGGCGTGCCCGAGGACCAGCTCCGTCAGGCTGCCCGCAGCGCCGTCTGCAAGATCAACATCGACTCCGACCTGCGTCTGGCCATGACCGCCACCATCCGCAAGTACTTCGCCGAGCATCCGGCCGACTTTGACCCGCGTCAGTACCTGAAGCCGGCCCGCGCCGCCATCAAGGAGATGGTCAAGCACAAGATAGTTGATGTTCTCGGCTGCGACGGCAAGGCCGACTGAGCTGTTCCTGGCGCAAACCCAAAGTCTTAAGGAGGGGGTTCGATGAACTTTACCGAAATCCTCGAAAAGTCTGTCGGGAGGCGATATAGCTGCTCCGGCGTCTGTGCCGGGCCGGCCAGCGGTCCCAGCGGCTCTGACGAGCTTGGACTTGAGATAGTCTTTATAGTAAGGCTCATCGTATCCTGCGCCGCGTTTGCGGTGTCCCTGCTCGTTTCGTCTATCCCGGCTCCCTGGCCGGTAGTACTGCTTATACTCGCTGTGCTTATAGCGGGCTGGGACATCGCCGCGGGGGCTGTGTTGAGCATCCTCAAGGGACGTTATCTGGATAAAACGGTCCTCGTCACGCTCTCGGTCGTACTTGCGCTCATCTTCGGCTTCTCAGTTGAGGGAACGGCGCTGGTGCTGCTGTATCAAATCGGCTGCATCTTCGTCGAGTATGCGTACATAAGGACCTATCGCTCCGTGCTCGATGAAATACATTGCGAGCCGGACGACGCCCGCGTTTTCAGCGACGGGGAGGAGAGCATAGTCCCTGCGAACAGCGTTGAGGTGGGAGACACCATCATCATCCTGCCCGGCGAGCGCGTCCCCTGCGACTGCATCGTGCTTGAGGGTACATCCAGCCTTGACAAATCCCCACTCGGGGATTACTCCGGCGCAGTCATGGTGAAGGAAGGGGACGAGATACTCTCAGGCTGCATAAACCGCGAGGGCCAGCTCCGCTGCGAAGTCACGTCCACATCGACCGATTCCGCCGCCGCAGCGCTCTATTCTGCGGTGGAGAACGGCGCGAAGAGGGGAGACGTTGTACCAGGCACCTTCGCCTGGATACAGACCTATCTTACGCCCATCATAACCGTCGCCGCCATCCTCGTGCTGGTGCTGCTGCCGCTCATCTTTGACATTCCCATTGATGAAGCCGTCCGCCGCGCCGCTATGCTGCTGGTGCTGGCGAGCCCCTGCGCGCTCAATGTGGCAATGCCGCTCATCCGGCTGTGCGCCATGTGCGGCGCCGCGAAAAACGGCGTGCTCTATGACGGCTGCAGCGCCATGGACAGCGTAGCCTCCGTCGGCACCGTCGCCTTTGACAAGGCCGGCACCCTCAGCGAGGGCAGCCCCAAGGTCACGGCGATAAAGTCCGAGCGTATGGAGCCGGAAGTCCTGCTCAAAATCGCCGCGCACGCCCTGGCCTATTCCAACACGCCTCAGGCGCGCTCCGTCATCGCCTGCTATGGCGACACCATCTATATCGACCTCATTGAAAACTTCGTCGAGATCCCCGGCAGCGGGGTGGAGGTCAAGGTGGACGGCATACGCATCTGCGTGGGCAGCCGCGACCTCATGATGATAAAGGGCGTCTCCGTCCCCGAGGCGGACGTCACGGACGACTACTCCTATTATATCTCCATCGGCGACGAATACGCGGGCCGCATAGTCATGGCGGATGCCCTGCGCGCCGACGCCGCCGAGGGAGTGGCCGAGCTGCGTGCCTGCGGCATGGATGGCATTATCATGTTCACGGACGAGAGCCGCGACGCCGCGGCCCGCGCTGCCTCGGCACTCAGCATCTCCGAATACTACTCCGAGTGCGACAGGGAGAAGATGCGTGGCACACTGGCCGACATAAAGCAGGGCTGCGTGCGCGGCCGACTGCTCGCCTTCGTCGGCAGCGGCGAGGTCTTCGGAGGCTCGCACAGCGCCGCGGACGTGGATATTGCCATGACCGGCGTTGAGGCGCTGACTATGCCCGTCGGCACCGACATCACCATCTTCGGCGGCAGCGTGGACAAGGTTTCCCAGGCAATAGCCGTCTCGCGCTATGCAAGGATGCTATCAACCGCCGTTGTAGGCGGGGCCGCCCTTGTAAAGCTTGTGCTCATAGTCATAGCGGCGCTCGGTTTCTCGACGCTGTGGTTCTCCGTGTTCCTGGACGCTATCGCCACCGTGGGCGCCTCGCTTGTCTCCATCCTCGCCTTTGGCGGCGAGATAAGGCAGCCCAAGGGCAAGCACGAGGCAAAGTGATATGAAGTGCGCGATCTGCGGCGGCGAGCTTGCGGAAGGCGCGCTGTGTTCCACCTATGCCATTTGGTTTTACCCGCTGGGAGCCGACGGCAAGCCTGGTTATGACGGCAGGTTCCGCCTGCGCAGGACCGAAGAGGGCTTTTGGTCCGACTTTTTCACGGTCGCCAAGGCCCGCGCACAATACTGCCCGTCATGCAAAATGGTATTTGCCCCGGTGGTCCGGACAGATGAAGATTAAACAAGGCAAACGGCACGGCCCAATGGACCGTGCCGTTATTCTAATATTAACTTTCACTGACAGCGAGTGTTTACCTGCTGAGCAGGAAGATGTTCGAGTCCGTGCTGAAGTTCGAGACGCTGTAACAGACGAGGACGCTGTCAAAATCGTTCTGCTCGATGTACGATTTGAGGCTGGCGCGGTAGTAGCGCAGGTCGAGGACATGTATCTCGGAAAAGTCGTCGAGCAGGAGAGGGAGGAGGCTGTCCGTGTAGCTGTCGCGGATAATGAGCAGACTGGGCTTGCCCTCAGTGCCGGTGACGATCTCATGCAGGGGGCAGTTGCCGCCCATAAAGGTGGAGTACTTGTCCTTTTTCTCAAGGAAGCTGAAGTCATAGAGCTTGCCCTCGACGGGGCTGCCCTCGGGGTAGCTCGTGACCTTGAGACCCTCGGGCTCGTTCACGAAAATCTCCATCGTGTCCGGCCCGACCCAGGAAAAGCCGGAGGAAGACCAGGTCGTGCCGTAAAACTCCTCAGAGATCACGTGCCTGTCGGCGTAGAAGTCGAGGGCAGGGCAGTCAATGCCCATGCTCTCGGCCAGGGCGGAAAAGCCATAATATGCGCCGAGGCTCGTCCAGTGGTGGTCGGTGCGGTAGAAGATGTACTCGTCCGTGTGCGCGCGGAGGGCTGAGTACATGTCCACATTCGTCGCGTTCGACTGCGCGTAGCAGTAGTCAATTACCTCTTTTTCGCTGTCATTGGGGGCATTTTTCGGCAAAAGCGAGGCGTAGAGGTCGGATTTATCGGGAATCAGCGCGAAATAGACCTGCGCGTCCGTGTTCTCGACCAGGGCGTTGAGCGCGGACATGTTGGCGTCGAGCGCCGAGTTTTCCGGTCTCTCGTAGCCCGCTATGAGCGTGCCGTTCTCGCAGAGATGCACGTCGTTGTTCTCCTGCTTGCCCAGAGCCAGCTCACTGGCAGCCTTGAGGGTTATCCACTCGTCGCGGAAGGTGAACTGGTCTGTGGTGTAGGTCTCAAATTTCGAGGTGTAGTCGCCGAAAAAGAGGCTCTTGAAGCTGAATTCCGGCTTCATTTGCAGATAGCGGTTCTCCTGCTCGGAAAACTGCCGGTCGGGCAGCACGAGGTTCAGGATGAAGAACACGCCGATGAAGGTGAGGAAGATGAGGGCCTCGGCCCAAAGCGCTTTTTTGCTCATGTCAGGCCCTCCTTTAGAAGTTGAAGTAGATGAACGGATTGTAGGTCGCGTCCACAAGGTAAGCCGTGCAGATGACCAGCGCGAGCACTATGAGCGCAGGCGCTGCAAAGCGCCTGGCCTTGGCCGGGAGCTTGCCAAAAAGCTTGCTGCCCAGCGGCGTGGATGCGACGATGGAAATGACAAAGGTTATGGCGTAGCTGCTGAGGTAATAGACGTCCGCAGACGTGGCGAACTCTGAAGCGCCAAAGCCGAGCATCGCGCTTGTATAGGTGCCAATGGCGCCCAGGCTGTCCAGCTGGAAGATGACCCAGCCGAACATGACGATGATAATGGTATAAATATGCCCGAAAACGCGGCTTTTCTCCAGCGCCCGGAGGAAAAACAGCTTTTCAAACATGAGAAATACCGCGTAATAAAGGCCCCAGAGCAGGAAAGTCCAGTTTGCGCCGTGCCAAATGCCGGTCAGAGCCCAGACCACGAAGATGTTGAAAAGCTGCCTGCCGCGTCCGCAGCGGTTGCCGCCGATGGGGATGTACACATAATCGCGGAACCAGGTGCCGAGCGACATGTGCCAGCGCCTCCAGAATTCCGTCACGCTGGTGGAGATGTATGGGTAGTTGAAGTTTTCCTTGAACTCGAAACCTATCATCCGCCCGAGGCCGATGGCCATGTCGGAATAGCCGGAGAAGTCAAAGTAGATCTGCAGCGTGAAGGCCGCAATGCCTAGCCAGGAGCCGAGGAAGGTGAGCTCCCCCGGTCCCATAGCGGCGTAGTAGTCCCAGAGCTTGCCGAGGCTGTTGGCTATGAGCACCTTCTTAGCCACACCCACCATAAAGCGCTCGACGCCGGAGGAGAACTGGTCGATGCTGCTTGCCCGGAAGCCCAGCTGGTCGGCCACGTCCTTGTAGCGCACGATGGGACCGGCGATGAGCTGAGGAAAGAGCGCGACGAAAGTACCGAAGCTGACAAAGTTGCGCTGTACGTCCGCATCGCCGCGGTAGACGTCGATGGGGTAGCTCATGGTCTGGAAGGTGTAGAAGGAGATGCCGATGGGCAGGGCTATACCCAGGGGCTTGATGTCCAGGAAGGGCAGCAGGCTCAGCGTCTCTGCGATGAGGTCGTAATACTTGAAAAAGCCGAGCAGGGCAAGATTTATCACAACGTTCAAAACGAGGACAGTCTTGGCCTTTTTCTGCTGCGTCAGGCGCCAGCGGCCTATCAGCATACCATTAATATAGTTTACGGTAATGGAAAACAGCATGAGGACGATGAAAACCGGCTCGCCCCAGCCGTAAAACACCAGGTTTGCAACAAAAAGTATTGGGTTGCGCCACCTGACCGGGGCGATGTAATACAGCGCCAGCACCACGGGCAGGTATATGAACATAAATAGTATGCTGGAAAAGACCATCAGCGGTTACCCTCCGGCAGTCAGATTTTTAAGCAAAGAGCGCGTAGAAGCTGTCAGCGATGTCGGACGCATTCTGGTGGGCGACGAGCATGAGATAGTTGCCGGAGACGCAGATCTCGGCGCTCTCCCAGAGCGCCACACTCTCGGGATACCACGCGCCGCCGTCTGCCTGGGCCTGCTTGCGCGCCTCAAGTATGGCCTGAACAGTGGCCACGTCGTCGGAATTCTCACACTGAATGAGAACGATCTCATTGGCAGAGGCAGTTATCATGGCCATCTTGGCAATGAGCTGGAGCGTGGAAACGGCGGTCAGGCCGGGATAGAAGTTGTCCAGGACGGTGCTGTCCATGTCGGTGAGGGAGGAAAACTCGTAAGTAGAGGTAACGGTGGTGTAAAACGCGCCCAAATCGACGCTGCCGTCCTCGGAACCGCCCTCAGCAGGCTCGGAAGGCTGGGCGGAGGGGTCGCTCGGGGTCTCGCTGGGTGCAGCGGGAGTTTCAGAGGGCGCAGCGGGCGTCTCGCTTGGCTGTTCCGGGGTAGGAGTCGGCGCGGTAGTGGGGGCTGGAGTGGGGGTGGGCTGCACCGTCTGCTCCGGCGTGGGCTCGGGGCTGGGCTCTTCGGTCTGCTCCGGGCTGGGGCTGGGGCTATGGCTGGCCTCAGGGGTCTCGGTCGGCGCAGCGCTGGAAGCGATGTCGCCTATGACCTCGTCGCTGGGGCTGGCGCCGTCCTCGGCGGAGCTGCCGCAGGCCGCAAGCGCAGCAAGCATGAGCACGGAAAGGGTGAGGGCAAGAATACGTTTGGATGTCTTCATCTTTTTTCTCTCCTAAGCTGTAAAGTTGGTCACGCAATGCCAACAGACGAAAAATCCCCGGAAAAGTTCTATAAAATTCTGCGGAATTTTTTGCGCAAAACGGTTTATTCCTTCTTTTCGGGGATATAACTGCTCAGAGGGTTGGCCTCAGCTGCAATGTGGAGCTCCGAGTTGTCTACGTGCGTGTATATCTGCGTCGTGTTCAGGTGCTCGTGGCCCAGGACCTCCTGTACGGTGCGCACATCCACGCCGTTTTGGATCATCAGGGTCGCCGCCGTGTGCCGCAGCTTGTGGGAGGAGTATTTGCTGGGGTCAAGCCCGGCCTTCAGGATGGTCTTTTTCACCATGGCGTGTACGCTCTCGCGCCCCATACGCTGGCGGCGGTTGGAGACGAAAAAGGCTTTCTCCGTGCTGCCCACCATCTGTGCGCGCACAGGCTTATAAGCCTCGACTGCAGCCTGACAGGCTTCGTTGAGGTAAACAATGCGCTCCTTGCTGCCCTTGCCAAGAACACGGAGGCTGTCCTCGCGTACATCCCCAACATTTAGTCCTACTATCTCCGATATACGCAGCCCACAGTTGAGAAACAGACATATTATACAGTAATCGCGCTCTCTGTTCACACCATCTACGGCGTCCAGCAGGCGGCGCGATTCCTCAAGCGTCAAGTAGCGGGGGAGAGTCTTGGTCGTCTTTGGCGTGTCAAGCCCCTCGATGGGGTTTACATCCAGCTGCTTGGTCTTAATGGTCAGATATTTGTAAAAGCTGCGAATCGTGGCGATTTTTCTGGCGCGCGAAGAGGCCAGCAAACCGTATTCCGGCTCGCGGCTGCGCTCGTTCTTGACCTTGTCGCGGGAGAGAAAGGCCATGTAGTCGTAGACATCGTTAAGCGTAACGGAGGCGATAAAGTCCAGGTCGATGTCCTTAATTGAAATCTCGTCCAGCTCGGTAGAGCGCGGAACGAGACCGCGTTCAATTTTAAGGTAACGGAAAAAATTCCGCAGATCCAGAAAGTATTCGTCAACGGTAGCGCGCGAATGGCCCTTGATTGTTTCGTGATAGCTAAGAAAATCCCGGAGTACAGCCGGCGCCTCGCTGCGGTAGTCCAAAACGCTTCACCTCCAGCTACCTTATTGTAAGGCAAGGGGAGCAAATTGTAAACCGGCGAATTACAAATAAAAATAAACAAAATAAAAATTTTGTTTAATTTAGGGGAGTCCAAAAGCGTCCCGGAAGTTTCCAGCCTCCGGGTACGCTCTTATATAATGTATTTGAGCCCGTCGATACCCGTGATGCCCAGGCCTGGCGCTTCCGTAAGGCTGATTGTGCTGCCCTCAAAAATTGCGCCGCCCTCGACCGGGTCCTCGCTGCACAGCGCCGGCCCGTCCAAATCTATGCGCGTTATCGCGCTACGCGCGCATGCCAGATGCGCCGCCGCCGTCACGCTGACCTTTGCCTCCAGCATGCATCCCATCATGCACTCCACACCGTAGGCCTCAGCTGCCGAGACTATCCTCAGCGCGTTTGTCAGCCCGCCGCACTTCATCAGCTTGATGTTCACCATGTCCGCCGCGCGCTCCTGCATTATGCGCAGCGCGTCCCGCGGCGAAAACACGCTCTCGTCAGCCAGCACAGGCACTGGCGAGTTAGCCGTTACAAACTTTAGTCCTTCGAGGTCGTGAGCTTTCACCGGCTGCTCGACCAGCTCGATATCAAGCCCGGCGTCCTGCATTCGGTTCAGCAGCCGTACTGCCTGTTTGGGTGTCCAGGCCTGGTTGGCGTCGATGCGGATTTTGGCGGTTTTCGCCGCTCCACGCACGGCCGCCAGGCGCGCAAAATCGAGTTCAGGGTCAATGCCAACCTTGATTTTTAAAACATTATAACCATTATAAATGCCATATTCGGCGTCCGTTGCCATAATTTCAGGACTATTTACGCTAATAGTGAGGTCCGTTTCCAACCGCGGTGTTCCGCCGCCGAGCATTTTATACACAGGCAGCCCGCAGTATTGAGAATACAAATCCCAGAGCGCAATATCCGCCGCAGCTTTGGCGCTGGGGTTGCCGACCATGGCCTCCTGCACCTCGTCCAGCAGCGCGCGAAATTCTTCAATGTCCCTCCCGACGAGCCTGGGGCAAATGCAGTCTCTCAGGGCAGCTATCAGGGAATCCAGCGTCTCGCCTGTTATGGCCGCTGTCGGCGGGGCCTCCCCCCTGCCCGTCCGCCCGTCCGAGGTCTGCAGCTCCACCACAACATCCTCAAGCCTGCGCACCTCGCGCAGGGCCGTCCTGAACGGCACTCTCAGCCCGGCAGAGAGCAGGCCGATACGAAACCCCGTGATTTTCAAGGCCATCCCCCCTTCAAGCGTGGTGCTTGCTGCACTGAGAATAGCTCTCCGCAAGCGGCTTTGCCACGGTGGAGTAGTTTTTGTTGCAGAGCGTTGTGAAGAGCACGTCCACGACAAAGAGGGCCGCAAGGCGGCTGCTGGTAGCGCCGCTGCGGAATTGCAGTTCAGGAGAGGACGTGGGCAGCACAAAGTCCGCCAGCTCCGAGAGCTGGTTCGCGCCGTACTTCGTGACGGCGACGACGCAGGCCCCGCGCTCCCTGGCTGCGCGCGCAAGTTCGAGTATCTCAGTGGTGTTGCCGGAGTTGGAAAAGAGTATCGCCACGTCGCTGGGCTTGGCAGCCGTGATATAGGTGAGCTGCACGTGCAGGTCGGTACAAAAAACTGCGTTCACATCAACACGCAGCAGCTTGTAGTAGAGGTCGTTGGCCACAAGGCCGGATGCTCCAACACCAAAGAGCCGCACCGTGTCAGCCGCCGCGATTTTTGCAGCTACCTCCTCGATGACGGACGCATCCTGAATTTGCGCCGTGCTGCGTATGGCCTCAAGCGAGCCGGCCTCGATACCGCTGATGATGCCGTCCACGCTGGAGTAGGTGCGCGTGTCCAAAAAATCCATGCTTGGCGCGGAGACCTCCGCGCGCTGCTGGCTGAGCTGGAAGAACAGGTTTTTCTTCATGTCCTTCAATCCGGAAAAGCCCAGCGCCTTGCAGAAGCGCACCCACATGACCTGGCTGACTCCGCTCTTCTCCGCAAGAACGGCAATGGGGTCGTCAAAAACCGAACCGAGATTCTGAAGAAAATACCAGGCCACCTTCTGTTCTGCGGGGCTCAGCTCGTCGTAAATGCTCCTTGTTTTGATTTCTATGTCCGTCATGTAAACCCTCCGACGCCATTATAGACACAGTATAACACACGAACTAAAAAGCGGAAAGTTTCTTTCTCAGAAACTTTCATACAGACCGAAGCCGCGCCCCGGTATGCCCCCGGACAGCAAATGCTCGCGCCAGATGCGGCGCAGGGACGTATCCGCGGGCAGTTTTTCGGCATCTCCTTCCCAGGCGACGCCGAAGATGTTCCAGACGTCCAGAAATTGGGGGTCATCCGTTATAAATTGCAGCTCATAGTCGGCCATGAACTGCCTGATACCCGAGTCCGGCCTCAGTTTCAGGCAGACGGGGTGCAGCAGCCAGGAATCCACCACGAAACGTCCCAGTCCGAAGAACTCCCGCGCCCGCACGTAGGAATCCAGGCACTCCGCGTGAATGAGCGGCCTGGACGAAGGTATGTGTACGTTGAGTGCAGGCTTTCCGGCGTAATCCAGCGGCTCGAATTGCAGCCGGCCAATCCCGAAAATGCGCAGCTCAAAAAAGCCCCAGTCCCACGCGGCCGCCGCCGAGCCCCAAACGCCGAAGCGCCGGAAGCACTCCCGAGTCTTCCACAGCAGGTCGGCAAAGGAGTCGCGGAACATTTCCCCGGAAAGCCCCAGCGCACGGTAGCGCGCCTCCGCCGCATCCAGCGAGGCAATAAGAGGCAGCTGCCTCAGCGTTTGTGAAGGCACGCCACACTCCTCGGAGAGCGCGCCCAGCGCGTCAAGCAGAGCGCGGATGTCCGTTTTTTCGCCCGCTTCACAATTATCCACAGCCTTCTCTATGAGCTCCCACGCCCCCGGATGGCCGAAGGCGGCGGTCATAGCCGTGGAATAGGCCTCGACCGCCGCTTCGGGATATGGCCAGCGCGCGAGTATTCTTTTGACGTTCGGCGCGCCCATCAGCCTTTGACGCCGCCTAGCGCTATGCCCTCAACAAACTGCTTCTGCATGAAGCAGTACAGAATGAAGGGTACAAGGAAGGATATAGTTGCCGCGGCCATGGGATAGCCGTAATTCGTCGCCAGATGACTCGTCAGAGACGAGGTGGCTAGCGTCAGTGTCTGCATCTCGTTTTTCGTTGTAGCGATCAGCGGCCAGAGGAACATGTTCCAGGCCGAATTGAAGGTGAAGACCGCAAGCGTGATGCGCGCTGGCTTCACCATGGGCAGCACCACCTGGAAAAAGATGCGCAGCTCAGAGCAGCCGTCGATTTGCGCGGCCTCTATAAAGTCGTTCGGCACGCCGCGGATAAACTGCCGCATCATGAATACGCCGAAGGCGCCTATGAGCGGGATTACGAGGGCGACGTAGCTATTCATCAAGTTCGCTTTGCGTATCATGACGTACAGCGAGATGAAAACGACCTGCGTAGGTATCATCATCGTAGCCAGTACCATGTTGAAGAGAGGCTTCTTGCCCGGGATGGGCTTCTTCTCAAAGCCATAGGCCATGGTGCAGGATACGATATCGACCAGAATGACGCTCGCCACGACGACTATAAGGCTGTTGAGCAGCGGGCGGCCGAAATTCTTGTTGACAAAGAGATACACATAGTTCGAGAAATCGGTGAAGTCGATGTCGTCGAACTTGATGTACATGGTGGAGGTCTGCGCAAAGGAGATGCAAATCATGTAGATGAGCGGAATCACACACAACAGCGCGAACAGCGTGACTAACACTACACCGATGTAGTAGCGCGGCTTTTTCTTGTCCGATTTAGTCATGCTCAGTCCTCCTTCCCCTCAAAGAACTGCTGCTGAATAAGGTGTATAAAGAGTATGACTAGCAGCAGCATGATCGCTACGGCGCAGGCATAGCCGATGCGGTAGTCCTGATATGCGTAGGCGTATATTATGTAGGCGATCGTGGACGTGGCATTGAACGGCCCGCCCCCGGTCAGCTTGTAGACGATGTCAAAGGCCTGGAATGACCAGATTATGCCCAGGGTCACGTTCATATAGGTGATGGGCTTAAGGAGCGGCACAGTTATGCGCCAGAAGCGCTGCCGCGGAGTCGCGCCGTCGATTATCGAGGCCTCGCGCACATCGACGGAGATGTTCATGATGCCCGCGTAAAAGATAATCGTGAAGTAGCCG
>ENA-OPBO01001431-OPBO01001431.1-human-gut-metagenome-genome-assembly--contig:-NODE-1431-length-16823-cov-6.846911_pt1 | contig 16823 bp, 13 predicted proteins | sample MGYA00241071_ERZ501458 | MGnify/ENA primary metagenome ERZ501458 (study PRJEB25962, sample SAMEA2042509) | human gut metagenome | biome: human gut; feature: human-associated habitat; material: faeces...
TCATCGTCCCATGGACGGGCACGACCCTAAGTGCGCAAACCTTCGGGCACTACCGGAACTCCGCGTCGCTCTCCTTACGGAGAGCGTGGATTGAAATATATCGACTCGAAACACTCATCCGCGAAACAAAAGGTCGCTCTCCTTACGGAGAGCGTGGATTGAAATTCATAGGGGATATGGCCTTGCAGAAGGATGTTGTGTCGCTCTCCTTACGGAGAGCGTGGATTGAAATATGCTGCATTAATATAATTGATGATTCGTTCAGGTCGCTCTCCTTACGGAGAGCGTGGATTGAAATCGCAAGGACATGGGAACCGACCCGGCGACCGGACGGTCGCTCTCCTTACGGAGAGCGTGGATTGAAATCACGTCTCGCTCTCCATCGCCCGACGGCACGCCTGTCGCTCTCCTTACGGAGAGCGTGGATTGAAATATCATGGGCTATCGCGGCATGATCGACCTGGCGCGTCGCTCTCCTTACGGAGAGCGTGGATTGAAATTCGGAGCACCAGCGGAGCCAGAGCGAGATGACGCGTCGCTCTCCTTACGGAGAGCGTGGATTGAAATACCTGGACGATGCAGATTCTCCCGCAGCACCAGCGTCGCTCTCCTTACGGAGAGCGTGGATTGAAATATCAAGGAGTCAGGCGACATGATCTCGGACCTCGTCGCTCTCCTTACGGAGAGCGTGGATTGAAATAGCACTAGGATGAACGCCTTTCTTTGCTTCGCTGAGGTCGCTCTCCTTACGGAGAGCGTGGATTGAAATATTCCAACGGTTTAACCTCACTTGAGGGTCACTGTCGCTCTCCTTACGGAGAGCGTGGATTGAAATTTTTTGCGCCGTCCTGTCAAGTCTTTTTATTTTGTCGCTCTCCTTACGGAGAGCGTGGATTGAAATTATATCCCCAACTACAATGAGGCAGGGGCGGACAGTCGCTCTCCTTACGGAGAGCGTGGATTGAAATATCAAGCCTGAGCCACGCCATAAGCATCAAGCGAGTCGCTCTCCTTACGGAGAGCGTGGATTGAAATATGGATGAAGAGGAAGAATCCCAGCACATGCGAAGTCGCTCTCCTTACGGAGAGCGTGGATTGAAATCTCTTGACTTTTGGCGTTCCAATAGAACGCGGGGTCGCTCTCCTTACGGGAGAGCGTGGATTGAAATTCGTACGCGGTTATGGCGCTTTCCCGTGCCTGTATGTCGCTCTCCTTACGGAGAGCGTGGATTGAAATGTCAAGACCGCAGCGCAGGATACCGTCGTTGTCAAGTCGCTCTCCTTACGGAGAGCGTGGATTGAAATCAGAACGGAGCCATTCCCTGCCAGTCGGCATGCGTCGCTCTCCTTACGGAGAGCGTGGATTGAAATACGAACTGTACGATGGCAAAATACGGACTGCCGGTCGCTCTCCTTACGGAGAGCGTGGATTGAAATCTTTGATGGTGGCTGGCGTGGTGGTTCCAGAGGCGGTCGCTCTCCTTACGGAGAGCGTGGATTGAAATCATGTTGCGGGCGTGGCCTTCTGGATGTTCAGGCGTCGCTCTCCTTACGGAGAGCGTGGATTGAAATATCGAACCCCCGACCGTGGAATGGCCGTCATGAGTCGCTCTCCTTACGGAGAGCGTGGATTGAAATATCGACACGGCCAAGTCCAGCGTCGGCGTGAATGTCGCTCTCCTTACGGAGAGCGTGGATTGAAATTCCATGGCCAGTCCGGCGTCGAGGATGCGCTGCGTCGCTCTCCTTACGGAGAGCGTGGATTGAAATGCCGAGCATGGCGACATGATTCGCCCGCAATACGCGTCGCTCTCCTTACGGAGAGCGTGGATTGAAATAGCGCCGACCTGACCAAGGCGCAGCTGAACCCGGTCGCTCTCCTTACGGAGAGCGTGGATTGAAATGTGCTTCCCGGCCACACTCCCCCGGAACCCGAAGTCGCTCTCCTTACGGAGAGCGTGGATTGAAATCGCTTCGGACTGTTCCATCGTCAATGGACGCCAGGTCGCTCTCCTTACGGAGAGCGTGGATTGAAATATCGTGAGTTTCCCGCGACTCCACGCTCTCAATGGTCGCTCTCCTTACGGAGAGCGTGGATTGAAATTCCAAGCCTGCCGCATATCCGAATGACGGTGGCCGTCGCTCTCCTTACGGAGAGCGTGGATTGAAATTTGCGCCATAGCTGACGAAAAGCTGCTTCCACGCGTCGCTCTCCTTACGGAGAGCGTGGATTGAAATTAAGGACGAATCATGAGTATCACCATAGAGAATCGTCGCTCTCCTTACGGAGAGCGTGGATTGAAATCACAAGTCTCGCCTATAACTTAGGACACTAGAGGTCGCTCTCCTTACGGAGAGCGTGGATTGAAATATCTGAGTTGCGCTTGGCATGCGCCTCTGATATTGTCGCTCTCCTTACGGAGAGCGTGGATTGAAATAATAATAGTTTCGCCATTTGCCGACGCTCTCCGGTGTCGCTCTCCTTACGGAGAGCGTGGATTGAAATGTCGGCATGGCGAACTTCGCCGGCCAATTGCAGAGTCGCTCTCCTTACGGAGAGCGTGGATTGAAATATTTTGTGGCCTCCAGATATGGGTTTTCGCTTGTGTCGCTCTCCTTACGGAGAGCGTGGATTGAAATCTTTTCGAGGGCGTCAAGTCGTGCGGAAACGTGTCGCTCTCCTTACGGAGAGCGTGGATTGAAATATCGACACCCACCGGGCCGAGATCAACGACATGAGTCGCTCTCCTTACGGAGAGCGTGGATTGAAATATCGAGGTTTGAGCAACAGACGAACTCTGCTGTTGTCGCTCTCCTTACGGAGAGCGTGGATTGAAATGGCTACATCATCCCGAGCTGGCGTGATCCGCTCAAGTCGCTCTCCTTACGGAGAGCGTGGATTGAAATTTGATGGTGATCTCACCGAGCTTGCCGGTGGTGCCGGTCGCTCTCCTTACGGAGAGCGTGGATTGAAATTCACAGCTCAAGGCGCATACCCGGTCGGCTCGAGTCGCTCTCCTTACGGAGAGCGTGGATTGAAATATCGTAATTATCGGAATTGCGCGGGGTTTCCATGTCGCTCTCCTTACGGAGAGCGTGGATTGAAATTAGGTGTAACAGTGTATGCAGTGGTTTTTGGAGTGTCGCTCTTCTTACGGAGAGCGTGGATTGAAATGAGTTTGGGAAGCTCGTATCTGACGGCCTCGCTATGTCGCTCTCCTTACGGAGAGTGTGGATTGAAATAACGGGGTAGTACTGAAATACTGCATGGCGCGGTGGTCGCTCTCCTTACGGAGAGCGTGGATTGAAATATCGCCATGCAATCATCCGACTACCTCGCGGTCGGGTCGCTTTCCTTACGGAGAGCGTGGATTGAAATATCGACCATAATCAGTCTCCTTACCAGTAGAGGGGTCGCTCTCCTTACGGAGAGCATGGATTGAAATCGACCGGAGCGGGTGCGCGGCGGCGCTCTGGTGTGTTTCTGCAAGTTGGCATCCACAGTATAGGCACTATTTTTCAGCAGCATAGGCAGCTGGTCTCCAACAGAAACTGCGACGTCGGAATCCGCCACCCTTTTCTTCCTAGCTATCTGGTCATGAGGGCGTGCTCGCTACGGTAGGAGCCTCCCTCGAATCTGACGAGCCTTCCGTGGTGCACGGTGCGGTCGATCAACGCGGCGGCCATGTTCTTGTCGCCGAGCACGCGCCCCCAGCCGGAGAACTCGATGTTCATGATATGGGCCATGCTCCGGGTCTCGTAGGAATCCGATATGACCTGGAACAGGAACCTGGAGCCCTCCTTGTCGATCGGCATGTAGCCGAACTCGTCGATGATCAGGAGCCTCGCCCTGGCGATCTGCCGGAGCTCCGTGTCGAGCCGGTCTTCCCGTTTCGCGCGGCGCAGCATCATAAGCAGCCCGGTCGCGGTGAAGAACCTGACAGGTATCGCGCGCATGTACGCGAGCCTGCCCAACGCGACCGCGAGATGCGTCTTGCCGGCACCGACGGGCCGTAGAGCACGAGATTGAATTGACACGCCATTCTGGACTACTTCAATTTGGCAAAACACACATCAGCACGGTGTACACCACCCAGGTCAGGGAACACGGCATGCTTCCCTCGACCGGCACGGTCGGCGACTCGTACGACAACGCCATGGCCGAGAGCGTCAACGGCGCGTACAAGACCGAGCTCGTCTGGCGACGCAAGCCCTTCCAGGATTTGAGGGACCTGGAATTGGCGACGTTCCGGTGGGTCTCGTGGTGGAACTCGAAGCGTCTGCACCAGTCCTTGGGCTACAGGACACCGGAACAGACCGAAACCGAGTATTATGCAAACCAAGCGGCGCAAGCCGCCCCACTATAAGGGCGGAACAAAAATCAGGCCATATCATAAAACAAGCAATATAAAAGTTTGTCAAACCATAGATGTCAACAATGTCATCACTCAAAAACCATGGCACATAATACTAGCAGAAGAGACAAATGATAAGGCCCGAAATCCTGGAAAAATCGACACAATCGAGATGCACGATGGCACAATCAATACCTTATACGTGTCCTCCAGTAAAGAAATTAACATATCCCATAAAGGAAAAGGGCGAATCTTTCATTTACACGTACCAGAGAATTTTACATTTAATCATCAAGGTGAGATAACTAAATATCAAGATTCACACTAGTATTAAAAACTTCAATCGCATACTCGCTCATTTTTGAAACCACTGATATTGCAGCGTGTTTCCACACCCAACACAGCCGTCACGGCCGGCGGCAACGTCATCTTCTCCACCACCTCCACATGGTTCTTCCTCAACAAGAAACAGACCATCAAATCCAACCTCAAACGATGTAGCTCATGAAACGAGACTCTCCGTCCAGGAGCCCTATCTCAAGAGTCTTATCTCACATTCAGTTGCACAAGACCCATTTTTAAAAACATTGAACCAGAAGCACCACGGAATAGACGGACGCCTGAACCCGCTCCTTAGAAACCACTCCAGAATCCGGTCCACCATGACGATTAGACCAAATTATGCATCAGACCACTCATAAGTAATTGGATGACACTGTCGGAAACATCGTCCTTCCCCTGCGCCTCGATTTAGAATTTCCAACGCCGATTCCGCATGCCCCTTGCCGCTTTTGCTCAGAGTCGATTTCTTGCCATTCGGCTTCATCATGGGCAAAGCTATCAATTCGACTGCTTTGATGGCGATCGCGTACGCAGCGGAATAGTTCGGCTCATAATCAAACATGTAATGCCACGCTTTGGAAAGCTGCTGTCCGTATCTACTCGATGATGACACCATCCACCATCGACGCATGGCCAAGCATACCCGCATTCTCGCTCCATTGATTTATTCATAATCGGACATTAGCGAAAACCCAGTATCTGCAATACGAAACGACGTATTTTCAAATATTCAATCACTTAAAATTTCCCTTTATTTTATCAAGATTATTAAGAACAACCCCCTTAGACTCTCTATTATTCTTATATAAAGATGAATATTCAAAAATATCACCATATAAATTTCGTATTGATAACAAATCTTTTTGAAGGATTGGACCACTAAAAGCTGATTCGGGATAGCAATACATAGTCGTCAACATTTGTTGAATAAAATAATTTATCGACTCTTGCTTAAAGATTGAACTTTCTTTCTTAAGAATCATTCTTGCTTTTCTATACCAATCATCCCCCCGTTCGAACAAGAAAAACAGAAAAGCCGAAAGAGCATATGGGACCCTTCCGTCCTCGAGCGCTGCATCATTTTTCGGTATAAGACGGTATAGACGCTTGCTACATAAAAACTCATACAAAAAGGTGCAATAAAATATCCAAGCTATTTCCTCTTGGATAGAATACGGATTCTTACTACCATTAACAGAAGATTGACCGCCATTACCATCGATTTTCTCTTGAATAGAAGCAAAGCTTTTATCACTCCTTGTCAAAAAGAAATAATTACCCCATCCCTTCAATGCTTCATCAATAGCCTGGATTCTTATTTTAACATTTGAGATGTGGTCCGATTGCTTGAGGACCGATGACAGAAAATGAAGCGCAATAGCCCATCGTTCGGAGTCCACGAGAGTACCTGAGTCGACATAAATATTAGCAGCACATCTATCCTCATCGACTTCGGCATGAAAAAACTCATCAGCAACTTCTTCAGATTGATTATATAAATTCTTGTGCGCATTATTAAGTTTCGACGCTTCACTATCTGTCAGCAATTTTACATCGTCTCTTACATTCGCATCTATATTTACAGAAGAATACATTACACTTTCTAATTCTTTATTCTTTCTTTTTGCATCTTCATAAATTTCCAAACTTTTTTTAAGTATTTTAATTGACCTACTGTTGATTTCTGAATAAGTTATTAAAATACCATTAAAAGTTAAAGCATCATTAAGGAGATAATTATAAAAAGTACTGCCATCATCTTCATCTTTTTCTATGTTTATATATATAGCTGCATAAAGTAATAAATACGACGAATGTGCAAAGTAAATGCAATATTGGGAATTGAATTCTTTTCTCGTAAGAATACGGCGATTGCATAGCTCATTAACAATCTTTCTTGCATCAAAGTCCATTCCCAGAGCTTCGGAGAGATTAGAGATAATGTTTTCAGTTTCTGATTCAGTTAACGATATTTGTTTATTTTCAACCATCTTTTTAGCCAATGAAGCTAAAATTTGCTCTAAATCTTCAATGGTAAATTGCATATATTCACCATTATCTACTATTATTTCAAGCGTCGCATGGCAATATTGTTGCAATAAGACAGATTGGGAAAGATCCTCGACACTATTGAGGTCTTTTTTCTTAAAATACACAAACAGTTTTTGAACGGTCGAATAAGTCCGAGGCAAATTCATACTAGCAATTGTTTGAAATACTAAATCCGAACTCCTCTTTTGCAAAAAACTGTTCTCAGGAAAATATGCTTTGGCGCATAAATCTATATCGTGTTTCCTTACTTTATCAAGATATAATATACAACTATCTATATCCTGCTCTTGCAATAAAGTAGCTATCTTTTCACATGACTTCATGCCACATCCAATTAAAAATTTATCTTCATTATTTGAGATATTTATTTTTTTACAAAAAGCCCTAAACTTTTTTACACTATCTAAAGCAAAATTATCTATAACAAAAATGCAGGGATGAATACAATTACTAGAGAGAAAATCAACTCTATCCAATTCATTTTTATTCAGTAAGTAAACATAAAATTTATCTGAGATAAAATCTAAAGCAAATTCTCTCAACCCAGTTGTCAATCCAGATTCCCCTTCTGCGACAAGGCAGAAAACCCTTTTACTCGATTGCTCAATGTATGAAACCCCTAAACGTTCATGAGTTGATGAAGATTCAAGAAGATCAGACGGGTTCTTAAGACAAAATCCCATAGGCATTATTAATGCTGCAGCATCTTCAACTTGAGAAATTTCTTTATAATTAGAGAAATCTTGATTGATTAAATCTTTAAGCTCCTTCTCTTTTTCAAGGAATTTGTTCTCTGAATTCATTTTCTCAATATAAATAGGTAAATCTTCATAATTTTCCCCAAAATCAATCAGTTTAAATGAATATTGGTTGGCTATATCCCGAAACTCTTCTATTAAGTCCGACTTACACAGTAAATAACTTTCAGACTCCGATGTAGTTACATTAAAAATAGAAGTAAAATCTTTAAATTGTCTAGAAAAATCTAAATCTCGCAGACCACTTCCCGCACCAACAACATACAATTTATATGCTGTCATTATTGATTGGAAAATTCTGTCATTCGCGATTGACTGACTTAGTTCGTTATATTGTTCACTAGTAAAGATAATCGATTCGGGTTTTTGAATACTCCCGTGAATATGAATAATAATTTTCTTATTGCATCTCTTGAGTGCATACTGAATGACCTTCGGATCTTGCCACGTAAAAGAAATATATTCAACACTCTTCTGGCTACATCTTTCTTCGATTAATAAATCGTAATTTGTAGTCAATATGATGCCAGGAGCTTTAATCAGTGCATCCAGAAGGGAATAATTTTTAATTTGTAGACCATCGTGACATATTCCTTGAATCCAATTCTCAAAACGAGTTTTACCCATTGACTTGAATAAAGTGTCCGCGATACCAGTTAATTTGTCTGCGGCATCTGATGCATTAGAATTAGGTTTCTTTAATGAGGAAATATTAGACTCAATCTCATCGCACTGTTCAGCACTAAGCAAATTCTGGTTTTTGCAATAGGAGAAGCATTCTTCTACTAAATTCCCCCACGAAGAACAAGGCGTATACGGTCCCAAAGCTGCCGCGGATACTCCAGCGCCGATTACATAACATGCGTTGTTAAAGACACTCTCCATATAAAAAATACTACCATTTTTCGAATAGCAATGCCCAAAATTATTAAATCTTTCACTCTCATGACTGTCAGTCGTTGGGAATAAACATATTTAGCGTTGCTTACACAAAACTTGCCAACGCCGATTCAGGACCATATTGTGCACTATTGCGAGCGCGATGCTGATGCTCTTACAATGCAAATTTGTTGGCTTGGACAGGAATCAACCAAAATGTTCGTCAGTTCTATAGTGGATTCCCATAACACATGATGCAAAAGCGCTTCAGCAATACTTTACACGTATTTTTCAGAAACCTGATTGCAACACATCCGAGCACCCTGATTGTTCAAAACATCAATAATGCTTTGGCCGCTTCCACCATTATTGATATCTTCTTCCACAAACGTGTACTTCTCTTGGGGTCAGCCCCAATAACCGGAACCTAAAAATCCTAAAATGGCACAGTCTTCTATCAAATACTCATCTGTTTTTTCTGTTCCGCAATATCAACCTTGGCGATTACTTGAATAAGCTTCTTAAGCAACCAAAGAAGACGTATGATCCCATGCACACAAATAAGAACTGCATATTCAAAAAACCAAGGTGACAGCTTGGGAACACCCATATGCAGCATCAAAAGAGCAATAAGAGAAAATCCAGCACTAAGGAACCCCGAATAACTGATTGAGAGCCAATTATCCACAAGGGCCTTACCTGCTTCTCGACGAAGAACAACAAAGGCAGAGGGCTGTGTCGAAAGACCAAACACAACAACGACACCAGCAAAAGCTGATTGAATGGCCGCGACAGATAAGACAGTTGAATAAATGGTTGTCAAATCAGACAAAGTATTTTCGTCGATATCCCCCAAAAGCAAATCCCAACTACGTGGAGCCACGTAATATTGAATCATCATGATTACCAGCAATAGCAGATTTGCTACGATCGGCTTATCTTTCAGCACCCCCAACAGGGCAGAGACAGCTTTTTTATCTTAGGAGTTTCTTATCGTCTCTTTAAAAGCTTTTATCGCCTTGGCAACACCAGCCTCAATATCACTATCCGTAAGAAGAGAATCATCATCTTCTCCAAATTCGACAGTCTCAGTGATGCGATCTCTGATGAAGTCAATAGGCTCGGATTGTAGCTTGCTGTCATCTTTCTCATGCAATACGCTGGCCTGAAGTTTATCGATTACTCCATTATTCTGTGGATCGACATCCTTAAGAAGCTTGCGGAGCTCTTTCCCCAAAGCATCCTGTGCAGGGCCTACTGCCTTAGGTCTTTTCAAAGATATGTCCAACGAGACGGAGTAATCCGCATCACTCAAACCTTCTATGCCAAGAGTGCCTTTAACGGCTCGATCTATCTTGGAACCAGATTCATATTCATCAAATCCGCCAGATAGCCCTGAACCCAGGTATCTCACAGTAATCCTGCTGACGCCTACAGACTCCTCAAGGCGTTCTTTTGCGTTCCTTCGCAGAACAGGCTGCAACTCGAACTCGCCTTCTGTAAGAGCTGTTTCCAAGATACTATTGATAAGAGCTTCCAAAGCCCCCACAGCCGGACCAGCAGAAGATTTGAATACCGCAATATACGAATAACCTGGAACAGGAAAAACACAAGCATACTCTTTAACACTAAGAGGGGCAGCATGGTCTTTTGTCTCCACATCAGGCCAGTCCGCTTTGTAACGTGCAACCGTAACCCTAAAATAGGGTTCGCCGCTTTTAGAAGTATGTGGAGTAGCAATATACTCCCTACCCCGGTGAGTCACGTTGTTATCTTCTGGAGCATTTCTTTGAATAGCAGTAAACAGCTGACTCCACTTGGCCACCGTCCACTGATGCATCTGACCATCCTTATCGATTTCACCGCCAGAAAAGAAAAGAACACGCTTCTTCTTAGCCATCAGATCTCACCTTTCACTCACCCCCTAATACTAATCAACATAAGTCATACTCAAATAAATCACTCGTGCATTTTGAGACGATAGTGCTTCTTACCACAATGAAAAGGCAATCCCATATCGACGTGCATTTAAATTAACGAGCTACAACCTTGCACAATGCAAGCCAACCACTAAAACAACTTACGAGAAATGAATACTCTTAATCTTGGGAACGGGAGCACTCCCCTCACGCAGTCCCCCCCCCGTAGAATTTTCGGGAGAGAGACGGACCGAGAGAAGGAAATATGATGGTCGAAAGCAGCCAGAGCACGGGCACGAACGGGGCACATATCAAACACGGCATGCCGGCACACTCCAGAAATTCAAATGGGGGGGGCAGGAATTCCAGTATCGAGCTGTTGCGCATCATCGCGATGTTCATGATCCTCGCCCATCACTTCATCGTCCATAACGGCTACGACGTGCTGAAACTCCCCTTGGGACCGGAACGGATCTTCTTCCAGCTCGTCATGGCCGGCGGCGGCAAGGTCGGCGTGGTCATCTTCTTCTCCATCTCCGCATGGTTCTTCCTCGACAAGGAACAGACCATCAAATCCAACCTGAAACGCGTATGGATCATGGAACGCGAGCTCCTGTTCTGGAGCCTTATCCTCGTAACGTTCTACCTCGTGTTCGACCGGGCCGACCTTGGCATGAAACTCATGGTGAAGAGCGTCATGCCGTTGAGCATGGGCCTGTGGTGGTACGCCACCGCCTACGCCATCTTCCTAGCGCTGCTCCCCTTCCTGGCCAAGGGACTGAAGGCGCTCGGCCGCAAATACCACCTCGCGCTGGCCTCGACCGTGCTGGTCATCTGGGGACTGACCAGCTTCATCCCCGGAATGATAGGAATCAGCGACGGTTTCTTCGGCTTCATCTACCTGTTCATCCTTATCTCCGCTTACAAGTGGTACCTGCGCCCACTATCAATCAAACAAACATGGGCCCTTACGGCTGTCGACGTGGGATTCGTCCTGCTTTATACGGCTGCCTCAACCGTTCTGGGACTGTTCGGCATCAACAAGGGAATCTTCATCACCGGAGATTGGAAACTCCCCGTGGTGATGATCGGCTTCGGCATGTTCCTGCTGTTCGACCGCGTCACCTTCCACAGCCGCATCATCAACCGGATCGCGCAATCCGCGTTCGCCGTGTACCTCATCACCGACTACGCCGCATCCGAGAAACTGCTCTGGACACGGCTGTTCAACCTGCAAGACCTCTACCAGCAGCCGCTGGCGATTCTGCAGATTCTCGGCATCCTGCTGGCGATCTACGCCATATGCACTCTGCTTGACTTCATCCGCCAGGCACTGTCCGCCGTCACCATCGACCGGCGTCGTGGACACTGGTTCGACCTGCTGTGGAACAAGGCGTCCAACTGAATTCACGATCACTCGCATACGCCGATAATCGACTCATCTAGTACTCAAGCCCGCTGAAAACAATAGATAACCATTCATTAGCTGGTAATCCGCGCGACCGGCACCTAGACGGTAGCGCGGATTACCCGCATACAGGCCATTACAGGAACATTAAAGAACGAACGTAGCCGGACCACTCACTGAGAATCGACTCTTGTTAGTTCTTCTGATTCGGTACGAGCATGATTTCGCCGTCGGCGATGCCCTTGAGATGCTGCCCGTAGGGGCTCTTGCCGTAACGCTGCGCGGACTCCATGAGCTGGTCGCGCGTAATCCAGCCGTTCTCGAAAGCGATCTCCTCCACGATCGCGATCGGCAGACCCTGCGCGCGCTGCACGGTACGCACGAACTCACCAGCCTCGAACAACGAATCCATCGTGCCCGTGTCCAGCCACGCGTAGCCGCGACCCAGCGTGCGCACGTTCAGCATGCCAGTGTCCAGGTACATGCGGTTCAGGTCGGTGATCTCCAACTCGCCACGCGGGCTCGGCTTCACCCGCTTCGCGTACTCGACCACGTGCTCGTCGTAGAAATACAGGCCGGTCACCGCGTAATGCGACTTCGGACGGGCCGGCTTCTCCTCGATCGACACGGCCTTCCTATCCTCATCGAACTCGACCACGCCATACCGTTCCGGATCGTCCACGTAATAGCCGAACACGCTCGCACCCCCGCCGGACTCGGCCTTCGCGACCGCGCCACGCAACGTCGCGCCCAGACCATTGCCGTAGAAGATGTTGTCTCCCAGCACCAGCGCGCACGGCTCGCCCGCGATGAACTCCTCACCCAGCAGGAACGCCTGAGCCAGACCGTCCGGAGACGGCTGCACCTTGTACGAGAACCGCACCCCGTAATGCGAACCATCACCCAAGAGCCGCTGGAAGTTCGGCAGATCCTTCGGCGTGCTGATGATCAGGATGTCACGGATCCCGGCCATCATCAGCACACTCAGCGGATAGTAGATCATCGGATATTCTTCACGAATTTATGCTCCTCACCAATCACCCAGCTCATCCAAATCCTCCAACGGGATCGGCCAATCGATATGCAACTCCGGATCGGCGAGGTTCACGAACGTGTGCGCCTTCTTCTGCTCCAAGTCCGGTGCGCGTTCACGAGATACGTGTACACAGCACCGTCCTCCAACCCCTAGAAGCTATTGCCCATACCACGCGGCATGCATGGATGATAAGGGACACGAACCCCAGACATCCACGCGCGACGCCAAGCGGTCACTGGCCCCGCTGCTTATACCGTTCCTCGGTAGCGGCCTTCGCCGGCTCCCACCATGCACGGTTCCGCGTATACCATTCAATCGTCTGCGCGAGGCCAGACTCGAAATCCGTATGCCTCGGCGTCCAACCCAGCCCGGTGCGCAGCTTGGACGAATCGATCGCGTACCGACGGTCATGGCCCGGACGATCCTTCACCCAATCGAACGCATCCTCCGCCTGACCCATCATCCTCAAAATCATGCGCAACACGGTGATGTTATTCCGTTCGCCGTCCGCGCCGATCAAATACGTCTCACCGATCCGTCCTTTCGTCAGGATCGTCCACACGCCCGAACTGTGGTCCTCGGTATGAATCCAGTCGCGCACGTTCTCTCCCCTGCCGTACAGCTTCGGGCGCTGCCCGTCCAGGATGTTCGTGATCTGACGCGGAATGAACTTCTCCACATGCTGGTACGGCCCGTAATTATTGCTGCAGTTCGAGATCGTCGCACGGATCCCGTACGTGCGCGTCCAGGCGCGCACCAGCATATCCGAGGCGGCTTTCGTCGACGAATACGGGCTGGACGGATGATACGGCGTATGCTCCGTGAACCTGGCCGGATCATCCAGCGCGAGATCGCCGTACACCTCGTCCGTGCTCACGTGGTGGTAGCGGATCCCATACTTCCTGACCGCCTCGAGCAGGCGGAACGTGCCCTCCACGTTGGTCCTCAAAAACGGTTCCGGATCCGCGATGGAATTGTCGTTGTGCGACTCGGCCGCGTAATGCACGATCGCGTCATGCCCCGGCACGATTTTGTCGAGCAGGTCCGCGTCGCAGATGTCGCCCACCACGAGCTCCACACGGTCCTCGGGCAGGCCCGCGATGTTCTCCGGATTGCCCGCGTACGTGAGCTTGTCCAAAACGGTGACATGCACGTCCGGGTGGTTCTCCACCACGTAATGCACGAAATTCGAACCGATGAAACCACAGCCACCGGTCACGATAATGTTCTTGGGAGTAAACGTCTCTTCAACCACACCCCCGATTTTACGACACAACATCTATTCCCATTACGCATGATGTTATATGCAAACTTTCCTGAAAGAGAAAACGTTTTATGTATATATTTCATACAACCTTTATCCAATAGCCCCGAACTCACGTTTGCATCCACTGAAAATTTTTGCAAACCCCTTTTCAATACTCCCTCACACCACAACTTGCAATCGTTACGCATTCCGCATCCACAAATTGCCATTCAATCGGGGGCTACCCCTGCAAAAACAACGGCAAGTTTTTGCAAAAATCATTGTTATTGCAGCAACGATTTTCATTGACATTCTGCCATTTTCCACTCTTTAGCACTCCGCAAAAGGTATAGAATATACAGCATACGTTCGCAATAGAGCAAACGTTATCAGAGAAGATAAACCCCCGTCATAAGGGGCCGTCAGTAAGGAACAAAGGAGTCATGAAACATCGGAAACCCGCACCGGCCTGGCATAGGCTGGGGCTGAAGATTAGCAAGAAGGTGGTGGTCGGCATCACCGCTGCGGCGACCGCCTTCGGCGGACTGGCAATCGCCAGCACCGCAGCACAGGCCAGCACCGATCGCGACAGCTACGCCGACACCGTTGAAAACACCACGTTCGAACAGGCGCGCAAGCATTACGGACTGGCGCAGCAAATGAGCGAGGGCGCCACCCTGCACGCATGGGAGTGGAGCTTCAAAACCATTGAGGAAAACATTCCCGCCATTGCCGAAGCGGGTTACACCTCCGTGCAGACCGAGCCGATTTCCGCTATTCATAACGGTGGTAAGGGCAAGATCTTCACCGAGAACTGGTACTACGTGTATCAGCCGACCGACACCACCATCGGCAACTGGGTGATGGGCACCGAAGATGATCTGAAGAGCCTGTGCAACACGGCTCACAAGTACGGCGTGCGTATCATCGTCGATGTGGTAGCCAACCATATGACCGCGACTTGGGGCGCCATCGCCGATCGTTGGAAGAAGTCCGAGTACTACCACCACGACTGCAATGACGGTGATGTGCAGGATTGGAACAACCGCTATCAGGTGACCCACTGCAAGCTGCTCGGCCTGTATGACATCAACACTGAGAACACCGAAACCGCCAACATGATGCACGATTTCCTCGTGCAAGCGGTCAACGACGGTGTGGACGGGTTCCGTTTCGATGCGGCCAAGCACATCGAACTGCCGGACGAGTATAACGGCTCCCAGTATTGGAACATCATTCTTAACAATGGCGCGCAGTTCCAATACGGCGAAGTGTTGCAGGATTCCATCTCCCGCGATAGCGACTATGCAAAGCTGTTCTCCAGCCACAGCAAGAACGGCGGCGGCGTCACCGCATCCTCCTACGGCAGCAAGCTGCGCGGAGCCCTGAATTCGAAGAACCTGAACGCCGGCACCCTGTCCGATTGGAGCAACTCCGCCAGCCCGAGCAATCTTGTCTCTTGGGTGGAATCGCATGATAACTATTCCAATAGCGATAGGGAATCCACCGGCATGAGCGAGTGGCAGATGACCATGGGCTGGGGCGTCATCGGTTCCCGCTCCCAGACCATGCCGCTGTACTTCGACCGCCCGGTCGGTTCCGGCGGCAGCCAGCCACAGTTCTCCGAGGAGAGCAAACTCGGCGATGCCGGTGCGGATTCTTGGAAGGATGCGCAGGTTGTGGCGGTGAACCACTTCCGCAATACTATGAACAACAACAAGGCTTCGGAGTATCTGCGCAACTGCGGCGCGAATTCCTGCCTCATGGTGGAACGCTACATCAAGGACGGCAACTTCAAGAACGACGGCGTGACCATCACCAACATGGGTGATACGCAAGAGCTGTCCGGCACTGCCACCAACCTTGACGACGGCACCTACAAGGACCAGGTCTCCGGCGGTACCATCACCGTTTCCGGCGGCAAGATCACTTCCGGCTCCGCTCCCGGCGGCAAGATCAGTGTGTTCTTCACCGACAATTCCGGTTCGGTCTCCGCAACCCCGGGCGACAGCTCGTTCAAGACGGACACCACTACCGTTACCCTGAATGCGAACAACGTCACCGATGCCACCTACACCACTTCGGAGGGCAAGTCCGGCTCGTATCAGGATGGCGACACCATCACCATCGGCGCTTCCACGGCGATCGGTGACACCATCACCGTGAAGCTGCAGGGCAAGGATGCGGATGGCCAAACGGTCTCCGCAACACACAAGTACACGAAGAAGGATCCGGCCGCCACCAGCACGGCTTATGCGAAGAAGCCGAGTGCGTGGAGCAACCTGTACGCCTATGTGTATGTAGACGATTCGAGCGCCACCACTTTGAAGGAAAATGCGAAGTGGCCGGGCGAGCCGATGACACAGGTCGCTTCGGGAGACACTTGTGGCAAGGATGGCGAGTACAAGTATGAGATTCCCGACGATCTCGAGGGAAGTAATACGCGCATCATCTTCAACGATGGCAATGCCACAAATACCAAGAAGTATCCTGCCGACACCACCGAAGGCGTAGATGCCGCTGGCCTTAAGATCGATGGCAATTACGCTTGGGACGGCAACACTTCGTCCGGCACCTGGGAGGCCCGCAATTGCGTGGTCACCCCGACCAAGTCTGTGAGGATTGATCAGTCGGATTACAGCGTGGATCTGTCCAATGGCGTGACCACGAAGCAGTTGACCGCCACGACCGATCCGAAGGGCGCGTCCGTGAGCTGGAGCTCGTCCGACAAGGACGTGGCGACCGTCAGCCCGAAGGGCGTGGTCACCCCGAGGAAGGCCGGCAAGGCCACGATCACCGCGAAGTCCGGGACCAAGACCTCGTCGATC
>ENA-OPBO01001434-OPBO01001434.1-human-gut-metagenome-genome-assembly--contig:-NODE-1434-length-16813-cov-3.626208_pt1 | contig 16813 bp, 19 predicted proteins | sample MGYA00241071_ERZ501458 | MGnify/ENA primary metagenome ERZ501458 (study PRJEB25962, sample SAMEA2042509) | human gut metagenome | biome: human gut; feature: human-associated habitat; material: faeces...
CTCCATATCCCTTCGGATAAAGAATTCGGGAGTGTTCTCCTCTGCCTTGCTTTCCTTCCGGTCGGCATACAGGAATACGGAACAGGACCGTACCAATGACACCGGGGTCTTTCCTTCCCCATATCCCAGCACTTTCACCCCGGCTTCCCGTATCCGTTGGGCAAGCAGGCTGTAATCACCGTCACTGGCCACCAGGCAGAAACAGTCCACCTGCCCGTCCCGAAGAATATCCATCGCATCTATGACCAGTGCAATGTCCGTCGTGTTCTTTCCGGGAACATGGGAGGAAGCTTGTACAAGCCTGAATCCATGCTCCCTGGCACTTTCCTTCCATGCGGAAAGCGCTTTCCTCGTCCAGTCTCCATAAATTCGTCTCACAACGGCATCCCCGTAACGGGAAACAAAGCCCATTATATCTTCCATCCTCTCAAAGGATGCGTTATCCCCGTCAATAAGGACTGCAACGGTATATCTTGAATTGGCATTTGTCTTCATAACAACTGTTTATGAAACAAAGTTAGCATAACTTTCCCATGTTGGTATTCCCGCCCTTATCTTTTTTCCCACGTTTCTGTAAAAACTCCTGTATTTCCGAGCTTCTGTAGAAGTTTTTCCCGTTATCGTCCGTCTGGTAATAACGGATCAGCCCTTTTTCCCTGTAACGGGCGACTGTCCGCAATGACACGTTTAGCAGTTTGGCAATGTCATAGTTGTCCAAAAGCTCGTCACCGTTCAAGAACTCTTTCACACGTCCCATCCTGTCCAGTTTCTTCTCTATGCGGTCAAAACCTTCCACTATGGTCATTATCATTTTCTCGAGCACTTCATTGTCTATATACATCATGGCATGTATCTCCTGTATTTTAAAGGTTATTACTGAAATACCCTTTCTTGTGCGCACTCTCAAGAGTATATGCCATCTTTAGTGAAAAATCTATGCCGGAATGCCGGTCTTAACTTAATCATAGATTGTATTCTATTAAGAATCAAACAAATAACATTTTATGATTTTTATTGGTGAATGGTAAGTGTAAAATTTTGAAGTATAAAACTGTAAAGTCCGAATGTAAACTTTACAATTTACAGGTAATATTAATATCCCGCCTATGTTCTTAAAACCGGGTAAATTGATGACGCTTCCACACAAAGTATTCAACATATATAATTGATGATAATATTTATTTCAGAGCATTTTCCTGAAGTTTGCCCCTGCAGCCCTCTGTTACATATGACGTTTAATGACATCTGATGTCATTTGACGACATCCTTTTGGACATGAATGTTCCCTTTCATATTTTCGTATCCGACAAAAAATGAAGTTTATGGAGTTTGTATGTATCGAAGCTAAAACATTCATGGAAATGAATGAGGCTCTGGAAGCCGTTGCCAAAAAAATGTGTGAAACATGCGGAAGTTGCGTATCCGGTATGGACGACTGGATTGACAACCAGGAGGCTTGTATGCTCATGGACATCTCTCCTAGAAAGATGTTGCAGCTTCGCAGAAGCAGGGCCATCCCTTACAGTTATATAGACCGTAAGGTGTATTACAAGCGTCAGGATATTATCCGTTTTATGGAAAACAACATTCATCAAGTAACTCCAAAAGTACAATGATCCAATCCATGCTGACTAAAGAAACCCCTGAGATAATACGTTTTTTCCGGAACATAGGCATCCTATCCGAAATGCTGGACAAGCAGGAGGAGAAATTACGTCCGGTTCTGAACGGAGAACGTTACATTACGGACTGCGAGCTTGCCGAACAGTTGAAACTGACACGCAGGACACTGGCAGAGTACAGAATAAACGGCAAACTGCCTTACTACAAAATAGGAGGCAAACTATTATACAAGGAAAAGGACATCCTTGCTTTGCTGGAAAAAAACAGAATGGAAGCTTTTGATGGATAACCCCACATGTTCACAAATGCCAGACATGTTTAATTAGAAAAATGAAATATTAGGTATCAACGATTTTGCAACTTTAACGCCCCGAAAAAGGCTGATTTTTCGGGGCGTTAAAGTTGGGCTAGCAAGCACACTACTTATGAACAAGGTAGCTTTTTACCGTGGAATCAAAGCTTTCCGTCATTTTCGCATTACCTTTTCATACCAGTCACACTCGGAGCGAAAACCATAGAAAGATTTTCCGTCTCCACCCAAATCCCACGGAGAAGTCAATTCGATGGAGAAAAAAGGCAGTCGCTCATAACTTTCCTGGTGCATCAGTACTTTCACTTTTCGTCTGAACCGCCTGGATGCCACTTTCTTTCCCTTCTTCTGAGACTTGCAGCAACAATTAACCCCAGCCGGGAACTTTTTTCTTGATCTGCTCATTTTGATGTAATATTTTGAAGCATGCGGTTGGCTTACCCTCATACTTCCGTTAAACATTACATCTTCTTTTCTATTTGTACCATACTTTACATCTGTTTTCAAACAATCAGTCTGCAAATATACCATTTTTTAGAAGCTAATTAGAAGCAAAAGACTTATCTTTGTCATAATTACGTATTGACAAGTCAAATGGAAAGCCAAAAACCGAACTGTAACCTATTATATACTATAACATGGCAAAAAAGAAAAACAGCATAAAGAAAGAAAAAATAATCGAGGTTTTACAGCAGATACCCGAAAAGGATTTGCGTTCCTTCTTAGAGAAAATAATATGTGGACCGGTTGTCAAGGCCCGGTTCCTAAAGGAATTCGATGCCTATTTCATAAACGAAAAATCAGCCGATGTGTACATCGAGCAGATTATTGGTGTCTTTTACGATTTACGACTCCAAAGAGGAATATGGATGCATTTCTTTCAACAAACAGTCAGAATTGTACGGCAAAATGTATGACGTAATGCCGGATTTTACTGGAAAAGTTATCCAAAGTTCAATCCTGACTGATTAACATAAATCTTGAAGTATGAATATTGACTTTGTTTTCTCCTGGGCTGAAAATGAACAAGGCAAGATGGTCCATGTTGACAACGTGCCCAGAGGTATTCAATGCGGATGCAAGTGTCCTTATTGTCACGAACGCTTGCTTGCCCGTCACGGTGAAGTGAGACAGCACGGTTTTGCCCATCACAGTGATACACGTGGAGCCAACCTTAAGATATGCTATGTGGTCACCATGTATAAATTGGCAGAGCAGATTATTCAAAGCGCAAAACGTATTCATGCACCTTCTTATTATGGAATATTTCCTGAAATGGATATTGAATTCGTTGATGTACGAATTGACAGTTGCTTTGAACGGGCGGATAAACAACCGGACGTAATTGCGACAACAAAAGAAGGTCAGCAATATCTTATTGAATTCCTTTTCCAGTACAAGATCCAACACAAGACCGCTATTGATTATAAGAACATGAATTGCTTGGAAATAGACCTTTCCAACCAAAGTCTGGAAACACTGGAATCTTTTCTGTTATCTTCTTCAAAGGACAGGAAATGGATGAATAACGTGACTTATTTTTCTCAAGTAGGATCTTTGTACAACAAGGCCGGAAAGCCCGTACGGGTGGTTGATGAATCTGAATGCAGGCAATGTGAATTGGGGTGTTCGTACCATTGTGCAGGTGTTCCTGTTTACAGTTTGACAGGTATAAATCAATACTTAGTCATTGAAGAAAGCGGACATAAATATAGGCTCTGCAAGTCTGAGTTATTCCAAAATTACCAGCAAGAATATGAACGTATTAAATCCGAGAACGAGAGAAAGGAACGAATCAAAGAGAAGGAAAGGTTAGAAGCTGAAGCAAGAAAGAAAAAGGAGGAAGAAGAGCTGAAAATCTCCATAGAAAAACGTAAAGCTGAATTAGCAGAAAAAAGTAGAATAATTGATGAGCAGGAAGCATTGTCAGACCCTTCGTCGCGCACTTGTTTTCAATGCGAATACAATCTCCAGTGGGCTAACCGTAATGGTTATGCCAATTGCGGAGCATGGAAAAGTATAAGTGTTCCTCAAAAAACGCCTCCCAGTTGTGCCCGAGCATGTAAGCGGTTTAGAAGAATTATTTCATAATTTTCCTTCTCGATCTCTATTTTTAACTGTCATTGTACTGATAACGCATCATAATTACGCTTTAATCTTCAATATAATGTCACTTATTATCAAGAATTTCTGATATAACAGGCCGAAACTTTATGGGGCTATGATAAATCGGTCATCTTGTATGAGTAACTTTCTCATCAGTATAACACTTACCATTGTTGATGCAAACTCTCTCCTCCCAAAATCTGCTCACTCACCATACAACACATCCAGCATTTCCGCCGTCAAGTGTTCATCAGAAAACCTTACTGCACACTCTTCTTCCATGGCATAACCCATATAATTGATGCTGCCATACCACATCTTTTTTTTATCAATCATCACCAATTGAAAGGTCAAACGTTCGGATACACGAACCGTCAAACCCTCCCTTTGCAACCACTCTGCTTCTTTAGTCTTGTTTTTCACGAACACAACCACCTGTACTCCCCGCTGCATGGCTTCCTTCAAGGCGATTCCTAATTGAGAACGCTTTTTCAATCCGGTTTTCGTTACAGAGATAATTACGGAATGTCTGGCTTGAGCTATATCCTCAACCAAGGGGGACAGATAGTTATTACCTGAAAATATACTTTGCGTATGATGACCGGTTACAAGCACTCCTTTCTCTAACAACTGATAGCCAATAGCCGCATATCCTTTCAGCCTGCGCCGGTACATGCGGTCGCACAATGGCAAGTGAATGTCGATGTAATCATAAATGCGAACATCAGTCTTTCCATGATACTCGCGGTGCAAACGTCCGGCGTATTGTGCCACAATGCCTTTCCATGAAACAGGAGAAACCAAGAATAGGGTATCCAAACGAGGATAATCAAAGCCTTCACCTACATAACGTCCGGTTGCCACAATCACCAAAGGTTCCTCTGGAGGAAGCGCCGCCAACCGTTCTATCTTTTCACGCTTCTCCTTCATGGATTCGGATCCCACCAAGGTAATGACATGCCTGCAATATACAGAAAGCAACAACCCCAGCCGTTCCACATGTGAAGTGAGCGTAGTCAGCACAATCGGTGTCCGTCCGTCTGCCAGAGCCATACGCACATCTTCCGCAATCTGTGCATTCCGCCGTTCATCCGTAGCAAGGGATTGTACGATTCGCGCGTATATTGGTGATTCATCAGAAAGGTCCCGGTATGCTGTAAATCGAGGCACCAGCCATCGCTTGAAAGTCTGCCTGGTTATTTGACTTTTGGCATCTGCCGAATAGCGTATCGGCCCACACTGCATAAAAATAATAGGCTGATGGCCGTCCTTCCGAATGGGAGTAGCTGTCAACCCATACACATACGTGGCAGGAACCGATTTCAAGATTTGCTCAAAATTGACCGCAGAAACATGATGGCACTCATCGACAATCACCATGCCGTACCGGCGGACGAAAGACTTTACCCCCTCATCGGTCAGGCAGGATTGCATGAGGGCGACATCTACCCATCCATGCAAGCTGTTTCCTTTGGAATCTAACGTACCAAAGGGAGAAAAATACTTTTTCCTTCCCCGCTTCGGAACGGCTTCTTCTACCGGATATTCCAACTCCAGAAATTCCTCCAACCGCACCTTCCATTGTTCCAACAAGGTCCTCGTATGCACCAGAATCAAGGCATTTACCTTACGTTCTGCTATCAGGCCGATGGCTGTTACGGTTTTGCCGAAAGCTGTTGTTCCATTCAGGATACCCTGATCATGCTGCATCAGCACACGTACGGCTTCGGCTTGTTCTTCGTGCAACTGCCCTTTGAAATGCACCGTGAGCACTTGCCCTTTTTCCCGCTCGTCCTGAATGGAATAAGCTACCTCATTGGCATTCAACAGTTCCAACACCGCATCCTCACAGCCCCGAGGTAATGCCAGATAATCCTCCAGAACTTCCGCACAGGAAATGACACGCGGTATATTATAGGTAGAAAGGCGCATTCCTTGTTTAGCATAGAATTCCGGATTCCTGAACGAAGCGACCCGCTTCAGATGTGACAGCACTTTCCCTGAAACGCCCTTCAACGGCACATAAATCCGATTGGAACGAACAATATTCATTGTTTTTGGGAAATCATATCGGGTGACAGCCTGCACTTCGGGAACTTTCCAAGGAACAGTCTCACTGGTGGTGGATAATTCGCCTATATCCGTTGAGAGCCCTTTCCGTTGAAGAAGGGCATCCACTTCCTCCTCTGAAACCTTGACAACCTGTTGCAGATAACCCCACTGGTCCTTAAAGGCTACAAAGTCTTCATCGACAAAGACGCTATTGCCCAGTTTACGGGCTTGCCCCTGCAAAGGCAAAGCAACCAGGTTCCCCAATCCACCTTCTGGGAGATAATCCTGATTCGGGAATAAACGGTCGTAAGACTTGAAAGTCAACTTCGCGTTCCGCTCCATGGCATGAGTCAACAAGGCAAAGCCTAACTTTCTTGCCTTTACGGCAGGTACGGGTTGCCCGAAGAAAATCCAGACATGGGCTCCATTACCTGAACGGGAACGTTCCATATAACAGTGTATTCCCCATGACTTGCAAACCTTCACATAGGCCAATACATCAGTCTGATAGCCATGGACACAGGATTTGTCGTCGAAATCGGCGCATAAGAAGCAGCAGGTATTATCAGGAAGAATAGCATACGCCCCTATTACATCACCCCCTTCCGGATGCTTTCCCTCCAAGTGCTTATACACATCCTCATAGGAAAGCGCCTTGAATTGGCGGTGGGGACATTCCGCACACTTGAACTTCTTCTTGTCACAGAATGCCCGATTCCATTCATTCAGGCATACCGGCTGATACCCGGACTTGTCGGAAGCACGGCTATACCAACGTCGGGCAAACACATCTTCCCTGCCCCGGAACAGACTCCGGAATAAAGCCACCTTCTCCTCTAAAGACAGGCGGACACCAGGCTGTTCTTTTTGGGAAAGTGTGCTACATCCGACAGTCCCCCCTGCATTCCCGCTTTTGAGGCGCTGAATCTCCTGATTCAAAACAGCGTTCTCCCGCAGAAGGTTTTGATAAGCCTCCCAAAGTTCTTCATAGGTGTACCTCATATCCATAAAAGTGCCATTTATCCAAAGAACTTCGTAATGGCAAACAGCGGAATATTCTCCATCCATTCCTGATCTTGATACCCCATCATGGAGATGCGCAGTCCTCTCAACTGATAATCGGGATGATTTTTAATATATTCCGACATGGAACGCGCACGTACATTCTCTTCGGCTTTCACTTCCACCGGTATCACGCGATGCTCCGTCTGTACCACGAAGTCAATCTCCGCGGGTGTTTTGTCGCTACTCCAATAATAGGGCGAAAAGCCTTGGGCCACTAATTGCTGCAAGACAAACTGTTCGGTAAAGGCGCCCTTGAACTCCTTGAATACATTATCTCCTACCAACATCTGGCTGGCGGGCGCTTCGGTCATACAACCTAAAAGACCGCAATCAAGCAGGAATAATTTGAAGGCACCCAGATCTTCGTAAAATTTGACGGGCATCTGCAGTTCTTTTACCCGGCTGACTTTATGCACCAGACCTGCATCCATCAGCCACTGAATGGCAAGTTCATATTCCGTAGATCTGGCACCTTTCTTCAACACATTATAGATGAATTTCTTGTTCTCCTTGGCCAACTGCGAAGGCAAGGATTGCAGCACTTGTCCGATACGCATACTTTCAGTAGGTGTCGTATGCTTGGAGATGTCCCGCCGATAAGCATCCAGGATTTCAGTCTGTTTGTCACGTACCTCCTGCAAGTTTTGATGCTGAAAGAAACAATCCACCACTTCAGGCATGCCACCTACATAGTAGTATTGACGAAGCAAATCAATATATTTTAAACTGAGAATCTTTAAGATTTCCCAATCGGGCTGATGCAACAAATCGCACAAATCAGTTTCGCCGGCAGCCATCAGAAATTCTTCAAAATCCATCGGATATAGATGCATTACATTTACCTTACCCACCGGAAAGGACTGACCTTTCCCCAAAGTAATTCCCAACAAGGAGCCAGCCGCCATCACATGATATTCAGGCGCATTTTCCTGAAAATATTTCAAGCTATGCAATCCTCGTTCCACTTCCTGTAACTCATCGAATACAATCAACGTTTTTCCTGCTTCAATCTTCGTTCCTGTGATAGCCTGAAGTGCCAGCAGAATACGGGGGATGTTATAGTCGGCTGCAAATAACTCCTTGGCCAGTGGCTCGACATCACAGTTGATGTAAGCTACATTCTCAAACTCAGTCAGACCAAAATGTTTCATCACCCAAGTTTTACCAACCTGACGGGCACCCAACAGTATCAAAGGTTTTCTCGCAGGATTATCTTTCCAAAGTTTCAACTGTTGTATAATCTTCCGTTTCATCGATTCCTTTAAAATAAGAATTATTCACTTGTTTCTTGCAAAGATACATTTTTTCGAGGATAGAAACCAATATACAACACACTTTTTCAATGATAATCCGCGGAAGATATTACATTTTTCAGAGGATAGCAAAGAATTTTTGATAGATATATCAGGTTAGCGTTAAAGTTTTTCCACCTTAGAATCAAGCAATGTTCCGCATTTCTATTTCTTACCTGCAAAGCTAGCCTTTTGCCCCTGATCGTGCAAGGCGGTCCTTCGGACTGGTTGGCTGAAAAAATCATCCTCGCTTCGCTGCGGTATTTTTTCGCCAAGCCTTGCACAATCAAGGCAAAAGACAAACGGATGCATATAAGAAAAGAAATACCGGCTTTACCAAAGCCGGGCATGTTTAACCACAAAATGAAAAAGACCATGATCCAAACAAAAACAAGTATTGCAAGGAAACATTCATCCGCCTGAACTACTGGTATGACCGGATGCACGGGCTTGTCCGGGAAGACATAGAGAAAGCGAACGCAATGGTGGAACACATCGAAAAGACACGTTCCGACCGGTATCCCCGTACAGGTGACAGCCTGTTCTTTATTTCCGGATACGATGAACGCTCCCGGCCGTTCTTCGTAGATGACGTGTATGGAGATAACATTGTGCTCCGGAATTTCTCCCGTGTCCCGTTCGTGTCCCAGGATAAAAAGGGCATCAAATGCGATATGCATGGCGGTGAATGTGTATTGGTAAAGGCAGGCGATGTAAGGTTCAAGGCATGGACAACCGGCCGTTTCAAACATTGGGGACATTACGGGGCATGTGAAAACGGGGAGGTTTACTACGATGCGAAAATAGCCCTGTGGGAGTGTGGCGCACCTGAACAGCCGGAAAGCCGGGAATGGTTCAAAATCCATATCCGCAAAAACACCCAGCCGGGCGGGGACATGTACACCGGAGAAATATCCTGCAAGGATGAGGATGGACTCAGGCAGTTTATCGATGACCATGAAGGCTTCATATTCGCAGAAGAGGATTCCCCGGAAATGACCATGCTATGTTTCAGGCATTCCGACATGAGGATTTCCCCGGAAGAATGGGAAAAGATGGACTGTCCGGTATCCGTGCGTGAGATATACGGACAGATGCAGGAAGTAAAGATTGTAAAAGACCATAGAACACATCTGACCACATTCTATTACTAATACAGTATCGCCACATTAAAAATCACCCTTGTTTCCTTCCTGCCACATGCGGCAGGAAGGAAACAAGGGTATATCATCAGGCAGTCTTTTCAATTCCTCTATTATATTATGTATGGCTGGTCGTTTTTCCCGCACAGATATTCATTCAGGTCCTTATATCCGGAATATTCATGCGAGAGGTCGCATATACGGATTCCGTATTTGTCCTTTAATGCCTGCACCGCATTTTTTCCAGCGGTATCATTGTCCAGACAGCAACAGATGCCGTCATATCGTGAAAGGAAAGAAAAAGCCTTCTGTAAGTTGCTGACAGAATTCAACACTATATAATCCCCCTCTTCCAAAGATGGAAAAGCCGGCCTGAAAGACAGAAAATCCATAAACCCCTCAAAAATATAGCAAATCCTGCTCTCCGGCGTGCTAATGATACAGGTGATGTCCTTGGGAGCGATACAAGCCTTGAAATACCTGTTCTGTATCTCGTACCCTCCGGAAATATTAGGGAAAGCGATGGCAAAATAATTCTTCCCGTTCCGTTTAAAGTAGGCTTCCCTGCATACTTTTCGGGCAGTTTCCAAATCAATGCACCGTTCCTTCAGATAGGCAAGCAGTATCCGGTTAGCAAGAGGAGTGATTTTCAAGTCCTGAAAGGCGGGATACGCTTTTTCAAAAGGGCAGGAGACAATAACCGGTTTCTGAACCGTCCTTTTATCCTCAATACACCGTAACACATGGCTTATGTCCTGTGTTCGATAAATCTCCTTGGCCAACGTTATAATGTCCCCACCCCTTCCCAGTCCGAAGTCATACCACACTTCCTTATGAAGGTCAACCTTAAAGGAAGCCTCCTTTTCCGTCCGAAAAGGAGATTTATACCACACATCATTTCCACGTTGTATCACCGGATTATACCCCAATCCGGATAAAAAATCAATAAGTCTGATATTCTTTGCTTCCTGTATATTCATGGTATATCATTTTCATGAATTTGGAGCAAAGAACCGTCTTATATCTGAAACATAAAAAACAAAGTCATCAGATGTCATTAGATGGCACCATTTATCCATCATAGATACTCATATGCGATGTCCTTCGATAATATTGTGCAATATTTATGATTTTAACTTTTCAGTATTCTTCTGTACTTATTCTTCACCATTTTACTTTCCGACAGACACGCAACAATTTCAGTGAAGACAGCTTCATCCAATGTACCTATTTTCTCTATAGTAGTCTGAGCCATCCGCTCCTGCAAGTCGAACCGCTCTACCGGATATACATCCAGATTCGCACCATAAATGAATGTATTTTTCTTGAACGCAAAAGATGTTCCATCTTCCTTGACCGCTACATTTTCTCCAGACAGGAGTACAAACACATTGAACATCCGTTCCGGTATGTTCAAGCATCCATGCTTCACTTCTAAGTCCGAGGGTACATGGTCTTTAGATGTAGGCAAACTCGCAAGCAGAATATCGCCCTCCAGTTTCTTCAATACGAGGAAAAACTTGTCCTGCGACTCCGCCCCATTCTTGAACAAAAAAGGACGGAAAAACAACAAATTACCTTCTTCAAACATGAGATTCTGCATTTAACAGGTTAGCTGTTTGCCGTATATTCAAACTCTCCCGATAATCTTCCGCCGCACAATCAGACATTGCTTCCGTAAAGTTTATCTGCTGGTCGGAATTGTTGCATTCATGCTTGTTAAAAGCTTCCAGCAGTCCGGCACGTGCAGCCGTCCGATACCACAATGTGCCCTCCTTATGCGTTTCCGAAACCAATTCGGACGCAGTCATATTGCCATATTTAGCCAACACTTCATCCATCATCTCTATCTCACACTCCGAGAACTCGCTGTCATCAAAATCTACTTTTGGAAATAACAGCAATTTGTTTTCTCCAATATCGTTTTTATACAAGGAAATGAAACTGTCAAAGACACTTTCTTTATATTTGATGTAATAGGTTTCTGGAGCTACTGGACCGAATTGCCAAGCTTTATAGTCCAACCATGTTACAGGTATACCATCATCTTTAATTGCAGTTTCATCTATTAAATAAAGAAGTTTTATTAATTGGGTATGGAATACTATACCTTGATGTTTAAGTATATATACCATCAAGTTTCCTATTTTCTCTTTATTTACAGATACTCCTATACACATAGTTGTGATATTGTTATTTTTAAATTTCTGTGCAAATATCAATCATTTATTCTCTAAGGGCAAATTTATTAACTAAAAAAAACTTGTTTCGTGAAAGTAATAGAAGATTTTATAGTATAGGATAATAGCTCACTGAGAATTTTAATACCGAAGATCATATGCTTGGGTTTCTGGCTATAAGCCGTCATTGGATAGCGTATGGGTATATCCGGAAAAGATCATTATTCGAGAGAAGCCGAAAAGATGGGGGATTGGGGTTATTGCCGGTTATGGAATCGGACGGAATGGATTGTCTCCTTATGTTGGAGTTGGGGGATATTGGAGGGTGTGGTAAGAAATAGTAATAAAATATTCATATGAAGACAATAAATGCAACTATTCGTTGTCTTCATATGAAAATTGTGTTAGTCAAAACTTTATATTACTATAGTTATCAACAATAAAATCACTTATCTCATAGTCATTTTCCCAGAAAATCCTATTGAAATAAGCTTTTATTGGATGGAATAACAGCTTTGGATAAGTACCATTTGTGAAAGTTTTTAATATATCATCATTGTTTTTTAGTCCATAGAGTCCTTTAAAGCGAGTTCTATTTAGACTTATTACATTCGTCCCTGCTAGAAAAGAATTTATGGTATGTTTTGTATTACCATTAATACTTTCTTTTGTAATCAGATAGTAATCTTTTAAATAGTAGGCTTTAATGTTGAGGGGGGATTGGAATAGGTGTTTCTTTTTATTAAATTCAACATCAATCAATGTACAGCCACTACTTACAACATTTTTCACGTTTATGAAATAGTTACCATCAACGCGAAGAAACCCTCTTTTTACATATGCGCCGATTAGCATTAGAAAAATATCCTCATTTGAATATTTTTCTATATCGTCAAATTCTCCATACCTCTTATATTCTAATCCATATTTTTCAGGGTTCTTTCTTGCGTTTTTTATTTTGTTTATTGAATTATGTTTTATTATGTAATACATATTACTTTATTATTAGTTTATACTGGCAAATATATATAATTTTTGTCTGTAAATGAATATCTTAATGAGAGATGAAAATGAATTATTTAACTATCAAATTCTGTTTTCTTTTATTTATCGGTAAAATATATTCTCATATGAAAAATACATGTTGATATTTTGTGTATAATTAACATATTCTTTACGTAGTTAGTTTTATAATCCGTTTTTGTCATCATTATCCAAATATTTTATACTGGAAGTATATGAAATACTATTGTGTTCGCTTTATGGCTTCCGATACCTTGTCCCATAAAACAAGGATATCGGAGGCAGTTTGTACAATTTCTAGATGGATATTGAATATCAGAAGACTTTATGCTGCTCATGGTTCATCCTCCTTGTCATTTCCATCAAATAGGTTAGCCATCATGTCTACAATATTTGTTTGTATGTTATCTTCCGCACCCAGGACCGCATTGCTGATATGCTTTTTCTCTTCTATTATCCTATAGAGCTTTTGATCGATTGTCCGTCTGCCTAACAGATAATAGCAGTTTACCGAATCTTTTTGTCCGATTCGGTGTGCCCGGCTCTCTGCTTGGTCGCAATCGGCATAAGTCCATGGTAATTCAATGAACGCTACGTCGCTGGCAGCGGTCAGAGTGATTCCGGCATTGGCCGCTTTGATGGAACAGATAATGATATCCGTTTTGGGGTTCTTTTGGAACGAGTCGACTGCAGCTTGTTTCTCTTGCATGTTTTGTCGGCCCGTAACACAGACCGCAGAAGGAAATACGTCCAATAAACGGTCTACTATCTCATGCAGATTACAGAAAAGAATGATTTTCTTTCCGTTTTCCCGGAAATCCTTTACAAAGTCTATGACTTCTTTAAGTTTTCCTCGGGCGGTTATGTCTTTTAGAATACCAATGCGCACCATAACTTCTCCTTTCAGGGATTTTTGAATCTTTTCGTCATCAGCTTCTTTATAACGGCGCAAGTATTCAATCAGGTTGCGTTCTGCATCAAGATACTCATTGCGGTTACTTATTTCACAAGTAACAACTTGTCTTACTTTATCTGGAAGTTGTGTCAGAACCTTGGCTTTCTCCCGTCGGAAAAAGCAATGTTTCCAAAGCATGTAATTTAGTTCTTTTAAATTGCTGGCCTGGTTAGGGCCGGAGCAATACCGATTTATGAAGTGTTTCCAGCCTCCCATGTCGATCATGCGATCCATGATTCCCAGTTGGGCAACAAGGTCTTTAGGCTTATTAACTACGGGTGTACCTGTCAATAGGATGATGTATTCTTTCCCGGTTGCTATACCTTTGCAAAACTTGGTTTGTTGTGTACCTGTAGATTTTACTTTGTGAGACTCGTCGATAATTACTGACCTGAATAACTTGATCGTATTGTGAAACTCAACGTCTTTCAACGTCCATTTGTCAGCCTTGGCAATTCTCCGGACAAAATATTTCCGGAGGCTCTCATAATTTGTAATGAATACCTGATTCATGCCTGTTTGCCAAAAGAATGGCCAGCTATCGCGAACAGAATCTGTCAAGACCATAGCTTTTTTGTCAGTGAATTTATGCCATTCACGTTGCCAATTGATTTTTACTACATTGGGGCATATTACTAAACAAGGGAATGCATCTGCTTTGTTGATCGTGGCGATACTCTCCAGAGTCTTGCCCAATCCCATATCATCACCGTTGATAAACCGCTTTAGCTGGAGTCCTCTGGCTATGCCTTGTAGTTGGTAAGGGTAGGGTTGTACCTTGAGTCCATGGTCGCCTTCTAATTCCGGCATTTCGGGGATGCTGAAAACTTGTTCTTCATCCGTCTTGACTATATGGTTTCCCCATTGTACCGGCTCAAAATGTCGTACATAAAAGGCAAGCTGATCCAATTCCAATTTGCTTTTAGGATTGGCTGGTATTAACCACGTTCCACTTTGCCGGTCCCACCAGCGGGTGGTTACCGATTCTTTTAATCGATCAACCACCTGCTTGCGGTATCTATCAAAAGTAACAGCATAACATGGTCCTTGCTGGGTGTTTTGTAGGATAATTGTCATAGTATGAAAATAGATTATGCGTATTCGTCAAAAGCTTTTATTTCTTCTAAAACCTGATTTTCTTCTTTCTTTTTTCTACCTCTTTTTTTCGGTGCTGACGATTCTTCTAGACAGGTGATTTCTGATTCTACAGGGGTATCGAAGTCGAAAGATTCTTGTTTGACTCCATATTTTTCTTCAAATAAATAGGCATCTACCTCATAGTCACATCGATTGATGATTTCTCTTAGGTTCTCTCCGAAGGGATATCCTTCTCCTGATTCATCTTCGAACTTGGTAAAGGGAACAGCCAAATTCAATACTTGCCCGCTTTTCAGAAGTTTTTGTGCTTGAATTGAGACACCTGCAGATTCATCATATCCACCTTTACTGTATCCGGTGATAACGATGCATTTTAATTTTTCGTTTAAATCATCTTCGGTTGGCTCACATATATCTATACCAATAGCTTCGTGCATTTCACAAATTTTCGTTACATGAGTTTTGAGCCTGTCTAATGCGTATCTGAGATCCGGATGGATAAATTGTTCAGATGATTTTGTTACGTTGTTTTTATAATTGGCCTCAATATACTTTTCCGTATATTCAGCTGTAAGTTGGTTGTTTTTTACCTTAACTTTCTGTACTTCATAAATGGGTTGTTCTTTTACAATTTCTTCCATATCTGTCAAAATTTAGGATTGTTATAACTTTGAGGAGCTAAAGACATTTCAGCTTTAGCTTTACTGATTACAGTCCGGCACCATTCCAATTGGTGAGTAGCCGTTCTATTTAGTCGTTCACACCAATCAACCAGGTATTGCTCGTCTTTGCATAGGCTGTCAATAATGGCATTGACGGCTTTTGAAGTTGCTCCAGCTCTGGCTGCTGTGTCTCGTAGGGTGTCGAATACTTCTGTTTTTTTCTTAGCATTCAAGTGATATTTAGCGTCTGCTAATAGCTTCCCAGTGCGAGCGATATATACAGCCAAATCATTTCCCCTTAGAATGGCCTCTTCTATCTGTTCACTCATTGTTATATTGAGGAAAGCATCGATAGAAGAAAGTTCTGTTACGATATTTTCTACTGGAGTTATGTTTAAGTTCATGTTTTTTAGAATAATATATATTCGTCATTACACTTCTTACAATGATATACTCTTAGCCATTCTCCTTTTGATCCACATTGGTGTCGTATGATTTTCATAGGAGATCCACATTGTGGACATTTTTCTGAAAATAGATCGATAATCCATCTCCTGGAATCTTGTCTGATTTTATTGAAGATGCTGCGTAATTTTGGGAAATGGGGTGTACTGTTGATACAATCGGATTCACCCGAATAGCATCCACCATCGGAAGGCGAGTTCCTCGTATTTCTCTTTGCCTTGTTTGTAAATCTTGTCATCTCTTGAAATCATTACTTTGAATACTTTTAAATTCTTTTTGCTGATACCGACAATGAAGTCTTGCCGGCTACCGGCGATATCCATGTACCAGGCCCTCGACCGATCCCAGTCAAAAAAGTCGACCGCCTCTTCGAATTGTTTTTGAGAGGTGGCGAAGGTACTTTTCAGGTCACCCCCAAAACCCATGGCAGAAAACCAGAAGTCCCATTTGCATCGGGTGTCGAGTGTATATTCGAAATTTCCGTATTGAAATGGTTGTGCGTGATTTACCATGAACCGTTGTTTGTCGGATCGTTCTAATGCGTATCGAAGCAGAGGATCTTTCATGGCTTCAGCTCTAAAAGCTTTTTTCATAGCCTCTGCTAATTCAAAGTCTTCTGATGAGTATAATACTTCATCAACCATTAGTTTGTCGTATCTTACGCGCTCCGGTTCGGTTATCATAGCATCAATTAAACTTCCGAATTTGAAGGCTTTTTCCTTATCCCCGTATTGGGTACGGGGATAAAGGATATTTTTTAGTTCTGTCAGGTCTGAGTTACTAACTTCCGACCTTTGGTAATACGTATCTTGCATTTTCTTCTTGTAGTTCTAAATATTC
>ENA-OPBO01001440-OPBO01001440.1-human-gut-metagenome-genome-assembly--contig:-NODE-1440-length-16781-cov-2.888975_pt1 | contig 16781 bp, 10 predicted proteins | sample MGYA00241071_ERZ501458 | MGnify/ENA primary metagenome ERZ501458 (study PRJEB25962, sample SAMEA2042509) | human gut metagenome | biome: human gut; feature: human-associated habitat; material: faeces...
TTTTCCTTTTTCCTTTTTTATTTAAAAAGACTTTTGGCTCTAATATTTGATGAAGGGTTTCTTTAGAATTATTTGAACTTCTTAATAAGCTCAAGGCTCTCATAGGAACTCCAATTATTCTATATTCAGATTCTTTTGCTTTGTTAACCTTCACAAGTGCCATATATGCATCAGAATTGCCGCTGTATCCCCCATAAATTGCAACCGATAATCCTTTTCCTTTAGGAATTAAACTACGCGTTTTTTTAATATCTCTTTCCGCTCTAGGATAGATTGTCATATTAAACATTTCTTGGTCACGAGTAGTAGTTTCTGTTGAAACAATCATATATTTATACTCATAAGCATGATGAAGTTGATTAATTATAGTATCTCGTTTAAAAACAATTGGTCCATTCTTACCAGCTGTAATATTGTTTAATGAGTTCTTCCCAAATAATCTAGCAATAAAGTCAAAACGACGCACGTGTTTAAATATTTCATTTTCTTCATCTGGATTAGTACTAAATCTCTTATACTTACCATATACAAAAAATGGTCGAAGATTAGGATAAACCTGATACAATAAATTACCACAAATAGCGGTTAAGTATGCATCGATTGCATGATGATAATCATTTACTTCCCTACTCTTATAAAGGTTTAATTGTTTTCTCAGGTAATGGTTTGAACTTGCTTTAACTACAATAATTTCTGTATTAGGATATTCAGCTTGTAAGATGGTTGAAACCAATTTAATAATTTGACTTGTCTCAACTAATTGACGATGAATGAAACCTGAAGACTGATATTTATTAATATGTTTTGGATCGAGTAAAAGATTATTCCATTTACGCTTACTAATCACACCTAAATCTTTCCAATTATCCCACATTTGTCTGATTGTCATTCCAAGATTTGCAGCTTGACGGTTTCCAAACATTTCGATGGGAACATTATCTGATTTGCCATTATTAACAGGACTTGATACTAAAACACGATTATCTAATGAATCATCCTTAATGAAGCTTTGAGGCAAAATATGATCTAATTGATAGCCATTCTCAATTTCATCTATATTAATAGGTTTACCAGTATATGCATCCCTTCCCAATTGCATGAAATACAAGAAAAATTTATCTTTGGCTAATCTCTTATTCTTTACTGCTCTATCCAACTCATTTTTAATACTCTTGGAGACAATATTCTCAGATAAACTTTTATAGATTTCTTGCAATCTACTTCCACGAACATGAGTAATCTGTGGATTAGCTTCATGCTCTCTAGCAAATTCAATTGCAATTTGTTTGGGATCCTTACTAGATGCAGCCTTCTTAATATCGTTTACTACCTTCATCACTTGACGAATAGCCTTCTTATTTGCTGGCGAAGTATAAGCATCTGCTAATATATCTTCCATAGTCGATGATTGCATTTGACTCTGATTGGCTTCAGTAATTACTTCTTTAAAATCAGCCTCATTTATTATTTGCATAAAATTATCTTGAGAATCCCATAATTTCTCTAAGATATTTTGTCCATTAGAATCATGCAAATTAACAAGTAATTTTTTGGATAATCTTCCCCAACCTTGAAATCTAATATTGGTCAAAATATTCATTTGCTTCTCATTTAGCCAATCAACTGTTTCGAGCTTTGCTTTATAAATTCGTTTATCCTCAAAAATAGTTGACCATTCAATTATCTGCTCTAAATCAGCTCGAAACTTAGGATTGTCAATCTGTTGATTGAATAATTGTGTGTGCTTTAACCTATTGTATGTCGTAAGTCCCGAATTAAATTTCTTGTCATCTGCTAAACCTCTAATATCCACAGAGACAAGCTTGTAATTTTCTTTTAAAAATGTAATTAGTTTCTTAGTAGTTACTAAACTATTATTTTTAAAAAGTTTATCAAAAATCTGTTGTTTACAATCAACTGGAATCTTTTTACCATTAATTCTAATATTGTTTAATTCATTTAAAACCGTAAACTTTTGATATAACAAGCTGTTTGCTGGTAAAACATCTTCTCCTAACAAATAAGTATCTTTTGTGGTCATCCTTTTAATAAATTTATTTGCTGAAGCCATACGATCAACTTTTTGATCAAAATTCCAAGGTGTGATTTTGCCTGGTTCTTTTCTAACCATCCAAGCAAAACTTTGATTCGCTTGTTTCTGTTTATCTTTAGTCTTTTCAGGAGCAATCATCGGTCCAACATAATATGGGACTCTAAATCGAACAAGTTCATCTAACTTATACGGAGCTTGGTTTCTATGAGAAGCCACTGGATTAATTTCTTTTAAAAATGGATAATACTTGCCTTGATTTGAGATAATCTTATCTAGTTCAATCTGATGCAATTGAAATGGTATTACTCCATTTTCATTTGTACGCTGTTTGGGCATAAATGAATCTAGATTAATTTTATTTAAGATTAGGCCTGATTCTTTAGAGTCATCAAGATTCTTTTCTACCTCTGCATAAAAATCTTCCTTAGATAAACATCCTTTTTTACCTAAAGTTTTCTTAGCATCCAGTAATTTTCCATGACGGTTATTTACATACAAGTCGTATGCTAAAGACAATCTTTTACCTTTTTGTCTATCTGAGAGATTATTTATAACTCTTTTTAGTAATTTTAAGTCATGTTTATGGTCCTCATATTTACGAACCATTGATTCTGATAGAGTTTTCCCCTCATCAACAATTTCACTCAAAGTAATAGCACTAAATAATTCTTTTATCTCTAGAATTATATTTTGTTGTGCTTCATTCAAGGATGATAATAGTAATTCCAACTTATTATCTGCATCGGCATCACCTAATTTGAATTCCCAGTTTGCTTTATCATTTTTATCTATTTCATTTAGCAAAAGTGTTTCAAATTTCGTTTTATAGCCTAAAATGGCATTTGCAATTTGTTTAGCTACATCCTTGCTTATTTTACTATTAGCTTTATTTTTAGTAACAATAGGTAAAAGTTTACTGATTTTCTTTTGTTTATCCTGCTTGAAGATAGTTTGATCACGTATTATTTTTTCAATTTCTTTTGCATTTTCAATACTAAAACTAATTTGATATTCAGGCATCAGGCTAGCATATTGTTCATTTAGTATGTCCAATACATTTTTTACATCAATACTTGAAGCGTTAAAGTCACTAATTGGAGTATCTTGTAAAAAATTGCCACGATATTTAATAATCTGATGAATAGCAATAAATATTTCTCGTAAATCAAACTTTTTATTTTCATTCATCAAAGCTTTACGAAGATGATAGACAGTAGGATATTTCTGATAAAAGCTTTTGTCTTCTTCTATAGTAGGAAAAACAATAGATTCATATTTTTTACTTGAATCCTTAGGTGAAAGCCCTGATGCTTTCAAGCGCGCAAAAAAATAAGGATCTACATTAGCTATATACGGATCAAAAATTTCCTCTAACAAATTTAAACGCCATCTTCTTCTCTTAATTCGACGACGAGTTGTTCTAAACATTCTACGATCTGCAGCAGAATGTCCTTCTTCAAATAAATGAGAACCTATAGCATTCTTACCATGCAAACGCAAAATATTATTTTGAAAATCAGTTGCAACCCAACCACAAGAGTTGGTACCTATATCTAAGCCAACCATATAATCATCTTTAACTTGTGTCATTTTATTTCCTTATCTAATTTAATATTTCAATCTATTAATCCTCTAAAACCACGTATGTGGAGATGCTACTCTTACTTCTAAACTCTATTGATCTAACAACCATCTAAAACTGTGTAGTCTTGCTTTTATTGAACGGTATCGATCTAAACCTTATTGATCTAACAACCATCTAAAACCTGTTCCGCCTTTCTGGTTCGTGATTGTAAGATCTAAACCTTATTGATCTAACAACCATCTAAAACGGTGTATCAGAAACATAACGCGCTTTTTTCGATCTAAACCTTATTGATCTAACAACCATCTAAAACGTCTGCTGTACCTTGCAATTTGTCAAGCTTAGATCTAAACCTTATTGATCTAACAACCATCTAAAACCGACAGTAAGAATACTAGACTACCTGATAAGATCTAAACCTTATTGATCTAACAACCATCTAAAACTGCAGGGCATAACTCTGAAGAAGATCCAGCTGATCTAAACCTTATTGATCTAACAACCATCTAAAACACCAGATGATCTTGATTTTGAAATTAAAAAGATCTAAACCTTATTGATCTAACAACCATCTAAAACTATGAATTGAGAATTTTATACAGCTTCCATGATCTAAACCTTATTGATCTAACAACCATCTAAAACGCTGTCGTGGAAGATACTGCAGTTGATGGATGATCTAAACCTTATTGATCTAACAACCATCTAAAACGGGAACTGGAAGTGTTGATATTACTGATGAGATCTAAACCTTATTGATCTAACAACCATCTAAAACTGTGACTTGCCATACTTGATTGACATGTCAGATCTAAACCTTATTGATCTAACAACCATCTAAAACTGCCAGTCGTCAACAATTGGATTTGCCTTAGGATCTAAACCTTATTGATCTAACAACCATCTAAAACTTTAATATCTTGTTTGATTTTAACCATTTAGATCTAAACCTTATTGATCTAACAACCATCTAAAACAAGCTGGAAGACAACTTTGAGTGCATCTTCGATCTAAACCTTATTGATCTAACAACCATCTAAAACATCTTCTGTGGTGGTTGAGCGCAAAGCTTTATCTAAACCTTATTGATCTAACAACCATCTAAAACCTCGTTCTTTCTTGATCTTAGCTAACTCTTTATCTAAACCTTATTGATCTAACAACCATCTAAAACGTAACCACTTAGTATTAATGCCACAAGTTTTATCTAAACCTTATTGATCTAACAACCATCTAAAACCGATGTTTTATAATCATATTTTAATTTAAATTGTTAAATCGCAAAGGTTGCATATATTTTTAATAAAAAATCATTAAGAATTATCAATTTCTTTAGCTAAAGAATCGTGATATATTCATATAAAGTATATTCTTTTATCTTATAATTAACCACTTAAATTTTAGATTATCATTTTTACTCAGGACAATAAATCAAAGATTTAAGCATTTAATCAAACTTTTCTCTATTGATAAGCTTAATCAAAAGGTTATCACTTAATATGAACTGGTATAATTACGTCATTAATCTCAATATTCCAGTAATGGCATTGATCCCAGCTGATATACTTCAAATTCATTACGTACAAAGCATATCCAGAAACTGAGCTAATCACTTTTTGCAATTGAACACATTAATACAGGACCACGATAATTTGTTTTCCATGTTCTGTATTAAATAACTTTATGACCATAAATCATGTCCATGATGTAATCGCCATGTACAAGGCCTTTATAACATCTTCACCTAGTTAATCTTTCCCTTATCGCTCAAAGTCAAATCACTCTTATCAGAAATCCAACTATAGAGAGGCAAATCGATCTTTCCATTATCATCAGTTTTCTCCATAACTTTTTCCATAAAGAATTCTTGCCAATTCTTAGTAGGCTTAATACCAGGATGGTTCAATTGTGGAATCAACCAGCCATTAGCTAGTGGACGAACAGGGTTAAGGCCAATAACCATTCCGATCATATAGTTTGAAAAGTCAAAGCTACCTTCAACTACAATAAATTTTGGATTTTTCATCAGTTCTGGTTGCAACTTAACAAGCATTTCAGGTGGAATTTTACCTTCGGTAACCATCATTCTGCCTTTAATTGGACCATGCTTTTGCTCAAAGTTTTGCAAAACACCCTTCATAAACAGCTTTTCGCCTAGTTCATCAAACTTCTTTTGATCTTTTAACATATTTACTTCTCTTTCTATTCGATATTACTTTTTAATGATACATTTTTTCACTGATTATCATCAATCTTTTTATTAAGCAAATGTTTTTTCGGACTAAAACCAGCAATATCTTCATAGCTAAAATCAGTTGTTAGCTTGCGCTGATAGTATTTCTCATATGCCGCTTTCTTTTGACGATAATCAATCTCCGCCATTCTTTGCATATTCTCTCTAATCTTCAAATCAGGATTAGGATAAATCGTAGGCAAAATATGGAGAATTTTCTTTGTCTTATAAAAATCTCGCTGAAATAATTCACGTTTAGATGTTGCTTGAATTTCCGTAAAGGTTGAAATGATAGGTTGGTTAAACTTAGCAGCATAGTAATAAGCACCTTTTTTCAGAGGACGAGGCTTGCGATAATTGAACCATAATTCTTCTTCAGGATAGATCAATATCCAGCCAGGTTTGCTTAGCACTTGAGCCAGCTTTTTAGGAAAAATACGACTTAAGTAATGAAAATCATGATCAATCGGCAGTGAATCAAAATTTCGCACAGCCCAGCCGATCAGATGAGGCATAGCTAAATTGCTTGCCTCAACCACAATAAAAAGACGCTGACGTTTCTTTAACGCTAATTTTCCTATTAGCAACACATCAAATTGATTGTAATGATTACCCGTAATAAATGCAGTGGGACTATCAGGTAAGTTTTCTATTCCATCAATACTGCAACGTCCAGTTAAAATCTGAGATGCTATATTAAAAACGACGCGAACAAGCGGATTAAATAATCGATAACTGATAGTTTTCGTATACTGCCAGTATTTGCTTACTATCTTGTTAGTTTCTTTATTATTTAAAACAGGGTCATGCAGTTCGGCTTTAGCATCAAATTGCTTTTTAGCTACATTTTTCTTAATATTATTTATAACTTGTCGTCGATGAAAACCAAAGATCATATTTTATCTCCAAATCTATGGTTACATTATAACGAACTTTTTCTATCAACACATCAAGGGAGAATTATGAGAATCTTAATTGTAATTGATGATTACTTCAATCAAAGCAATGGAATGTGCATTTCAACCCAACGGTTTGTCCATGAATATAAAAAGATGGGACAAGAAGTCCGAGTTCTTTCAACAGGTGAAAAAGCTGACTATCCTGTTCCAGAATTAAAAATAAATATTCCTTTTATCCATGGACTGATTGCCAAACAAGGTTTTCATTTTGCCAAACCTATCAGAAAAACTCTAATAAAAGCAGTTACTTGGGCTGATATTATCCAGATTGAAACACCCTTTCCAGTTTCTTGGCGAGCTGCCAAATTAGCAAAAAAGCAAGGTAAACCAGTAATCGGAACTTTTCATATTTATCCGCAAAATGTTACGGCTTCAGTACCATTCCTCAATAATCGATTAGGTAATTGGTGCTTTATGCTTTTCTTTAGAGAAAAATCTTTTAAAAACTGTGATGCGCTACAAGTACCTACGGCAAAAGTGGCTAAGTGGTTAAAACAGAACCACTTTAAGCAAAAGCTTTTCGTCGTATCTAATGGCATTAGCGACAAATTTATTAATAATTCTCATAAAGATAAGGTTGGGCATCCCTTCACTATTTTATGTATCGGCAGATTTTCACATGAGAAAAAACAAGAGACTTTATTCAAAGCAATGCAATTAACCAAACATTCATCAGAAATTCGACTCATCTTTGCCGGTCAAGGGCCTTTAAAAAAGGAATACGAAAAGTTGGCTAATCAACTCCCTCAAAAACCAGTTATGCAGTACTTCCCACCAGTTAAATTAAGGCAAATCATGTCCCAAGCAGATTTAGTCGTACATTGTGCAGATGTTGAAATTGAAGGAATGGCCTGTATGGAAGCTTTTGCTAGTGGCTGTGTTCCAGTAATTGCAGATAGTCCGCTCTCTTCTACTGTTAGTTATGCTTTAACTCCAAATAATTGTTTCCCAGCAAAAAACAGTGAAGTTCTAGCTCAAAGAATCGATTATTGGTTTGAGCACCCTCAAGAATTAATAAAAATGCGTCAAAAATACCGTAAATATAGTAAGACTTTGAGCGTGGCTAGATCTGCGAAAACTGCTATAGGCAATTTAGAAAAATTAATTTTAAGGTAAAGCAAAAAGGTTTAGTTCATTAATTTGAACCAAACCTTTTCTAGTTTTCATAACCGCTTCATACCAAAAAGTCATTTAGTTGTCTGAATTACCAATAATAGTAAATAAATCATCATCAGAACCATAATCATTACCAAAAAGATTTTCAGCATCGTCCACACGGTTTTGTTCATGAGGTAAATACATCAGAATCTTTTCAAGTCCTTCATTATTAGCCTGCTGCTGTGGGGTAACTAATTCTTTTTCAAAATCATAATAGCCACCTTTATAATTAGGATGATCATGATAGTCATATCGTTTAGTCATTGCAGTATAACCACTAACATCCAATAAGAAATTTTCACGTGCCATCCTACGAATATTCGTGGTTGACAAATCAAAACGTTGCGAAGCAATTTGTGCCATAGTCAGATCCGTTGTCCCTGTAAGCAGATATGCGGAACAATTGCCAATTACGCTTGGCGTGGCTGGTCCAAATTTAGCCTGCAATTGTGATTCATCTTGCAACAACATGCAAATCGAAATGTTGCGACTTCTTGCAGTGGCCAAGATGTCTTCAAAGCCTGGAATATTGACATTTTTGAAATCATCTAAGAAGAAACGCACTTTTTCCGGTAATGCTTGATGCTTATACTTGCGTGATTCGTGATACAGAAATTTAATTAGTTGAGCATATAAGATATTTGACAAAAAGTTCTTAGAACTATCTGCATCATCATAAAGAACAAATAAAGCATTCTTTGGTTCTAATAACTTGGCAAATTGAATCTGATTACCAGAAAGAAGATTTTCAACATCGTGCAAATTATAAGCAGCCATGTCCGAACCTAAAATACCGACGACGCTACTCCAAGTTCTCGGCGAACCAGCCATCCCTCTGACTTGATCCCACATTCTAATTGAAGTTGAATCCGGATCATTTTCGCGTACCCAGTCAAATAAGTAATCGCCAATTAAGCGGTTATCATTTGAGTCAGGAGTATAATCATCAAAATAGTAGTCGCTTTCTTTAGAATTCAAAATCGAAAACGCCGTATCAATTCGATCTGGCTTCAGCGTCACGATTTTAAAGAGTCTATTAACCGTAGCCATCGTTTGCTCTTCTTCAGGCAATTCATCTCTAATGAAAAAGATTATCGCCTCAAATAATGCTTCAGCCGCATTTTTCCAAAAGACATCAATCTTTTGACCAGTATTGGTACGACCAGCTACATCAGTAGTCATCACCTGTTCTGCAAACTTGACTACATCTTGATCAGAATGCAGGTTGGCTAACGGATTAAAGGTCATCGAATGATCCAAGTTAACCAAATTCAACACCTGCAGGTTATAACCCATCTGCTTTAGACTAGGTCCAATTTCAGAAAGAATGCTGCCTTTGGCATCAGCGATCACATAATTGCTGTTTGCCTGAAGCAAGTTAGGTTCCAGGAAAGAATAAGTTTTGCCTGTCCCACTAGTTCCGATAACTAATGTGTTGTCGTTCAAAGCCCGTTCTAGGTCTAGTGGCAGAAAAGTATTCTTGCCAAAGATCGTGGCCTGACGACTGTACTTGTTTTGCCATGGGGCCTTTGATTCAGTTTTGTTTGAACGAGAATGATTGCTAAAACCAATTTTTTGCATAGAAAAATCTTCTTTCTAGCTACTGCACAACAACGACCAACGACACGACTTTTACTACATAAAATCACCACCTTAAGTGCATAAAAAAGAGCAGAATTGTAGACAAAAATAGAGATAGGAATACATGAGAGCTGGAAGTCTGAAGTTAGATATACTACACCCTTGGAAAATTAATCATTCCAAATTTGTGGTGCAGAATCTCCTTTCAAATACTTCCTATTTCTTTTCTCTCCATATTGGTATTAATTCATTGATTAATACCCTATTTTCCAAATTAATGGATTCTATATTCCTATCTCTATTTTTATCTATAATTCTGCTTCGCTGATATTGATCAGCGGAACTATATAATAGCATATTAAGGGATAAATACAAGTATTTTAGTAAGAAAAAATCACGTTTTTTAGACGTGATTTTCTTCTCTATTTAACTAATTATTTAAGCCTTATCATGCTCTCTTTGCCATTTAGCAATTACTGGTAAAAGCAGGCCTAACCCTAACAAGACAAAGGATTCAAAGACATTCAAGAAAATTGTCTGATAATACTCAGTCGATCCAGTTGGAGCATCGACCTGGAAAATTGAACCAAATGCAGCTACCAAGGTTAGTAAGAAACACCACCAACCCATGATTAATGACATGCGTCTGTTCTTGATATAAACATATTCAGCATGGTACTTCTTTTCATCCTCACGAATCTTAATGAAGGCCCAGAAAATGAATGAAGTGGTGAATGGGTCGATAATACCGTTCAAGTTCAGCAACTGGTTAAAGATTGAGTTAATGTTAGGCAAAGTTGCTGAAGAGAACATGATGAAAGAACAAAGAAGTGTGGTCAACCAGTAACCATGAATTGGCAAACCGTTTTTATCCTTCTTAGTTAAGCCCTTTGGTAAGTACTTCTTGGCAGTATCTGACAAGAACTCACGTGACATACCATCAACCAGCATAGCCAGCTGAGCGATCATATAAAGCGCCTGCGTCACAATGAACAAGTACAAGAAGAATTTACCTAAACCGAAGTCCTTACCCATTGCCTCAAAGGCATAGTAGGAACCGTTCATCTTCAAGTCATCTGGCAAGTGGTGTGCGTTGAAGAAGACACCCAAAGCAAATGAACCAAAGACCGTCAAGAATCCAGTCATAACAGCCAACATAACCATTGCCTTAGGAAAGTCACGCGCACCATTTTTCATTTCAGTAACGTATGGTGCAACGAATTCCGCACCATCCATCGCAAAAATGAACAAACCTAATGAAGTGAAGAACTTAGTATCAAAGGTTGGGAAAATTGAACGCCAGTTAAATGGTTGAGTTTCAATATGACCACCCTTGCCTAAGTATGCGAAAGTCATGATGATGTACAAAACCGTGATGATGAACATTGCCCCACCACCAATGACTGATAGGATCTGCAATGAGTTAGCAAAACGGTGCTGGAAGAAGATAAAGATAATGAAGACAACAGCAGTAAGCAAGGCAAAAGTCCAGTTATTCATCTTATCTTCGTAAGAATTGTTGCCGGCGAACAGCCAACCAAATGAAACAACGGTTGAGTTCGCTACATCGACTAGATATGGCAGAGCACAAACCCAGCCAGCCCAGGCCATGAAGTAACCCATCTTATCGCCAGAAGTATGACGAATCCAGGAAGTTAGGCCACCAGTTGTATCAGAAAAAGTTGAACCTAACTGTCCGACCATCATTTCGTATGGGACAACGTACAAAGCAAGCATGATTATCCACTCTGAAATGGTTGCCAAACCTTGGTTTTTAAAGTTATAGATAATGTCATCGAAACCAATAACGGTGACGAAGTCCATTAAGGCCAATACTGGCCAAGAAATCATTTTACGCTTATGCGTAGTATCAAAAGAATCCAAAAAAATTCCTCCCCTATGAACTAGAAACAATTATTTCATAGGCTTGGGCGGTGAATTATTTAAATGTTTCCCTATTTCTTCATCCATAATTTTCTCCTTATTCTTACGATTAAGTATAGTCTATCTGGGCATATAAAAAAACAGAAGCCGAGCTACATTCAACTTCTGTTTTTGCTTATTCTCTTATTTATTTAATTTTAATAGCCAAGGCTTCATATGGTGCCAAGGTAATTTCATCAGTTAACTTACCGTTTTCTGCATCGTAGTTGTTAAGCAATACTTGATATTCCTTGCCTTGATACTTTTCAGGCAATTTAACAGTATGTTCCTTACCGTAAAAGTTAGTAAAGACAAGCAATTTTTCATCGCTATTTTCTAAGTAACGTTCATATGCAAATAGTTTTGAAACAATCAGGATGCTGGTCTATTTCTTTTTGAAACAGCCTTTGACAAGTACTTGCCCGATAATCTGGTATTTTGATAACAACCTCAAAACGAGTAGTTCTTTCGGTTAGCGTCATTAACGCTGGTTGATTTTTACGTCTAACGCCTTTAACCAAATCTCCTTCCCAGTGAAGAGGAGTTGCCCTGTCTTCAACTTCTTTAGGCCGCTGCTCAATGAATTGCCAAGATTCTTTTTGTGTAAAGCATGACCACCATGACTATGATGCCGCTTGTTTCTGCGTCTTTTAAGCTTCATTGGTAGATCAATATTGCTTATATCTAGCAACCCACGATCAATATAGCGATAAACAGTAGGCGTGCTAGGACATGGATAGCCTGGCATAGTCTGCTTGAATTCACCTACAAATTCATCAATGATTGATGATAATGTCTAGAGATGCTTGAATTTGAATTAGTCATGAAGATCACCTTTCTTGATTTTTGGTCACTTCAAGTTTAGGTCTTCATGGCCTTTTTGTTTAACACTTAGTGTTGCACTTCAATTTTAAATCCGGGTCTTTATATTTTTTAATCTTTTTGATAAAAAAGCATGTCCGTCTGGACATGCTAACCAAATTCTATCTTTAATTATCTTCAAACCAATCCCAATCGTCGCCAACAACGTGAACACCGCTGTCTTCCTCATCTTGACCAGAACTAATTCTTTCCATTCCAGTAGGACGTTCAACAGTGTATTCACCACGACTGTTTTGCTTAACGATTGCTTCAAATTGAACAACGTCGCCTTTTTCAAGGTTTAATTCCTTAAAGGCTTTGTTCATTCGTAAAACAATTTGTTTAACTACAACATTGTCTTCATTATTAACTGTCAAATTTTGAAAAATTCCCTTACGATCATCAGGACGCAAAAAGGTTGCAGTAAAAATACGGCGTTCACCATCTGCATATTTTGCAAGTTTTTCATTATAAATATCGATCATCTTTCAAAATCCTCTTTTCCTACATTGCTTACTATAACATTCTTTTTATGGTTATAAACATTAAATTATAAAAAAGCCGCAGCAATGTACATACCATTACTACGACCTTAGCGAGATTTATAATGAAGAAAATAGGTTATGTAATAATCACTTCAGGAGGAAGGATTTTCATCCGGCCACTTGTTATGGTAGTCCTATTTTCTTTATTTGTTAAATTTAATTTATAAATGAAAGATTATAATTATTCGTAAATAATTACAGGTTCGTTCTTAGAAATGTTGTTCCAAACGCTTCTAATTTCACTTGGCTTAACGTTGACACAGCCGTGTGAACCACCCTTTAAGTAGGCTGTCTTGCTCCAGTCAGTTCTCCAACTTGCGTCGTGGAAGCCACAACCACTCAAAGTAAATGGCATCCAGTAACTAACTGGTGAAGCATAACTTGAACCATCATCGTTACTACCACGAAGAGTGGCATTTCTTTGTTTGTAGTGGATGTACCAAACGCCACGAGGAGTTTGATCGCCCTTGCTACCTTCCATAGTACCAGTAACGACATCTCTTAAGTGAACTTTAAGCTTGCCGTTTCTTACAAGCCATACTTCTTGCTTCTTCAAAGAAACAACGGCGTAAGTATTGCCGATTTCATGATTTGATCTGCCGTAGCCGTGAGCATATGTACTGTAACCTAAACCATAAATGGCATCTGCACCATCAAAAGTAGTCTTACCTTGTGCAAAGGCATCAAGCAAGAGACGACGGGTCTTTTGTACGTATACGCCCCAACCCCAAGTCTTGTTCTTAACAGTAATGGTCTTACCCTTTACTTTATTGCCAGTTGGAACAGTAAACTTGTAGCTCTTATGCAAAGTAGAAACTTCTTTATCAATTTGGTTCAACTTGTCAGTCAACTTAATTGTGTTGCCAAATTTGTATTTGCCATTTTGGTAAGAAACATCATTTAAGAGTTCGCTAGCCTTTAACTTGTAGCTTTTACCATTAATCTTATAGTTAATAGTTGCCTTTTTAAGACTATTCAACTTATTCTTGGCAGTAGCTAAATCCTTAGTGGTGTAACTGTAGCTCTTGTCTGATGGTGTCTTAGTGTGTTGCTTTTTAAATAGCTCACTAGTTTCTTGCTCATCAATTGTTTGACTAGTAGTGCTATAGCTGTACACCAACTTGTTGTCTTTCAATGCAACTACATTCTTTGCATTCTTATTAACCTTATCTGTAGCCTTCTTGACAGTTAACTTGCCTACCTTAACCCCATCGATTTTTACATTAGGATTAAAGTGAGTTCGTGCAAACTTTTCAGCTGCAGTTTGTGTAGCAACACGGTGATTATGGATGCTAAAACCGGCAATGATACCGATGATAATGACAATTCCGACCACTAAGATGATCAGATTATTCCGTTTATTTCTTTTCCTCAGATCTTCGTTCATAAAATTCTATCCTTTTTATCATTCAATAGATTTAATATAGCACCCATCAATACGTGTGTAAAATCTATTGTTTCTTTAATTGGCCTTTTTCATAATTGCCTTCACCGCATCTTTTAGAGCAAAGTACAAAATTGGTGTACAGATTGCGGTGGAAATTGAATTGATGACGGTTGCTGGCAGACTGACAAAAGCTCCAATATAAGCAACTTGTAAACTAGTTCCCACCATCAGTGCTTCGACAATTGAAACACAATAAGTAGTAAAAATTTTCGTCACCCCAGCAATGATACCTAAAATAATGATGTTCTTCTTGGAGTCGCGATAGTTCATCCCGCGATAAACAGCGGTTAAAACCGTTGCTACAACTACGACTTCCAGCATCGTCAACCATGAAGTTGCCGCATAACCGTTAAGTAGGTCAAAGCCACCTAACCCGATAATCCCGGCAATCATACCGTTGCGATAGCCTAAATAAAGGATCGCTACAGCAGTTAAAGTATTACCGAAGTGAATAAACGGACGACCTACCATTGCTGGTACGGGAATACGCAGTACCCAGATCCCGATATAAATAATTGCCGCAAATAAACCAGTAAAAATTAAAGATTGTAACGAATTAATATCTTTTCTCATATCTCACACCTACTTTTCTATTTCATCCAATAACCATGGCAAGCCTGCCGCATAGTTAGGCCCAAACAGCGGATTTTGTTTCGTATTCATAATTGCTAATCTAATAAAATCGGCCGCAATTGAACAGCTTTTTTCTAAGTTGTTGCCATGTAAAACTGCTGCTAAAAATGCACTAGCAAACATGTCGCCGGTGCCAAAGAAGCTACCAGACAATTTTTTTTGAATTAATGACCAGTTTTTACCATCTGTTACACCAACTTCACCGATTTTCTCCTTAGTGATAGAAATTCCCGTAATTACCACATTGGGAATAGAAAACTTTTTAGCTAATTCTGTGGCAAATTCCTGTGCTTTTTCTAATGATACTTTTGTTAAATCTTTGCCTAATAAAAATGCTGCTTCAGTGATATTCGGCGTTAAAATCGTCGCTTTGGGGATCAGCTGGCGCATCTTTTTGACATATCCCTCGTCCAAGCCGCGGTACATCTTGCCATGATCGGCCATCGCAGGATCAATTAAAACTACCTGATCGGCACGTTTTATTTGTTCGATCTTATCAAGCCAAAAATCTAACGCATTTTGACCTAAGTAGCCTAAATATAAAGCATCAAAGTTCAAATTGATTTTTTGCCAATGAGCAACTATTTTAGTCATTTCACTACTTAAATCTAGATAAGTATTGCCTTGAAAACCGGTATGCGTAGACAAAATGGCCGTAGGCAGAAGAGTTGACCTTGTGCCACATGCACCAAGAATAGGCAGAGCTACCGAAGATGACACTTGCCCTGCACACGACAGGTCCTGACTGATTAAAACTCCTCCATTAATCATTTTCTCACTCCTAAATAAAAATCCTGCTACTAGCTTATCATAGGTTAATAGCAGGACTAAAATAATATTCTATTTTGAACTAAAAGTATTAGGTTGAATGTGGTTCAAAATTTGGTAGCCAATTTTCTTGTTTCTAGTTTCATCGTTTTGAGTTTGATTCAAGAACATGATTAAACCATTTTGATTATCCTTGGTCAATTGTACCCAGTTACCAAAGTGAGTATTGTACAAGTTACCATAAGCGGACTTAAGGTTGCCCTTAACGTACATCCCACCTGAATAACCGTTTGAAGGCTTAGTATCAAGGTTAGTCATATAATTGAATTCAGCTTGGTCCAAAATCTTGCCATTGGTCAAACCAACTTGGATCTTGTAGTAATCCATTGGGGTTGAGAACAAGTTACCAGCACCTACAAGTTGTGAAGCTTGTTGCTTTTTAACGTATTGAGCCCATTGATAGTTCTTGTAGTTCCAAGTATATGAAATCCCATCGGTCATGCCTGAAGGAATGTCTTCAAGGAAGTAGGTTCTCTTCAAGCCTAATGGATTAATCACACGTTCTTGGACATTTTGCTTGTAAGACTTACCGGTTACTTGGCGAATAATACCTGCAAGCAAGATGTAGTTAGTGTTGTTGTAAGAAAACTTGCCTGGTTGGTTTTGGGTAGTTGAGTTCAACTTGTTAACCACCCAGTTGATCGCATCATTTTCTGAATAAATGCGACCACGGTTAACTTCAGTATCTGTTGCCTTAAGACCTGAAGTATGAGTCATCAAGTTACCTACAGTGATATTTGATGCACCCTTCAAGTTAGGATACCAATTGGAAATCTTAGTATCTTGCGTAAACTTTCCTGCATAAATCAATTGCGTAATAATTGCCGCAGTAATTACTTTTTGCAATGAACAAACTGGATAAACCACCTTGCTGTTGCCTGCGCCAAGACGCTTACCATAATAGCCATAGCCGTAACTAATTTGTTGTGGTTGACCATTTTTAACAACAACAGTAGTTCCTCTTGCATAGTCGTT
>ENA-OPBO01001453-OPBO01001453.1-human-gut-metagenome-genome-assembly--contig:-NODE-1453-length-16636-cov-3.770038_pt1 | contig 16636 bp, 8 predicted proteins | sample MGYA00241071_ERZ501458 | MGnify/ENA primary metagenome ERZ501458 (study PRJEB25962, sample SAMEA2042509) | human gut metagenome | biome: human gut; feature: human-associated habitat; material: faeces...
AGCGTCCGTGCCGAGGGTGGCCGCTGCAAGCTCGCTTCTCCCGTTGTAGGAGAAGACGTCGCGGCGTGTGGTTCCCTGGCGGAGGAGGGTGCGGACGGTTGGCCGCCCCAGGGCGTCATAGGCATAGGCGCGGCGGGAGACGAGGGTTGTTCCGCGGTTATAGTCCATGTCCGCCAGCAGGTCACGTTTGGCTTCATAGCTTTGTTCCAGCGTCATGCCGTTGGGCATCGTCAAGGTTTCCAGCAGATTGCTTCCTGCCAGATAGTTATATTCAAAGATGCGGTTCTGGCCGCTGTGCATGAAGCCCGCGCTGTTGATGCGCCCGTCCGGCGCGTAGCCCCAGGAGGCGATTTGGGCATTGCCGCTGGCGCCGCGTTTGAGGATGTAGCCGATGCTGCGACCGTAGCCGTCCAGGGTTTCCACGAGAGGGAAAACGGCGCCATTCACCGTGACGCTGTCCTGTACGGGGTCGCTGTATTCATTGTAAGAGAAGGTACGTATGCCTGAGGCGTCCGTCACTTGCGTGAGCTGGCCGAGGATGTTGTAGGAGAAGGCCTGTTCCGGCGTGCCGTCGGAAAAGCCGATTCCTGTGAGAAGGCCTTGCGCCGCGTTCCATGTATAGGTAGTGACGATGCCGCGCGCGTCCGTTTCCGTGGCAAGGCGGTTGTTGGCATCGTAGGTCCGGACGGTGCCCCGGCCGTTGGCGTAAGTTTTTTCCAATTCCAGCCCGGTAGCGTCATGGTAAGTCCAGACGGTAGTGTCTCCGCCGGAAAGATCGGATGGGTCGGAAATGATCGTTTCTTCGTCTATGCGGAAGGTGGTGAGGCTGATAAGGCGGTCTGCGTCATCCCAGGCGAACAGGGCCGGCTGGATGGCCGTGCCGTATTCCGCTGTTTTACGGTTCCTGACATCGTAGGTATAGTTGGCCGTATTGCCCAGGGCATTTGTGACGGCAGAGGGATTGTCGCTGGTCGCGCAATAGGTCGTGGTTGTCGTATTGCCGGCAGCATCAGTTACGGCAATCGGGCGGCCGGCAATGTCCGTATGAGTGGTGGAAGCGTTCCCCCTGCCATCCGTGACCGTCCGGACGAGGCCGGTTTCCGTGTAACGGCGGGTGAAGGCGGTGACGATTCCCCGATTATCCGTTTCTGAAATTGTGAAGCCGTCCACGACGGTAGCGGAAGCTGTAATGTCGGAGGTGGGCACGCTGCTTTTTTCCACGCGCACCGCGCCCTGCCCATATTCGGTCCACCGGATGCTTTCATGGCCGCGTTCGTCGATGGTGATTTGCCTGTTTTGCAGAACGGCGGATTCCGTAACCAGGCGTTTGACAGCGCTGCTTAACATGTTGCCCGCCGCATTGTTGCGGGCAGCGGCGACGTTTTGATAGACGCCGTCCTCACGTTCTTCCCAGGCTGTCTGGAAAGTCTGGATGCGGTTTTTTGCCGCATCCGCCGGAGACGCCGAGTCGAGCACAACGGTTTGTCTGGCCGGATTTCCCATGCTGTCATACTCATACTCCACCGGAGCCTGGGTCCCTTCCGTGCGGCGGGTGAGCTGGCCCAGCGCATTGTAAACGCTGCGGGTATAGAGATAGGTGTTTTCCAGGGTGGTGGGAGAAGTCAGCGTAATGGTTTGTCCGAAGCCGTCCCGAATCTCCTGTTTCAGGATGGTTGTGTTGTCCGCCAGCCGGGTAGTGTGGCGCAGGCCTCTGATAAAATCATAAATGTGGTAGAGCTCCCTTTGCCCTGTGCCGGATTCATGCGCGATGCTCCCGTCTGTGTTGTATGTATTGACGAGCGTCGCCCCTGATGGCGTGGTTGTCGTAGCCGTCAGTCCGTCTTCGCTGTAACTGGTTGTTGTGACGCGGCCCAGCACATCGGTTTTGCGGGTCACGCGACCCAGCAGGTCATAGGCAGTTTCCTCGGTTGTCCGCATCGGCCCGATGTGGGTCGTCGCGCTTATTATCTGCCCTGCCGCATCGCGTTCATACGCCGTGATCGTTTCCGGAGTGACGACGTCAGTCCCGTCGTTTATTTCGCTGCGCGTGGTTTCAATGAGCTGCCGGGCAGTGTTATAAGCGTAATCCGTGCGTACGCCGTCTTCGTCAACTTCCCAAAGGGGTTCTCCTGTGCAGGTCAGGGCGCGGGAAGAAGTGCGGCCATTGTCGCGCACCGTTTCCACACGGCGGTTGAGAAGGTCGTAAGAGTAGGAAGCGCCGCCGGTTTGCCTCCACTCGCCCGTGGGGAGCAGGACGAGGTTTTCTTCCCTTGCGGTGTTTCCTTCAGCGGTGATGTAGCTGACGCGGCGGGTTGACTGGCCGGGAACGGGTTCTCCGTTGATGCGCGTTTCCGCCGTGACGCTGTAGAGGGCCCCATGATCTGTGGTTGGGGCGTAGGTATAATGAGTCTGTACGCCGTTGACGGCCTGTTCCATCTTGAGGCGTCCCGCCGCGAAGGCATTCGGCGCGCCGGCCAGCCAGGTTTCCGTAACGCTGAGCTGCGTGACGGAAGAGCCTGCCGCCGTTTTACGCTTTTCCACGCGTTTGACATGGTTTTCTTCCGTATAGGTATATACCTCAAGGCTTAATGTGTTGACTGCGGAAACGGTAGAGAGCTGGATTTTTATTTCAGCCGGTTCACTGGTGTAGCCTGCGGCGCTGTCACGGTACTTTGTGCTTACTGTCCGCAATCCGTTGGCTCCCCATGGGCTGTTTTCCAGCACCGGGCGTCCTGCGGCGTCGTAGACGGTTTTGTGTTCCCCCGCGTTGGGAGAAGCAGAGGAGATAAGCCGGCCGGAGTCATCATAGGAGTAAACAGTAGTCAACGCCCCTTCGGCTCCGTACCCTTCCGTGCGGCTCAGCAGGTGTTCTCCGGTGATGGTCGTTTCATATTCCTCAAGCGTGCAGGAGGCCACCACATTGTTTTTCATCAGACGGGTGAGGACGCGGTAGCGGTTTTCCTGCGAATCTTCCTCCGGTTGAAGGCGTTCCCTCCGCGTTTCAACGGCATCTTCTCCTGTTCCTTCCGCCATGCTCCAGGCTTCTTGCGACCATGTCCATTTGGTCACGAAGTCGGGTACAGTGGCCGGCAACGTGTTGTCGCGTTCAGAGATGACGAGGGTTTGCAAAGCTTCGTCTCCCGTCACGGTGAAGATTTTCGCCGGAGTCCCTTCAACGGTGAATAGGGCTCCTTCTTCCTCCAGTTCCATGACCTGCGCGGGCGGATAAATGCTGATGGCATACCCTCCTCCTTCCAGGGGGAGCACATCCGCCAGCCCATCCCAGGTGTTCCATATTTGACGGATAACGCCGTGTTCGCCACGAACAATCGCTAGGTAATTTTCGGCTTCCGATGCGGTCATCAAATACCCGCCCGCGGAGATATAGCCTTCGCATTGCCCTGTGGAAAGAGAGTAAAAGACGGAGCCTCCTCCCGCATAAGAAGCGCGGATGAAGGCGGCCTGCTCAAGGTTGCATGCCTCCGCTTCCCTGCTCATGGCCGGGACGGGGGCTAGGATGGTCGTTGTGATGCCCGATGCGCCTACCGGGAAAAACGCGCTTCCCGTGCCGTCAAGCATGTAGTTGGTGTAACTGGCCCCATCCAGCAAAGCAACCAGCGTGTTGGGCGCCATGCCCCCTTCCGGCAGCGCGAGGAAGGTGGCTAGCGGATGCCGCAGGGCCAAACCTGCCGGGGAGAATAAATCCGGGGAGAAAGAGCGGTGGGCTGAAATTTCCAGACGTCCCGCCGGCATGTGGGATATGCCGCGGAACGCGCCGAACTGCGCTGACCAGGCCATGCCATTAACGGAGGATTGCCGCATCACCCCGCTTCCTCCGGAGGTTGTGGTCAGATTGGAAAAGAAGTGGCGCAGGGAGGAGCGGCCGCTGACTGGGGCGCTGCTGCTGGAGGGGACGCCTCCGGGAGTAGTTTCACCGTCCGAATTGCAGGAGCACGGCGGGCAATCACAATCGCATTCCTGCGGCGGGTCGTTCTCATCAGGCGTGATGGAGATGGCGCTGGCCGGGCCTACGGTGCAATTGAGGAAGGATACATTCCCCCTGGGAGGATAGTCAATGTTGATGTGGGAGACGGATACTGTATAAAATCCGGCCTTGAGGTCGGAGAAGCTGCCGTTAATTCTTACTCCGGCGCCTGAGGGTGACGTATAGCTTTGCCCCGCTACTGAAATCGTGGCCTGGTCATCCACCGTGCCGGTGGCCGTCAGTACGTACAGACGGGTATCCCCTCCGCCTTCCCCTACTTGAATTTGTTTGGAGGTTTCCGGCATCACGTCTCCGGGATAGGACGGAGCTGCATGATTATAGGAAAAGGAGACGGACGATTCGCCCTCCCTCTTCTGTAAAACCGGCGTAACGGTAAAACCAAGATGATGATTGCCCCGGACGCTGTTGCAGATGGAAAAGTTAGATTTCATTCTAATTGGCTATCTTTAAATAATTTCTGTTTATCAACAATAATTTTGTGATAAGGTGCGCCATTTAGCAATTAAACCTATGGATACATCTATAAAAATAGAAGTCAACAAGATATGATGATTTTTTCCTGTTTTTCCCATCCGTTTGCATGCAGGGAATAATTCTGGCGCAGGATGTTTTCCGGGCGCGGGGCACAGGAAAGTTCCCAACGCAGGAAAAGATGGGATGTCCCTTTTCTGCCTGATTGCGCGGCAGAAGAAAGGCCGCCCGTTTTCCGGAACATGTTTTAGGCTTGGAAAGGGGAGCGCAATCAGGCAAGGTGTGCCGCGTTATTCATGAAGAACCTATTGAGCCGGTACATCAGCCTGAGCCTGGCGCTGCGGTATTTGAACCCGTTGCGGACTTTCTTTTCCATTATTACCCTGATTTGCCTGCTGGGCGTTTCTCTGGGGGTAATGGTGCTCATCGTCGTGTTGTCCGTCATGGGAGGACTCCAGAAGGAAATTCAGGGGAATCTGTTTGCGCACTCCCCGCACGTCCAGGTATGTTACCGGAACGACTTCGGCGTTAGGGAAGTGATTCCGGACTGGCTGGATTTGGGGGAGAAACTCAGGCACGTTCCCGGCGTCCAGTCCGCCTACGCCCTGATAGAAGACTATGCGCTGGCGGATGTGCAGGGGCGGCAGAGGCCCTGCTTTTTCCGGGCCATTGATACGGAAAACGCCGCCCAGTTGGAGGATTTGAAGCGTTTGGTGGTCGCCGGCGATGCGGAACTGGACATGGGGGAAAAGGCTGTGGTTTCCTCCATCGTGGCGGAGAACATGGGATTGAAGGTGGGAGATGTTGTTCGGGTTTACACGACCCGCAATTTCCAGGAAATTTCCCACGCCTACCAGCAGACGGAGCTGCCGATGCTGGCGGAGAAAAACGCGCGGGAACTCAAGGATTTGAAGGAGTGGGGTAAATCCCTGAAGACGGAGGGAGAGCGTGAAACGGCCGACAGAGCCTCCGTGGACAGGGCCTTTTCTCTGCTTAACGGGCTGTTGTCCGTCCCACGCAGGGATGCGGAACGTTCCAGCCTGATGGATCTGCTTGCCGTGTTAAACGACGGAGAACTTGCGGACAACGGCAAGGTGGCCTTTCCGCAAGGAACGCGGAAGGAATGGGAAACCGTTTTGAGCGGTTTCAAGGCCGGGGCAAGAAATGAGGCGGATATGGAATGTTTCCGCAAGATCAAGGAGCTGGTGATGCCGAAGGACCTGGAGGTGATTGGAATTTACCGGGCCTCCCAGCATACGCCCAGCCCGGATCTTTTCATTCCGCTGGTCATCGGCCAGGAATTGCTGGGTTATGAGGATGACGTGGTGCAGGCCGTGGCCCTGCGCGTGGAAGACCCTTACCATGTGGAAACAATGCTGGCTCCCGTGATGCAGGCGCTGGAAAAGGAGAAGCCTTCTTCCGCATGGACGCTGGAAACCTGGCATGACCGCTTTAACGCGTGGTTTGAACTGATGCAGAAGGAGCGCATGATGATGAGCTTTGTCCTGTCCTTCATTTCCCTGATTTCCGCTTTTTGCATCATGGCGGTGATGTTTACCGTTTCCATCCAGAGGAAAAAGGAAATCGCCGTGATGATGGCGTTGGGAGCCACGCCGTTCCAGGTGGTGCGCGTTTTCCTGTGGCAGGGCGTCATCATCGGTTTTATGGGAGCTCTCCTGGGTGTAGGGCTGGGGCTTCTGGTGCTGGAATACCGTATGCAGATTCAGGGTTTTCTGGCGGGAATAGGCTTTGACCCGTTCCCCGTGGCCTTCCACGGCACGGCGAATATCCCGGTGGTGATTGACTGGGCGGAGCTGGCATGGCAGGCGGTGAAAGCTTTTGTTATGGTCGTGGTGGCATCCATCATTCCTGCCCTGATCACGGCGCGCCAGGATCCGGCCCGCTCCCTGCGCAGTATGTAACAGGAATCGCCTATGGATATTTACTGGATTCAGGGTCATGAACAGAAGGGGCCTCTGCCGGAAGTGGAGGTCATTTCCATGCTGGAGGCGGGCCTCATTCCGGAAAACGCCCGGGCGTGGCATGCCGGGTGCCCGGAATGGGTATGTATCCGTGACCTTCCGGCATTGAAGGGGGCAGGTGCCGTCAGCAGGGGAGAAGGAGAACGGCGGAACCGGGAGGAAGAGGGACTGGAAAACGCAGGGGAAGAGCAGTCCCCGGCGCTTGCCGCGGATGCGGATTGCCCGCAGGAAGAAGGGGGGACGGCCTCGGAGGAGGGAGCGCCGCTGGTGGTTCCGTATGCGTACGTCCGTTTTCTCGGCAGAATGGCGGATATCATGATGCACATGACGCTGTATTTGTCCGTGCTCAGAGTTTCCGGCCTGGCTTTCAATCCCGGTTTCCTTCCTGGTTCCTATGAAGCTCTGCTTTACCTCTGCCTCCCGATGGTTCTCGTTGAAACTGCCTTTCTTGGTACATTGGGAACAACCCCGGGAAAAGCCATGCTGGGCGTTTCCGTCAGGGACTACCGGGGAAGGCGCCTTTTTTTCCCCACGGCATTCCGGCGCTCCCTGTTCGTCATGGTGCTTGGCCTGGGGTGTTTTGCTCCTTCCCTGATGCTGCTGGCCCTGTTCTTTTCCTGGTGGTGGGTGCGCCGCTTCGGCTTCACTCCCTGGGACAGGAAGCTGGGGACTACGGATGTGCTGAACAGCCCCCTGACGCCCCGCAAAGTGGTGATGACGCTGGCGCTGGTCATTCTGTGCCTTCAACTCATCTACGTTCTGCTGATTCCCTGGCTGCCTGAGATGGAGGCTTATGCGGCCGCTTCCGGCCAAATGTGATAAAAAGGCGGCCGTGCGGGGTTTAGGCTTTTAATCACCTGAATTTGTTTCATACTTGTTTCAGCCATGCCAGAAATACACCCAACGGCAGTAGTGCATCCTGCTGCAGAGATCGCGGATGATGTTAAAATCGGTCCCTTTTGCGTTGTCGGGGAACATGTCAAACTGGGGCCCGGCTGCGTGCTGCACAGCCATGTGGTTATCGACGGTCCTTCTTCCTTCGGCAGCGGCAACGAATTTTTCCCGTTTTCCGTCATCGGCCTGAAAAGCCAGGATTTGAAATACAAGGGAGAGCCGACTTATCTGGAAGTGGGGGATAACAACGTCTTCCGGGAAAACGCCACCATCAACCGGGCTACGGACATTGGCGGCGCGACGCGGATAGGGAATAACAACCTTTTCCTGGTTTCCTGCCATGCCGGGCACGATTGCCAGATCGGCAATCATGTGATTTTCTCCGGGTTCGCTACCGCCGCCGGCCATGTTACGGTGGGGGATTACGCCATTCTGGCGGGATGTTGCGCCGTACACCAGTTTGTGAGCATCGGGGAACATGCCATGGTGGGGGCGATGGCTCGCGTGAGCCAGGATGTCTTGCCGTACACGATCGTGGAGGGCCACCCGGCCGTAACGCGCTCCGTTAACTCCATCGGCATGCAGAGGCGCGGCTTTTCCGAAGAAGACCTGAAAGCCGTGCGCATGTGCTATAAAAAGCTCTTCGTCAATAAAAAGCTGACCGTTCATGAAGCTCTGGAGGAACTGCGGCATTCGGGGTATGCGGAAAATGCCTGCCTGAGGAGAATCATCCAATTCGTGGAAACTTCCGAACGGGGGTTCTGCCATTGAATCCATGAAAACGGGTTTTGTTTTTGACCTGGACGGGACGCTGGTGGACTCCATTCCCGGTATCGCCCGCGGCCTGAACCTGGCCTTGAAAGCGCTGGGGTATCCGGAGCATTCCGTGGACGCCATCCGGGAAATGGTGGGCAAGGGCGCCCGGGAGCTTTGCCTGGCTTCCCTGAAAGGCTATTTCAACGGAAATGTGCCGGAGGAAGCTTTTGAAGCGGTGCACCAGGGATTCATGCGTGAATACCCGCACACCTGGCAGGAGGGCACGGTTCCGTACCCCGGTATCCGGGAAATGTTGCTGTCCCTGGCTGGAGAAGGCTATCCTCTGGGCGTTTTATCCAACAAGCCCCATGCGGTTACAGTTCCGCTGGTGCGCCATATCCTGCCTGAAATTCCCTTCCGGGAGGTGATGGGTTTTTCCGAACGCTTTCCTCGTAAGCCGGAACCTGACTCCCTGCTGTCCATCGTCCGTTCCTGGGGCAGGGAGCCGGCGCAGGTGTGCATGGTGGGGGACTCCGCCCATGACGGCAACACGGCCGTGAACGCCGGAACACGGCTTGTTCTGGTGGGGTGGGGCTACAGTTCCCGTTCCGCTCTGGACGCTTTCCGGGTGCCGGTGTGCGCCGCCGCGGGGGAATTATCTGCCCGGCTGCATGATGAAAGCAGCCTGCCGTTTCCCGTTGCCGCTCATAAAAATTCTTGAAAGTTCCGGCTGGGGCAGAGTTCCGGAAACCGAATTCCTCTGTATCATCAAGATTCTTTCAGGCGCAGGAAAACGTCTGCGGGGGATTCTTTAGGGCTGTATTTTCCCGGCCCGGAAATGGGCAGGGAGGGAAAAGCCGCATGGTTGTTGCTCTTTCAGGACGGAATATCCGGAACATCCGCAGATTTGGCCTGTTCAGTAATATCTTCCAGGGAGCGGGGAAGTTCTTTCGTGGAGGTGACGCCCAGGTTTTTCAACTTCTGAGCCCGGGGGATGAATCGGTGTTCAAAAGAAGAAACGGTTTTGTTGTACTGGGCTACCGCCTGGTTCAGGCTCTTGCCCAGAGAGGAAAAATGACCGGAAAGGATAGAGCAGGTATTGTACAGGTCCGCTCCCGCTTCCGAAATTTTCTTGGCGTTATCCGCCAGCTGCTCCTGCTTCCATCCGTAAGCGACGGCTTTCAGCAGGGCAATCAGGGTGGATGGAGTGGAAAGAATAACTCTGTTCTCCGCGCCGAATTCAATCAGGGTGGGGTCTGCTTCCAGAGCCGCCTGGAAGAAGGATTCCCCGGGCAGGAACATAATGACGAATTCGGGGCATGGGGAAAACTGGGCAAAGTAATTCTTGGCGCTTAATTGCTGCAAATGCCTCCTGACGTCCGCGGCATGGCGTGCCATCCACTGGCTGCGTTCTTCCGGATTCTCCGTCTGCCCGGCATTCAGGTAGGATGCCATGGGCGCTTTCGCGTCAATAATGATGGAACGGCCTCCAGGAAGGTGAATGACCATGTCCGGCCGTATCCGTTCCTCCTCCCTGGAACGGGTTTCCTGAGTCGTGAAATCGCAGTCCTCCACCATTCCCGCCAGTTCCACCACGCGGCGCAGCTGGAGCTCTCCCCATTGGCCGCGAACGCTGTTGTGGTGCAGAGCCTGGGAAAGCCTGGCGGTTTCATTTTTCAGGGCCTCATTGCCGGAAAGAATATAGCGGATTTGCGTTTTCAGGTCCGTATAGGCGCCCACGCGTTCCTTTTCCATCTCTCCCAGCCGGGACTGGACCAGTTTCAGGGATTCGCTCACCGGCTTCAGCATGGACTCGATGGCCTGTTTGCGGGAATCCAGGTCATGATTGGCCTGCTGGCGCTGGCTTTGCAGCCGCGTTTCCGCCAGGTTCAGGAACTGTTTTTCCGAGTTCCGGAGGACTTCCGCGCTGATGCCGGCGAAAGAATCTTTCAGCACCTCTTCCGCCCGGCGGAGCATCTGGGTTCTGTCTTCCGCCCGTTCCTGCCAGGAGCGGGATTCCGCTTCGAGGCGGACGGAGCGGTCCCGGTACCGCAGCAGCAGAACCAGCAGCGCCACGCAGGCGATCAGCAGCAAAAAGGCCAGGAACCAGGGAAAAAATGGGGGAATCATAAGAAAAAATAAGCAATCAGATGGGGGTGGCGTAGGGGATGCCGTCCGTTTCTTCCACGGGTTCGGCCAGGGGGATGTTATCGTCGCTGCCGTCCAGCGGTTCCGCATAGGGAATGCTCTCTTCCGAATCCGGTTCCGCCATGGGAATGTGCCGTTCACACATGTTGGCGGGGGCCTGGTAGCCTGCGGAGGTTTCAAAATACGCAGTCTTGGCGTACTGGCAGCCGGAATGGGCCAGTTGATTGGATTCCCGGCAGACGAGTACGGCCTGTCCTTCCGAACCGGGACGCGTACGGATGGCGTTGGCGGGATAGCCTTCCTTCTGGGCGGCAAGCATAATATCCACCCAGACGGGCAGGGCCAGGGTGCCTCCGTAGCCTTTTTCCAGAATTTTGGTGGAGGAATCAAACCCTACCCAGACACTGCAGGTGAGGTTGGACGTATATCCGGCGAACCAAGCGTTCGTATAATTATTCGTGGTTCCGGTTTTGCCGCCGCAGGGGGATTTAAAGCCCAGCGCGGTAATTTTGCCTGCCGTGCCTCCCGGCTTGCAGACCTGCTGGAGGATGGAAGAGGTTATGTTCGCCGCCCGCTGGGAATAGACGGTGCGCTTGCTCTTGGTGATGGCGAAGCGCGGCTGGCCCTGGGAATCCGTAATATGGTCAATGATGTACGGCGTGGGGCGTACGCCCCCGTTGGCAAAAACGCTGTAGGCGCTGGCGATGTCCAGAGGGGACGCTTCCCACGTGCCCAGATAAAGGGCCGGGGTGCGGGAAATATTTCCGTGAAAGCCCGCCAGTTGTGCGGATTGAATGACATTGGACAAGCCGGCGCGGTTGCCGATGCGCACGGACATGGTGTTGCGGGAAAGGATGAGACCGAAGGAGGCCGGCTTCATGCCCCGGTACGTTCCGTCCGAATTGCGGGGGGACCAGTTGGCGGCTCCGCGTATTTCCCCGTAGGCAATCCTGTCATCCGAAATGCGGGTATCCGCAGAATTGCCCTGCTGGAAAAACGTGGCGTAAATAAAAGGTTTGAACAGGGAACCGGTCTGCCGCCTGGACTGAATGGCGCGGTTCAGCTTGGATTCTTCCGCGTCCCGGCCGCCGACAACGGCCAGAAGAGCCCCCGTGGCATTGTCCATGACTACGGCGGCGGATTGGATGTAATTGGGCATCGGCGGCTGCGTCTTTTCCTTCTGTTCCGCAGGGAGCGCCTTCCAGGCGGCCAGGGATGCCTCATATTCCGCCTTGGTGGTCAGCTTGTTTTTCAGGATGCCTCTCTTTTCCCGCCTGGCCTGCAGGGAGGCCAGGTGCTTCTTGAAATCTTTGCGGGCTTCCAGCGCGTCCATGTGCTTATTGATGGCGTCCAGCGTGGCGTTCTGCAGATCAAGGTCCAATGTGGTATGCACCACCAGCCCTCCCAGGCGGATGTCTTCTTCCTCCAGAATGGCGTCCAGCTCCCGGCGCACGAGACCCATGGCGTAATTTTCCTCAGACCGGGACTGGGGTGTCCGGGTGGCGATAGGCTCCGCCAGGGCCGCCTGATACTGCACTTCCGTAATCTTGTCTTCGTTTTTCAGCAGGCCAAGGACGATATCGCGCACTTTTTTGGCTTCCTCCGGGTGTTTGATGGGGGAAAAATCATTTGGGCCGTAAATAATGCCGGCCAGGGTGGCGCATTCCGCCAGGGATAAATCCCGGGGTTCCTTGTCGTAATATCCCCGCGCCGCCGCCGCTATTCCCAGGAAGGTGTGCCCCCAGAAAATACGGTTGATGTAAGTCTCCAGAATTTCGTCCTTCGTATAAGTGGCTTCAATGCGTTTCGCCAGGGCCACTTCCGTCAGTTTGGAATGCAGGTTGCGCTCCCGGTGGTTATATGTAATTTTAGCAAGCTGCATCGTCAGGGTGGAAGCCCCCTGCGTGGCTCTCTTGTGCTTGAGCACCTGCGCAAAGGCGCGGCCCACGCCTATCCAGTCCACGCCGCCATGGTCGTAAAAGCGGTTGTCTTCGCGCAGGAGCAGGGCATCAATAAAAACGGGAGGGACTTCCTGAAGGGATACCCGCTTGCGGTTTTCCCCGTGCAGGGTTCCGATGGTGCGGTTTTTACGGTCCAGAATCACCGTGCGTTCCGGGATGTTGCTCTTTACCTCGGAAATGTCATAGCGGTTGGAAATGGCGCCGTAAAGGAACACCAGGATGGCTCCGATCACGATGCCGACGAAGCAGCATCCCAGAAGGATGCGCAGGGGCCAGCAGATGAACCAGCGGATATTCCGCGTCAGGGAGCCGATGAAGCGGAAAGGCATCAGCAGGACAAACAGCAGGGCTCCGAAAATCGTGAAACGCGGCCTGCGCATGGTTCCTGCGCGCGCGGGACGGTTTTCTTCTTCTCTTTCCGGATTGTCTTCGTACTCTTCCTTCGGAGACGGGCGGGAGGCTCGTCGCTGGGGCGGCGTGTCATACCGGGAAGGACCGTTGCGGGAATTCCCCGTTCTGCGGGTAGGGCCGGGAATAACGGCCGGATCAGAATTTTCCTGCGGCAACCCGGGATAGGATGGACGGGGCAGGGGCCTTTTTTTGCGTTCCGTCTGGGAACGGGAAGACATTTCTCCATCTTGGATGCGTTCCCTCCAGGAGGCGGCATTTCGTTTCCTTGATTTGTCGTTTAACCCCATCCGTGGGCCGGACTTTATCATAAATAATCGAAATGGTCTAAGCAAAAGATGTGGCGCCATGTCGCAATCCATAGACAAAATTCTGCCGTTTTGAACGTTTATACAGTAGGGTATGTCCTATCATTCGATTATCGGTAATTTCATGATATCACTATTGAGAATGACGAGTTTTTGTTACTTGGTCGTTGGGGGGCTTGTGTCCCTGCTGTCAGGGGGGGCGAGCCTTGCGGAGAATGTTTCTTCCATGGCGGATTTGCAGAAACATGTGCATGAGGTGGCCTCCAGGGTTACGGCTGCTACGGTGGCTCTGGTTTCCGACGGGGGAGAGACGGGCAGCGGCGTCATTGTCTCTCCGCAGGGCCTGATTTTGACGGCGGCCCACGTCGTGGGCGGCGATGAAATCATGCGTGTGGTCTTTGCCGACGGGCGCGTGGTAAAGGGACGGGTGCTGGGTGCCAACTTCACGCGGGATGCCGCCATGGTGCAAATCATGGACGGAGGAAACTATCCTCATGTGGAACTGGGGGAATCCGACGGTCTTCATGTGGGGGATTTTGTGGTGGCTCTGGGCCATTCCAAGGGATTTGACCCGGAACGCCGCGCGCCCATCCGCATGGGAAGATTGTGCACGGACGGAAAGCAGCGCTTCCTTATTTCAGAATGTACGCTGATTGGCGGAGATTCCGGCGGTCCCCTCTTTGACCTTTCCGGCAAGTTGGTTGGCATCCATTCCTCCATTGGCCCTATGTTGAAAATCAACAACCATGTCCCTGTTTCCGTTTTCAGGAGAGACTGGGACAAACTGCTCTCCGGCAGGCATTGGGGCCGGCTGGGCCTTCATCCCATGGCGGACCCCGAATCTCCTGTGCTCGGGTTTGCCATGATGGATGTGCTGGGCGTGGACGGCGTGGTGGTGGAAGACGTTGTGGTGAATTCTCCGGCGGATGCCGCCGGCATCCAGCCGGGGGACGTCATTACCCACATGGACAGCCGGAGCCTGCGTTCCGTGCGGGATATGCTCCGTGAACTGGGCAGGCACCGTCCGGGGGAAACCGTTCCATTGGTGGTGGTGAGGAAAGGTACGGCTTACAAGGCGGATCTTACATTCGGCAGGCGCGGCGACCTGATGTCCGGCCTGAAATACCAGGAACAAACTCAAGGATGATGATGAAATATTTATGGGCGGCATTCGCGGCGGCTTCCGCGTATGCCCAGGAAATAGCTTCTCCCCTGCCTCCGGACCAGATGATTGCGCCGGAGGACAAAAGCGTGCTGGACAGCCAGGCCAAGGAGATTTTCCGGGAATGGGACAAAGTGGCTGTTCCGGTGGGGCAGTCCGTGGTGGCGCTGGTTGCCGGCAATACCCAGGTGGCTTTGGGAACGGTTGTGGGGAAGGGAAAGGTCCTCACCAAGCTGAGCGATCTCCAGAAGGAGCGGCGTCCGGTCATGCTGGTGGATTCTTCCGGGCGGGTTTATGACGCCAAGGTGCTCTTTGCCCTTCCGGAGCATGATCTGCTGATGATGGATGTGCCGGGGCTTCCCGCTCCTCCCATTGACTTGAATTCCTATGTGCAGGCGAAGGAAGGGGACGTGATTGCAGCCGTATCGCCCACGGGGCATGTGAGCGACTTCGGAGTCGTTTCCGTGGCCCAGCGCAGCCTGAGGGCGGATGACCAGCCTTATCTCGGCATCGTTTCCGATCCCCGCTGGGACGGGGAGGGGGTCATGATAGGCGGCGTGGAAGCCGGCAGCGGCGCGCACCGCAGCGGCTTGATGGCCGGCGATGTGTTGATGAAGCTGAATGGAAAGCCGGTGGACGGAATGTACTCCATCCGTGCCGCTATGGTCGGGGTGCGTCCCGGTGAGACGGTTCCCGTGGAAGTAAGGCGGCGGAACCAGGTAGTGGAGGGAAAACTCCTCACGGGGCCCAGGCCCAAAGTGATGAAATTCCCGCAAAAGCGCCTTGATATGATGAACTCCATGGGCAACCGGATGAGCCTGAAAAGGGATGAATTCCCTTTGGTCATCCAGTCGGACATGACCTTGTTCCCGGAACGGGCCGGATGCCCGGTCATTGACGTCAACGGAAAATTTGTAGGTTTGGCCCTGAGCCGGGCCGGACGCACGGAGACCTATATCCTGCCTTCCTGGATATGCAGGGAACTGGTGGAAGGAGTGCTCCCGCAGGTGCAGCAATACAAGGCGGGACGCGGAGAAAACATTCCGGAGGCCCAGCCTGTGGATGATTCCTATGACGCCCGGCGTCTGGAAGAAAACCGGCGAAAAGTGGAAGATAAGATGAGCCGTCAGGGTCTGGTGCCCAAAGTTTATTAAGCCTGCCCGGATGCCGGAGGGCAACGAGTGAACCTTCCGGCGAACCGTCTGGCTTCAGGATCTCTTTCTTCGTATGGGAGCATAGGCGGAATGCCCTGTCTCCCTACTGGGGTTCCGTTGGCTTTTTTGCGGGAACCGTTTCCGGCGTCAGGAACAGTCCGCCTGCCGCATTGGAGCCGCGGGAAATAGGGCGGGCGTTGTTCCCGTGCCGGAACAATGTCCGGAGTGGTTTATTCCTTCGCTCAGTGGCGGCTGGGGAAGCAAAACGAGAAATAAAAAACGGGCAGAAATGCCCGTTTTTCTGAATAATCCGGATATGCTCAAGAGCCGCTTCCGGCTTCCCGGATATTGGAAGAAAACTTACTTGTCTGAGGAAGCCGCCCCCGGTCTTTCCTTGAAAATCATCAATTCCGTCAAAACGACGGTGCGGCCGGTGGAATCCGGGGAAATAATCATGACCACTTTTCGTCCCGGGTAGGTCGTCAGCATCATGCCTCTATCCTTCACCTTGACGACTTTGCCGTTCTTCAAACGGGTCATGTACGTCAGATTGGCGGGGGTGGTGCGGGAAATGTTGCTGTCTGTAGAGTTCTTGCCGAAAATGTAAGTGGATTTGCTGGGCAGTTCGATAGCGCTCTTTTCTCCCGAGGGAGGTTTGGGAAGTTCCAAAGTGAACGTGCGTCCGGTCAGGTTCTGGATGTAAACGCAGTTCAGCGGCAGTTCCGACTCATTAATAAAATCCAGCGTCAATTCCCCTTTGCTGTTTTTGCCGACCAGAGCCAGGGTTTTGGAGCCAAGATCGGGCGGCAGGGGCTTGCTGACGAGTTTATTGGTCGGCATGCCTTTCTGGTCCAGGCCCCCGAACAGGGTAATGATCTTGCTCCTGGGGTAAACGCTGCGGCGTCCCGGAAGGGCGGCGCGGATTTCCACTTTTTCCAGCCTTTTGGAATCAATAGGCATGTAAATGGGAGAAGGAAGAGACATGGGCTCCTTCAGAACGAACCGGATGCCGTTGACGGCGGCTGGCGGCAGGGACTTGTCCACAGTATCGGCCGCCGGAGCATTTGCTGCCGGTTGGGCCGGTTCCGGCCTGGAGGGGGTGCGGCTTTGTCCTTGGGCGAAGGAAATGCTTCCGAAAAGGCAGGCAAAGGCCAGGATGGGTAAAATACGCATATATTCTGGGTTCTGGGGAATGAAAAAGTTTTGATACGTTGCATAACCCTTTGGCGGATAACCGCATAGAGGAAATGCGGAAGGGCATGGGCATCGGTCCGCGCAGCGGAGCGCGATGGCAGGCCCCTGACGGGCTTTTATCCCTTGTGAAGTACATGAATGGGAGTAAAGGTGCAAGCGAAAAATAGGGGATTAGGGGATAAAAATCCCTGA
>ENA-OPBO01001468-OPBO01001468.1-human-gut-metagenome-genome-assembly--contig:-NODE-1468-length-16554-cov-8.905509_pt1 | contig 16554 bp, 16 predicted proteins | sample MGYA00241071_ERZ501458 | MGnify/ENA primary metagenome ERZ501458 (study PRJEB25962, sample SAMEA2042509) | human gut metagenome | biome: human gut; feature: human-associated habitat; material: faeces...
GCCCTATATCCCAAATGAGATTTCGGCTTGACAAATTATAGCCGGTCTGTGCTTTTATCGAACGGCCTTCACCACTCAGAAAACCTTCCTGTAAAGTTCGGCTTTTCGCCCAAAATCGTTCCCGCAAATATCGTCCAAAAGTTACCGTCACAACGCTGTTCCAAACCGCTTTTCATCGCATTTTTCAACTTCTCGCACAAACGGCCCACGTTCGCTTTCACGGGTGAAAGCGGGTACACACTCGGCTCTCGGAGAAAGATCGCACACAGCGGCACACACGGCGAAACAGGGGCCTTCCGGACGGGGCCGCTATCACTACCCTCGACACGTACTGCACGTTCACGAACATCCCCGGGCCGGGTGCCAGAACGGCGTACTTTGCCGCTTTGGGATCTTGCCCGGGAGGTGCTCTCGAAGAACGCAGAGAGCCTTCGGGACAGCGATGCGCTTATGCGCGTCGCTGTCCCGCAGGCGTCGCGGCCCCGCTGGGCTGCGTGATCTGTTTGCAACTTGGTGATGTTGCTGTTTTTTCACTCTGTGCGCAGTACTTTCTGAGCGTACGAGGCGTGGGTGGTATCACTACCCTCGGTGCGCTTTGCGTGTTCTCGAAACGCTGGACGACCGCTTGTCAAAGCGGCTATCCACTGCTCGTTTGCCTCCACCCTTCAGTTATTAGAGCTATCTGTAATCTCCATAATGTCGCCAATATCACATTGTAGTGCTGTGCAAATCTTTACTAACACATCTGTAGTGACGTTTTCATTCTTTCCGAGTTTTGCCATTGATGCATGGCTAATTCCCGCCGCAACACATAAGTCTATCTTCCTCATATCACGGTCAATCAATAGTTTCCAAAGTTTTTTATAACTAACAGCCACAGACTACACCTCTGTTGAAATATAAAATAGAGATGAGCAAAACGCAAGTTTTACAAAATTGCGAAACAATATATTGAATTGCAAATTGTTGCAGCATCTATATATTGTATGCTGCTGCGAACAAATCAGAGTTTTGCTCATCCCTAATATAAAATCGAAACTTTGTATTCACATTTTGCTTGATAAGATTCTGCAAACGCTGAATTAAGTATAGCATAATTTGCTTCTATGCTCAAGCATGCAATTGAAATACAAAAATACAAAACAATATGTATTATGTTTTTAATCAAAACCTTCAAGAACTTGCTCCTTTTTTGTAAGCTTGCGCGAGATAATTGCATTCAAAGAAGCATTCGTGTATAATGAAAGTTATGATTAGCAGGTGAGTAAAGGAGTATATATCACGGGAATAAGCTATAAAAAATTATGGGTGTTACTTATTGACCGCGACATCAAGAAGTCCTTATTTCGGAAAGAACTTAACCTTTCGTCCGGGACTTGGACGAAGCTGAATACCAGTTCCTCAAGGACTTCTTTGAGGCCTATACGATGAGCGATGTGGATAAGCTCTGCATTGCCGTGCGGAACGAATACCGTGGTGTGGACGACTTCTCGAAGGTGTGCACATTCTTCGATTCCCTGTACGCCAGCGGGCGCCTGGGAATCCCGCTCAGCGGACTTCTGATTATTGGGTACTGCTATGAATATTGAAGAATATAAAAAACTCCCGCTTGAACAGCTGCGGGATGAATATGGAAACTGCTTGATAAAACAGAAGTACCGGGAGGCGACCGTTAACACTTCCCGGACCGATGCGTTTTATATCTGGCGAAACGGAAGCAGGGGGCTTTTCTGGCAGGCGGTCGAAGCAGATGACAAAACGGCAGAAAACATACTGCTTGGGATCCTGGCCAAAAAATCAAGTGTGAATCCGCGCAGAAATATCAGCGGATATATGTTTCATTTGAGGTTGTTCCGCTCGTTCCTGAACATAAAACCGGCTGAAATCGCTCCGGCGGCAGTTCCGGAAAAGCGGATGACAAACACGGATTCTTCTGTTCCGAAACCATCGCCTGCGCAGGTTAAGCATTACCTGGATCTGTGGGATTCACTTGAAAACAATCATCTGCAGGAAGACGCTCTTAACCGGCTGTTCTTCAAACTGGCACCCGGAAACGAGGATGTTACGGATATTCTTCTGAAGGCTTCAACATTGAACGATTTCTACAGTACGAATATCTTCTCGATTTTTCCGGTGGCAAAGCACATTCAGTCCTTGCATATAGACGAACGCCTCAAAGCCGGGGATACGACGCTGGTCGGTGATATCCAGCATCTGACCATCAATGGCGTTGAAAAGAATTTTTATTCGTTTGCTACAAAATACTGCAGCCATCATAATCCGCTGGAATATCCGATTTATGACAGCTACGTTGACAGGGTACTCCGTCACTATAGAGACCAGGATGGGTTTGCAGAATTCAAGAACGAGGAACTAAAAGACTATGCCCGTTTCAAAGAATTACTGATTCAGTTCCGGGAGTTTTACGGGCTCCAGGAATATGATCTGAAACAGATCGATAAATACATCTGGCAGCTTGGGAAGGACTATTTCCCTAAGAATTACGGGAAGTAACCAGAAATATTGGAGGTGGCAGGATGGACACTGAAACCAAATACAGAAAAAAGTGATCCGAGGACGAGACGATCCTTGCTTTCTATTACTACTGTCAGATCCCGTTTGGAAAGATTGACCACCGCAATCCGAGGATTATAGAGATTGCGAAACTGATTGGAAGAACACCGAGCTCGGTATCGCTAAAAATGGGGAACCTCGGACATTTCGATCCATCCCTTCAGAGCCGGAATGTTGTAGGCATGAGCAACGCCAGCAAACTGGATGAGCAGGTAGTGAAAGAGTTCCTTGATAACTGGGAGGAACTTGCCGTTCGCGCCAGAAAAATAGAAGCTGAGTATCTGAAAACAGCCCAGTCAGAAGAAGCGCAGATTGAGGAGCTTCCAGAGGGTCTGGACAATATCACAGAAACGAAGCAGAGAATGAATCAGCAGTTTTTCCGGGAAGCTGTGCTCAGTTCTTATCTCCAGAGGTGCTGCATTACGGGGATGGCTGTGCCGGCACTGCTGGTTGCCAGTCATATCAAGCCCTGGGCCGTTAGCGATCCGAAGACGGAACGGACAAACCCGTGCAACGGCCTCTGCCTAAATGCGCTTCATGATAAAGCGTTTGATCGTGGCTTGATTACTGTTCTTCCGGATTATACTGTACGGGTTTCAAAGGAGCTGAAAAAAACTGGACCGGATTCGGAAACAGAATGGCTCCTTTCGTGTGATAAACAAAAAATCACACTTCCGGAGAAGTTCCTTCCGGCGCGTGAGTTTCTGGAATATCACAACGATATGATTTTTGAAAAAAGCTTGCTGTAATGGGTGTTCTAACCATCTCCCATAGTTACATTACTATTCAAAAATGGGACAAGGTTTTGCCCATGAACGTTTGCCAGAAAAAGGAACGGTGCTATTATTGGATACATATGATTTAACCGAAATTCTGAAAGAATGCCAGAGTTATGCTTCTGTCGGATATAAAATAGCTTCTTCACAGCATGAAAATCTGAAAACAACCCTTTCAAATGCCGCAAGCAGGATAAATGAAACCTTGATTGATTTCAACAGTTCGCCGTGTTATGTTTCAAGTGCTACAGATCTCCTTTCGCAGCAGCTGATTGATATCGAATCCGCATTCAATAATCTTTCGTTCGCATTTAAGGAAGATCTTGAAAACCTGAGAGAAAATCTGTCTAAGTTCTCTGTGACATTATTCGGCCGCACAATGGCCGGAAAATCAACGTTGATGGAAATTCTCACAAACGGAGACGGATTATCTATTGGGAACGGTGCACAGAGAACTACAAGAGATGTCCGACAATATAACTGGAATGGGCTGGAAATTACTGACGTTCCTGGCATAGGAGCTTTTGAAGGTGAAGATGATGAGCAAATTGCTTTTGAGGCGGCTAAAAAAGCAGATCTCATTCTATTCCTTATTACGGATGATGCTCCACAGGCAGCAGAAGCGGAATGCTTTGGAAGAATAATGGACCTTGGTAAACCTGTTATATGCATAATGAATGTCAAGGCCTCAGCTCCAGAAGGAAAAAGCATCAAACTCCTTACTCGAGATATTGAGAAAAGATTTGACATGGAGCGGCTCAACGAAATACGAAAACAGTTCATGTCATATTCAAAACAATTGGGACAGGACTGGGGCTATGTTCCGTTTGTTTATGTCCATCTTAAATCGGCGTTCATGTCACAAAATACTGAGGATCCACAGGTTAAGGATACATTACATAAAGTAAGCAGAATAGGTTTTCTAAAAAAGAAAATAGTTGAACAGGTTCGAGAAAGAGGCTGCTTTTATCGCGTAAAGACTTTCATTGATATTATTACCAATCCCATGCTTGTATCAATGGAGAATTTACTCAATCAGAGTCTGTTGAACAGTGCACAAGGCCGAATTGTATTATCCAAGAAACGCCAGCTCGCCGTCTGGAAAGATGGTTTCAAAGCAACAGGGAAAAACCGAATCCGATCGTTGCTAATTAATCTGAAAAGTCAACTGAATGGAGAAATTGCTGCGTTTGCTGAGGAACATTTTGATGATAAAAATGCGGATAAAGCTTGGAACAGATTACTGCAGGAAAAAGGAATTCAAGACAATTGTCAGACCCTTTTAACCGAGCTGGAAGAAACGTGCAATGACAAGATAAAAGAAGTGTCCAGGGAAATTTCACAGGAACTGCTTTTTTCTGCTTCATTTTCCGGCGACCGGACTTTACGTATGAACCGAATCATCGATGGCAAAAAGCTGTGGGACTGGTCCGCAACAATTATTGGTGGTGGATTATCTATTTCGGCGATCTTTGCCGGCGCGTTTGGTGCGGCGGCTGCAGGCCCGCTTGGCTGGATCGCGCTTGGGGTATCAGCGGTAGGAGTTCTTGGCTCTTTGATATTCAAAAGTAGAGATAAAAAAGAACAGGAAGCTCGTATGAGGCTTGAAAGCAGCTTAAGAAAGAACGTTGATACCATTTGCAGCTCACTGGAAAAGCAGATGCTGAAAAACTTTGATTCTTTGATAGATGTTCGAGTCGAAAGTCTTCTGAAAGAACTGGATAGAATGAATTCTGTTGTATTCAGACTTGCTGACACCCAGAAAGAGCTTGCCTGGAAACTCGATGACCATCTTCTGGAGTTGAATTCACAGATCGTAAATGAGGCGATAAAAATGATAGGTGCTGAAGGTCTGGAATATCATATTGTAGAAACAGCAAGAGTACCAGGTAATTCGGTGGTTTTTATGCTCAATGACGGTTCGTATTTTCCGGATGAACAGAAAGAACAGCTGAACCGAATGATGTCGGAAAACATCGCCTTTGTTTACGGCACGGACAACAAGAGAACGTTAATATCGAGAGTCCTTGGGAAAACAGTTGATAGAAATAAAATAAGCATCGAAGAGAAAATTGGCGTAGCTCATATTCCGATGGATGGTCTTCCTCCGTATATTCTCACCAGAATAAGGCTTGCGCAGCAGTTTGCTCGGATTGTAATTACAGATCAATGAGGTGGATGATATGTTAAAAATAGCAGAATACACGCAGAAAGCATTGGAATTAAGGAACAGAGCAATTAAGGCGTTTAATGCCGCAGGTTTGGATATACGTATAAATGAGAATGAGGATACCGGTAATATAAAATTAGTGTTTGCCGGCCAGTATAGCGCTGGAAAATCTTCGATTCTGAAAATGCTTACCGGACGAAATGATATTGCCATTGGCGCAGGGATCACAACACAAAAAGCGCATTCATATGATTGGAATGGCCTTGAGGTTGTTGATACTCCCGGCATTCACACAGAACTTCGCCCGGACCATGATGAAATATCATACAGCGCAATATCCTCAGCCGATATGCTGGTGTTTGTGGTCACAAATGAGCTGTTTGATTCATATCTTGCTGAACATTTCAGAAAACTGGCTATTGATAAAGACAAAGCCGGTGAAATGATCCTTGTTGTAAACAAAATGGACAGGGCGTCAGATGGAAACACCGAGATACAGCAGAATGTCATTCGCGAGGATCTTAGGAAAGTGTTGACGCCTTATACACCGGAACAACTGAATCTATGTTTCCTTGACGCCGAATCATACCTGGATAGCTTGAAAGAGCGAGAAGATGATCCGGAGATTGCCGACGAGTTGTATGAACGTAGCGGTTATGCTGAATTCGTTGAAACCTTGAACAGTTTTGTTACTGAGAAAAAAATACCGGCTAAGTTGACCACAGGGCTTTATGTACTGGAAGATGCACTGGAAAAAGCCGTACATGATCTGGAGCCAAAATCAAATGATACGGACATAGATGCCCTTGAGGAAAACTATATGCAGCAGCGTCATGTACTGTTTTCTTCGCGCAATCAGATACAGCAAGAAGTAAAAGACATATTCACCACGGCGGCTTCTGAGGTGCGTGGTATAGGACTGGAGGCTGCGGATCTGCTCGTAGAAGGATGCAGCCAGTCTGAAGTTGAAGAGAAACTTGCGGAGAATGTCAGAAAAGCAGACGCAATTACGGAAAAATGTCAGCAGGACGCAATTCAGCTGATCGAGACCCGTTTGACAGAAATGGGCCAGGCACTTGATCTGATTGAAGACTCTGAATTTACAAATCAGCTGAAAACCCGTCTTAGCGGCAAATTTAATGCTCTTCCGGAGAATATTCAGAAGATAATCGGAGGAGCCGGCCCAGGGCTGCAGAAAGCCGGTCAAGCAGTGGTCGATAAAGCCTATAAGGCAGGTGTACAAGGTGGTATGAAGCTTTCCAACTTTTCCGGAAGTGCTGTTCATGACATAGTGCTGAAAGCTGGACATTCGGTGGGCTTTAAATTTAAACCTTGGCAGGCTGTGAAAATTACGAAGGGTGTTGCTATTGGAGGCAGAGTGCTCGGAGTATTGGGAGTTGGCTTTTCTGTATTTATGCAAATCAAGTCCGATCATGACGCCGAGGTACTTTCTGCTGAATTGAAAAGCAACCGGCAGAATATTCGAAGTCAGTTTAATACTGCTGCAAATGAGCTTGAAAGTTATGGTAAGACATTTATTCAGAACAATGTCATTCATGCGCTGGAGCCGTCGCTTTCAAGTGTTGATAGCAACATAAGAGAAATTCGTGAATCCAGAAATAACAGAAGCAGTGCTTGTCGTGAAATGGAACGACTTCAAGGAGAATGCCGAAAGCTGATTACTGAAGTACATAGTATGTAATGAGGGGACCGTTTTGGAACTGGAGGAATGGGACAAGCTGTCACCGGAAGAAAAGCGTGTGCAGCTATATCTGAAACAAAAGAAAATGCTGGAGGATTTCCTGGAGCACGGTGCCATTTCCCAGGCACAGTTTGACAAAAGCTTCGGTGATCTGACTGAGAAAATGGGGATGCAGGAATATGAAAACCACATTGACTAAGCAGCAGATTCAGGACTATCAGAAGCTCTGTCATGAACGGAGTAATGGCCGGCTGCTCACTCCGGATGGGCTGCGGTTCATCTGCGAGGCAAATAACTATGATGTGGAAAAGATCGGTCAGTATTTTCTGGAACTGCTGCCGACAATCTTATATAAAGACTGAGAGCAGCTGTGGGATCTTTTGGGATAAGGAGTGTGTTTAAATGAGAGATCTGTTTTCATATAACAGCGATATCCGGAAAAATGCATATTTAAACTGGCGTACTGATCACAATGACCAGATTGGTAACCTGTGTGTACTGGGTGATGATTTTGCTACCGGTGCCGAGCAGTTAATGAACTCAATTTTAGAAAACAACAGTGATAAAAAAGCGGATGCTTTGATAATGCCGATTATGTATTGCATTGACCAGTATATCGAGCTCACGACAAAAGCGGTGATCTGGTTGGTGGAAGATTTGCTTGGAGAGGCACGTTCGAAAATAACGACGCATGATATTGCTCAGTTGAAGCAGACAATGGTGAGCCGTATAAAGAAAAAAGAAACTAAAACAGCTGGACTTGAGAAAGTACTCCAGCCAGTCACGGATTATATCGACGCACTATACGCAAAGATAAAAACCACTGACGATAAAGGTCGGCCTGTTATAAACATTGATTTTGCCAGGTATCCTTTTAGCGTAGATGGAGAGTCACATTTCTATATCAGTGACCCGGAAAATGTAGTTGTCGATATTGAGAAGCTGGCTGAATGGTTTCAGCAAATCAGAGACAGTCTGGACGGTCTGTATTATATGTATTCTGATGAATGGGAAAACGCGTGAATCCGTAAAATGCACCCGTCAGAGTCATGACGGAAACGAGAAATAATGAAAGAGACTTTTTATACAAGCGACCGGAGCGAATGGCGAAAGTGGCTCTCGGAGAAGTTCGAGTCAAAAGATGAGATCTGTTTTGTGTTTCCGACAAAAGATTCTGAAGAACCATCGGTCTCCTATAACGATGCTGTGGAAGAGGCACTCTGTTTCGGATGGATTGACGGTCGAGCGGGTACACTGGATGAAAAGCACGGCATTCGTAGCTTTACTCCGAGAAGGACCGGCAGTAGTTATTCACGACCCAATATTGAATGGCTGATATGGTTGGATGCGCATGACATGATTCATCCCTCTGTCCGTGAAACTGTTCTGCCGATTATCACAGCACCATACGTCTTCCCGGATGACATTATTCTGCCGATGCTCAGCGAGTACTGGTTCGATGACGCAAACAAACTCCAGCGTTGGGAGAATATTTTGCAGGGTGTGTTTCAATGATCAAGGATAAGAGCATCTTCATAAAAAACATATATTATATGCTTTCGTATGCCTTCACGACTTTGAATCAGGGCGGCTATGAGGATGTTGCTACCGAAGAGTTCGAAAACATACATAACCTCTTCGCTGCGATTCTGGCAAAGGGCATCAGCAGACAGTTGAAAGAGGGACTGTATCGGGAGTATTTGAACCGCAAAGAGGATGTTGCGGTAGTCCGTGGCAAGATTGATATGCCGGGGACCATTCAGAACCGCCTATCAAGAAGGCGAGTATTGACCTGTGAATACGATGAGCTATCCGAAAACAATCTGCTGAACCAGATTCTCAAAACAACAGTTACTCTTACTACCGCTATACCAGCGGCGAGTTACAGCATCTGGAAACGTTGCTGTATCTGGATGGCGGTTCCGGCGGCTCACCATGGCGCTACTCCGTCACAACGGATCAGTATGTCAACAGTGGTGACTTTCACTCTGTCACCGAGGCCGAAGCAACTGCCGTGATGGACAAATACACCCACGAAACGCTGGCCTTTACGCCATTTGTGGTATGAGGATAGATAGTGTGGACTGTGGCGCAAGGTTGCAGCTCGCCAGTCCTCTACGGATATTACAGCCTCTGACCCACTTTTGACCCAGAACGCGAAAAAAGCGGGCAGGGCTGGACGGAAACAATGGAAAATCCGCCGAGCGAACGGCGGCAAAAAGCACAAATCGGAGCCGAAACGACTCCGATTTTGCTTTGAGACAACCTACGGACCAGAAGGCCGGGGGTTCGAATCCCTCACGGCGTACCAAAAGTCCTCGAAATCGTCTGATTTCGAGGACTTTTGCTTTTCATAAGTTCCGTTTTTAGTGTGCCGCTTTTTTCTGACCCAAACGCTGACCCCAACGGGAGCGGGTAGCGGAAAGCATCAGACGGCACGGGAGAGGATATTTCCCATGGTTTGCGCCGCTTTGAGCTGGGCGTCGGTGGTGACGTGGGCGTAGGTGTCCAGCGTGAAGCCCGCGGAGTAGTGCCCGAGCATACTGCTGACGGTCTTGACGTCCACGCCGTTTTGCAGGGCCATGGTTGCGAAGGTGTGTCGCAGGTCATGAAAGCGTATGCGGGGCAGCCCCGCCCGTTTCAGCACCCGCTGGAGCATGTGCAGGACGCTGTCCGGTGACATGGGGCCTCCGGCGGGGGACGGGAACACCCATTCGCTGTTCCCAACTTTGCATTTCTGCATTTTCAGAACGTCTATCGCGTCTGCCGACAAGGGCAGTGTGCGGTAGGCGTTTTTCGTTTTCAGCGGGGCTTCGACCACTTTCCCGTTTTGCCGTGAGATGGCCCGTTGAATTTTCAGCACACCACGGTCGAGATCGACATCTGTCCATTTCAGGCCCAGCAATTCGCCCCGGCGCAGGCCGGTGGTCAGGTCGATGTAGTACAGAGCGAACACGCCGCTGTCCCTGGCCTCTTGGAAGAAGGCGCCGAGTTGGTCGGCGGTCAGGGTTTTCATCTCTTTGTGTTCCACCTTTGGCAAGGCACAGCCCTGTGTCGGATTGCGGGTTACCAGTTTCTGCTCCATAGCGAGGTTGTACGCCGAGCCGATCATCTGATGGATGTTTCGCACGGTTTTCGGTGCTAACCCTTTCGGCTTTTTCTTGGCCTCAATGCGGTCTACCCGTCCGCCGTCCAGCAGATGCTTGTAGAACCGCTGCAAGTCCAGAGAGGTCAGGTCTGCCAGCGGGATGCCGCCGATCTGCGGCTTGATGTGATTTTTCAGAAAGCCTTGGCTGGTCTTGAACGTGGACGGTCTGAGTTTTACTTTTGCGTAGTTCTCCATCCAGACCTCCAGCCAACTCCCCACCGTGTAGGTCTTGGCCCGTCCGTAGTCGATGCCGACGTTTTCCTCGATGGCTTTCTTCAGCTTTTCCTTGACTTCCGCTTGCGTCTTACCAAGGACGTTCTTGATGATGGCCTTGCCAGTTTCGGGATCGTGACCGACTGTGTACCGCCCCTCCCAGCGTCCGTCCTTTCGTTTTCGGATGTTGCCCTCGCCGTTTGCTCGTCTTTTCGGCATAAAATCAGCCTCCTTTGTAACGGCAAACCATACCGTAAACAGCAGAGGAAAGCTACCGGAAAGCGGAACAGTTATCAGAAAGTTATCATTTGCCTCGCGGTGACTTCCGCCTATCTTTGCCTATTGCGGCGCAATTCTTGCGCTGCCGGGGCGTGTCTTTGGTTACAGCGGTGCGATTTTCGAACGGTCAAGAAGCCCTCTCCATTGACTACAACGGCGCAAAATATGTACGATCTGCGCTGAAAATCGCCGCTGCACAAAAAGCACTTTTTTGAGTGGTTGAAAACAGCAATTACCTCAACTGCCTGCGGAACGGTCACCTTGAAAAGTCTGCTACCGCAGGGGGCTTATGCCCCTCACGTTCACCCAAGACTGCGAAAACGCCTCGCAAGGTGCACCTTAGACTGCGGTTCCAAAACCTCGGAAAGCCCCGCACTGCGGGGCTTTGTGGGCGGACCGCGGGCGCTTGCGACTGCGGCCCTTTATCTTGTGCTTTTATCGAACGGCTTTCACCGTCCAAAAATCCGGCTTAAATAGTTCGGCTTTTCGTCCAAAACCGTTCCCGTAAATATCGTCAAAAAGTTGCCGTCGCAACTCTGCTCCAAACCGCTTTTCATCGCGTTTTTCAACTTCTCCCACAAATGGCCCACGTTCGCTTTCACGGGTGAAAGCGGGTACACACTCGGCTTTCGGAAAAAGATCGCACACAAGGGCACACACGGCGAAACAGGGGCATTCCCTCCCTCGACCACAGTGCGGCTTTGTGCTGCCAGCGAAATCCCTTTTATTCCACCGTGCTTTTATATACATACATTTCCCGGTTCTCTATGAACCATCAACACCAGCAGAAGAGAAAAATCCGGCAGAGCTGCCGCCGCAACGCTGTTCCAAACCGCTTTTCATCGCGTTTTTCAACTTCTCGCACAAACGCCCCACGCTTGCTTTCACAGCCGAAAGCGGGTACACACTCGCCTTCGCCAACAGGATCGCACACAGCGGCTTACACGGCGAAACAGGTGTGTTTTGGATGGGGGCGCTATTACTACCCTCGGAGCGTTCCACACGTTTCGGAAACCCTGCGTGGCCGGGGTTTAAAACGGCAAACTTTGCCGCTTTTGGGGCTTGGTCGTGGGTGCTCCCAAAGAACGCAGAAAGCCTTCGGAGCAGCGATGCGCTTATGCGCGTCGCTGTTCCGAAGGCGCCGCGGCCCCGCTGGGCTGCGTAATCTTTTTCGCTTCTGCCGAAATTGCGGTTTCCACGCCCTGTGCTCAGGGCCTTTCCGTGTGTGCGAGGTGAGGGGTGGCATCACTACCCTCGACACACTTTGCGTATTGCCGAAACGCTGGATGGCCGCTTGTCAAAATGACTTGTTTGCCGTTTTCTGAGGTTGGGTAGCCTTCATTGATTTCAGCGGCGCAAAATGTGCTTGACAGGTGAGTCTACTTATGATAGACTTCAAGCATCAGAAGTCTATCATAAGTAGATCGACAAAGGAGGAGGCACACATGGACGGTTACAAACTGGGCGTTGTTGAGACGCGTTTTGCAGAACTCATCTGGCAGCACGAGCCGCTGACCTCTGGCGAGCTGGTGAAACTATGCGAACAGGAGCTGCAATGGAAAAAATCCACGACCTACACAGTTTTGAAAAAACTTTGCGAACACGGTATCTTTCAGAACGAAAACGGCACGGTCACTTCTCTTCTTTCACAGGAGGGCTATAACGCCGTACAGAGTGAGAAATTTGTGGAGGACACCTTCGACGGTTCCCTTCCCGCATTTCTTGCCGCCTTTACCACACGGAAATCTCTTTCGGAGAAGGACATTGCGGAAATTCAGCGCATGATCGACCGCTGCGGAAAGGAGTGAGCCAATGGCCGCCGTCTTTTTGAAGCTCTTGAATCTAAGCATTTCCGCAAGCTGGCTGGTGCTGGCCGTGCTGGTACTGCGCCTGGTATCAAAGCGTTCGCCCAAGTGGGTGAATGTTCTGCTTTGGGGCATCGTCGCGCTGCGGCTGGTTTTGCCATTCTCCATAGAGAGCGCGTTGAGCCTGATCCCCAGTGCCGAAACGGTCAGTCCTGCAGCCGTGCAGTTTGACCCCGCGCCGACCATCACCAGCGGCGTGAGCGTTATCGACAATGCTGTGAATCCCTCGCTCAGCGAGCATTTTTCCGCCGTGCCAACAGCCAGTGTCAACCCGCTCTATGTCTGGACGGAGATCGCAGGCTGGGTGTGGCTCATCGGCCTTGGAGCCATGCTGCTCTATGCGCTCGTGAGTTATCTTCGGTTGCGTCGGCGCGTGAGTGTATCGCTCCCCGTTCAAGATCACATTTATCTTTGCGATGCCATTTCCTCGCCGTTCATCCTCGGCGTTGTAAAACCACACATCTATCTGCCCTCCGGTCTGGACGAGGTGCAGCGGCAGAATGTACTGGCGCATGAGCAAGCGCATCTCGCGCGGCGTGACCACTGGTGGAAGCCGCTGGGTTTCGCGCTGCTTGCGGTTTACTGGTTCAACCCCGTACTGTGGCTCGCCTATGCGCTGCTCTGCCGCGACATTGAGCTTGCCTGCGATGAGCGGGTGATCCGCACGATGGACGAGAGCGCCGTCAAGACCTATTCCACGGTGCTGCTTGCGTGCAGTATGCCGCGCAAGGCGGCCATCACCTGCCCGCTGGCGTTCGGTGAAGTTGGCGTCAAGGAGCGTGTGCGGAATGCGCTTCACTACAAAAAGCCCGCGTTCTGGGTGGTCGCGGCGTCGGTCGCCGTGTGCGTCGTTGTGGCGGTGTGCTTTCTGACGAATCCGCGCACAGACACAGACGCCGCCGGACTGGTCGGTTTCCATCGGGAACAGGTCACTTATGCCGATGTAACGGACGCAAGCGGCGCGCAGCCATCCAGCGTCCAATTAACGGCGGAGGAAACAGACGCCGTCTACGCTCTGCTGGATGCCATGCAATATAAACGCCTTGGTGCTGCGTCAGCAATGCAGGACTGCTATGCAAGGCTCTATTTTATCAGCGCCGCGGGCGAACGCTGCGAGGTCATGCTCTCTGAACGTGAAATGCTGGTCAACCCCATCACAGGCGGCAAGACAGCGCGGCTCTATGAGCTGCATTCCGGAAGTGCGGAGTTGAGAGACTATCTGTTTGGATGTATTGGCGCAAGCGAGCCGGCAGAGGAGGAAATGAAAACCATGACCGAGCCGACGCTGTCGCTGACGCTCACCGTTCCCGCTGCATGGGAGGATATTGCAGAGCTCTCCGCCTGCGACAAGGGGACTACCTATCTGGGATATGGGATCATGCTGTTCCATCTGTCGGAAAAGAACGCGCTTGCGGCGTATCCCGACGGGGGAATGGGCAACGTATGGTGGCTGGTCGCTATGAGCTGGGATAATTTCAAGGAATGGAGGGGCTATGACGCACTGCCTGTCCCCGAGATTCTCGGCATCGCCGAGTATGTCCTCGGAGCCGATGATGAGTATGTGTATCTGCTGGTGTTGCCGTCCGATGTGCAGTTCCTGTTAAACGATCCTGTCAGCCAGCGCCAATACGAGGCACTGCAAAGCGACTCACAAGGCGTACTCACGCGATTTTTGAAGGACAACGGAATCCACATAAATGACATGTGCCCTGCCTCCTCCGTGTTTTCGCCCCCTGCGCGCGGCGATGCATTCACTCCGCCGGACGCGGTGCGCAGCGGCACTGTGAGCGATACATCGTATGATAAAATTCTTACCGGCGCCGGTGAGGGCGAAGAACAGCGCACGTCCGAAAATGACGCAGAGCATACCGCGTATTCTGTTAAGACCCATGCAATGACCGCCGAGGAGAGGAGCGCACTTGACGCGCAGACCGAGCCTGTCCCTGCCGTGGGGACTGCCTTTCTGCCCCGAAGCAGCAGAGACGGCGCAAGCGGAAATGCCTGCGCACCGTTTACCGCAAAGACTGCGGACGTGGCGTTTGTCCTCTACAGCGCACCCGGCGCGACGGATTACAATGTGCGGCTTTGTGCGGGAGAGCCCGGTGCGGGCAAGTGGGCGTCGGATGCCGTGACCGTCAAGGTAAACGACGGCGTTCGTTTTTCCGGGCTGACCGTGGGGCAGGCGTACTACATGGAGGTCAGCTCCGACACGCTTTCTACCGCCGGATGTACGGCGCTTTATAAGTGCGCGACCACACCGCCCCCTGCGCGCAGCGGTGCGGCAAGCACGACCGGCTACGCCGCCTACGACGCGCTGCTCGCCGAGATCGCCGACCTGCGGCGCTCCGGCGCAAGCGACGTGCAGACCGATTTCAGCCATGATCTCCTGTCCGTGAACGACTACTACCAGTCGCCCGGCTGGCTGCTGCGCGACCTCGACGGCGACGGCACACCCGAGCTGCTGCTCGGCGCGGACTGGGGCGACGGCTACGGCGTGATCTTCAATATTTACCGCCTCGACGGCGCGCAGGCCGTCCGCGTTGTGGACGGCTGGAGCCGCAGTCGGTATTTTCTCTGCTCTGACGGTACGCTTGCACATGAGTGGTCGGGCGGCGCCGACCATTGGGGGAGGACCTATCTCCGCTACGGCGAGACGCTTTTGCCCATCGAAAGCGTTTTTGACCGCGGCGGCGTGTGGTACCACGCCAAGGGCCTCGATGCCCTGTCCTTGGACGATACGCAGCTCGAAGACCGCTGCAAGACCATTCCCCGCGCCGAGGCGGAGCAGCTCATGGAGCGCTATACCAAGCAATATGAAGCCCTGCCCTTCACGCCGTTTAAAGCGTAAAGCGGAGGAAGGGTGCATTTCGCGCCGCAAAATCATACATTTCGGGCGAGAAACGCACATCTTTCCGCAGGGCGTGCTATGCTTTTCCTGCAAGAGCGTCCGAGGAACGGCCGGACAGCCGCCGGACAAAACGGGGAATAGAAGGAGAAGCATTATGGGATTATTCAGCAATAATAAGAAGCCCTGCCCCATCTGCGGCAACGCGACGCCCCGCCTGCTGCCGACCAAGGTCGAGGGCGTGCCCATCTGCAAGGAATGCGACAAGAAGATCGACCTGCCGAACGGCGTGCTGGACAGCATGACGCTCGACGATTTCCGCCGCTACATAGATTTTTACAACAAAAATCAGGTGCTGCGCGAGTGCTTCCATCCCGAGTATCGCTTCGGCTTCGGCGCGTTCAACACGCAGCTGGTGCTTGATGTGACCAACGGACTCTTCCGCCTGAAGGACGACGAGAGCACCATCGTGTTTGAAAAGTCCGCGCTCAAGTCCTTCCGCATCACGGAGGATAAGGAACCGCTCTTTACCGGCACGGCCGCCGGTCTTGTCTGCGCTGAGAGCAAGAACCCCGAGCGCGTCCGTCTGCTCGCACCGCGCATCGAGCAGTTCAAGCTGCAGAGAAGCGACTATGAGCGCATTATGCAGGCCGAGCGCGTGCAGTATCTCGACCGCACCAACGAGGAGTGGCGCGAGCGTGAGCGCGAGCTGGAGTTCCATAAGCCCGAGTTCCGCGAGTCTTCGCCGTTCCGTCAGTTTGTGGTGGAGCTGGAGCTGGACCATCCCTATTGGAAAGCCTACCGCAACGAGCTGGACGCGCCGGAATTTGAAAACGACTATCCGAGCGTGGATTCCTTCCTGCACAAGTACGACGAGAAGGTCAATGAGCTGCACACCCTTGCGCGCAACCTGATGCAGTTTATCGCCCCCGGCGCGCCGGAGACCGGCGCCGCCTCCGCGGCGCAGACTGCGGCCCCCGCG
>ENA-OPBO01001469-OPBO01001469.1-human-gut-metagenome-genome-assembly--contig:-NODE-1469-length-16540-cov-4.135153_pt1 | contig 16540 bp, 11 predicted proteins | sample MGYA00241071_ERZ501458 | MGnify/ENA primary metagenome ERZ501458 (study PRJEB25962, sample SAMEA2042509) | human gut metagenome | biome: human gut; feature: human-associated habitat; material: faeces...
TGTCGGTCATAAATTAGCACGTTTTTGCAACACACATAAAAACAGCCTCCATCTTTTTGGCACACTGGAACAGCCCATCCATGCCAAAAATCTGGAAGCCACTTTACAATTCATTCATTCCTGTTATAAAAATGCACTGATCATCGCAATTGACGCTTCTCTTGGTGTCGTCGAACACGTCGGCTATATCACGTTAGGCGAGGGAGCACTCTGTCCCGGCGTCGGCGTTGATAAAAATCTTCCGGAAGTAGGTGACATTTTTATCACCGGTATTGTCAATCTTTCCGGATTTGGGAGCCAGATGCTGCTGCAGACAACGCATTTAAATCTTGTCATGCAGCTCGCTGATTTCATCAGTCTCGGACTGTTTCGATGTCTTATGCACTCACAGTTCCGTTCTTCCCTCAAGTGCGCGGAATAATGTCATTTCGTCAATAAATTCAAGCGCACCGCCAACCGGAACTCCGCTGGCAATCCGGGTTACTTTAATCCCCGCCTGCTTGACATATTTGCTTATCCAAAGTGCTGTTGCTTCTCCTTCCACCGTGGAATTTGTCGCAATAATAACTTCTTTGATATCTTCCCGTTGAAGGCGCTGCAGCAGTTCCTGCGGCCGGAATTCATCAACCGGGTGGATGCAGTGATCACCTTTAACCGGCTCAGTGAGGAGAACTTCCAGTCCATTGCCCGGATCATGCTGGGCGAGCTGGTCGACTCTTTGAAGGACAAGGGCATCGCATTTACCTATGACGATGCACTGGTGGTCTGGCTGACCCAGAAGTCCTTCTCCCGGACCTATGGCGCCCGCAATCTGCGGCGTACTATCCAGAAGGAGCTGGAGGACCCCATGGCCACCAAGATCATCGACAGCTATGAGTCACCCATCACCCAGATCCGGGCCACCGTGGAGGACGACAAGGTCCAGCTCTACGGAATGTGAGCATGGTGTGTTTGAGGGGGAATTGGAATGCTGTTTCGCAAAAACATTGAGCCTCGGTGTGCATACTGTCAGCGGGGCCAGCAGATCAATGAGCGGGAAGTGGCCTGCGTGAAACGAGGGATCATGCCGGTAGAGGATCATTGCCGGTCTTTCAAGTATGATCCCATGAAACGGGTGCCGCCCCGTCCGGCATCTCTGGATACCGGAAAATTGAACGAGGCTGACTTTTCTCTTTAAAAAACGCAGGCGTCCTGCCGGGGCGCCTGCGTTTCCTGCATCTATACAAAAGAGAGGGAGAGAGCGTATGGAGATTCAAAAGGTCTGGGCGGTTTACTGGAGTCCCACCGGTGGCTGCCGCCGTGTGGTGGAGACGGTGGCGGAAGCCGCCGCTGCACAGCTGGAGGTAGCTTGGGAGAGTGTGGATACCACGCTTCCTGCAGCGCGTGAACAGGTTTATCACTTTACAGAAAAAGACTTGGTGGTGGCAGGGACGCCCACCTATGCGGGCAAGGTTCCCAACAAGTTGCTGCCCTGGCTGCAAAACGGTCTGCGGGGAGACGGCACTCCGGCGGTAGCTGTGGTGGCCTTTGGCAACCGCTCCTATGACAACGCTCTGGCAGAGCTGTGTGCCACGCTGGTGGGAGACGGATTCCGTCCTCTGGCAGCCGGTGCCTTTGTGGCCCAGCACGCTTTTACGGACGAACTGGCCTACGGGCGCCCCGGCTGGAGCGACCTCTTCGAGGCCAAGGATTTCGCCGCCCAGGCAGCGGACAAGGTCCGGCAGGCGGCGGGCGTCCCGGAGATTGTTCAGGTGCCCGGTGACCCGGCGGCGCCCTATTACGTGCCCAAGGGAACGGACGGTCAGCCTGCCAAGTTTCTGAAGGCAAAGCCCAAAACAAAGGCCAGCCGCTGCAACGGTTGCGGAGCCTGCGTCCGCATGTGTCCCATGGGGGCTATTGATCCGAAGGACCCGTCCAGCGTACCCGGTACCTGCATCAAGTGCCAGGCCTGTGTCCGCAAGTGCACCAAGCAGGCCAAATACTTTGATGATGAGGCGTTTTTGTCGCACGTGGCCATGTTGGAGGCTAACTTCACCGACCCCAAGGAGAATGACACGTTCCTGTAAAGAAATCAGGATTGAGAGGGGGAGAGAGATGGGCTGTGTTTCTCTCTTCTGGTGATGCTGACTGTGTCCAATCTGGTGGCGAAAAAGGCACGCGGATTTTAATAAATGCAAAGCGGACGTCTCTCCTGGGGAGACGCCCGCTTTTTGCACGGTATACGCGCTGTACCGGTAATCAGGGCCGGTGGGAATTACCTGTCGGGGAAATGCAGATCAGATGGATTACACCAGAGGTGCAAATGCGTGCAGAATTCCCAACCAGATCTGCTTGAGCCATCCGATACGGCCCAGATCTTCCGGGTGCATTTCCTGGCTGACCGCCTGCGTTTGCAGAAAATCTTTTTTGACGTCATGGACGGCGCTGCTGCGGTACATCCACACCGCATCCTCCACGTGCAGATAGAGACTGCGGTAGTCCAGGTTGATCGTCCCTACGATAGCGTATTCGTCATCGCAGACCATAGTCTTTGCATGGATGAATCCGGGGGTGTATTCATAGATGTGGACACCGGCTTTCTGCAGCGGTGCGTAATAGGACCGGGTCAGGAAAAATACCGTCTTTTTGTCTGGAATATGAGGCGTAATGATTCGTACGTCAATGCCGGCTTTGGCGGCGGTGCACAAGGAGGTCATCATCTCATTGTCGATGATCAGATAAGGCGTGGTGATATATACGTATTTTTTTGCCCGGTGAATGAGGTTCAGATAGGCGGTTTCGCCTACCAGCTCATCATCCAGTGGAAGGTCCGTGTAGGGGAGAACCACACCATCATGCGGAATGGATTCCGCCCATCCGATGGTAGGACGGTAATGGGAAAATGCATCCACACGCCCACTGGCAAATCCCCACAAAGCGAGATACTGCACAGTCATGCCCCATACGGCACTGCCCCGGAGACACACACCGGTATCTTTCCAGTGGCCATGCTTTGCATAGGCATTGATATATTCATCTGCCAGGTTGATGCCGCCTGTGAACCCGGTCTTGCCGTCGATGATGCAGATCTTACGGTGATCCCGATTATTGAACCGAGGGGAGAGAATGGAGTTGAAGGGATTGAAAACGCAGACCTGCAGTCCCTTTTCCCGCAGCTGGCGGTCGTAGTGGCGGGGCAGAGTGAGCAGGCAGCCCAGGTCGTCATACATCAGCCGGACTTCCACGCCCTGCTTGATCTTCCGCTCCAGAATCTCGAGGATGGTGTTCCACATGGTGCCTTCCTCAACGATAAAATACTCCAGAAAGATAAAGGACTCCGCTTTTTCCAGCTCCCGCAGGAGTGCAGCAAAGAATGTCTCACCAATCGGAAGATATTCTGTTTGGGTATGGCCGCTGGGCGGAGACCCGGAGGCACGCAGAAGATAACGGACCTGGATGGCCGCATCTGGCACCTGCAGTCCCAAACCTTCCATAGCGGCGTGTTCCGGTTCCATGATAGAGGTGATCTGTTCGCGTATTGCCCGGCTGGCGGCGCGCTGTTTCCGGGTCATCCGGTATTTTCCAAACAGCAGATACAGCAATCCGCCGAAGATGGGGAAGAGGAGAATGGGAATCAGCCAGGCAATTTTGTAGGCAGGGTTGCTGGTGGTGTTGTTCAGAATGTGAATCGAGGCTCCCAAGGAAAGAAGCATGCAGACAATATAGAAATAGGCGAACTGATCCCGGAAGAAGAGAAACATAACGATCAGTGCCGCTACTTGGATCGTGACAAACAGTGCCACGTACAGGAGCTTTCCCAGAATCCGATACAAACGCTTGCCCATGATGAACTCCTTTTGGTTGAGATAAAATAATTGTACCCTTTTTTGACAAAAAGCACAAGGAGGGAAACGCGAGTTTCCATCAAGCGGTTTTTTCGGGAACTACAGGAAAATTTGATGGTGTCCCCACATCATCTTGAACAGCTTTTTGGGGTGCAGCCTGCAATTACCAAACGGCGGACATTTCCCGGCGCGGGGCAGAAAATGGCATAAAATAGTACGGCCATCCTACGCAGCGCAGAAGGGATGGTCTGTGGGCTTTTTCACCGCTTACAGCTCATTTGCATCATGCTCTGTATGCAGTAAGTGATGAGACAGCTCACCAAGAGGCTTCTTGAGAAATTCACTGTACAGGGCTTGTACATCCGGATTTTCATGTGAAAAGCGAATTTCTGATTTGGCGTCCAGCTTCCAGAGCAGGTTTCCCCGGGATGTAGCAAGCTCTGCTCCCTCGCGGATGGGCTGCCCTCCGCCGCCGGCACAGCCGCCGGGGCATGCCATAACTTCTACAAAGTCATAGTCTGCCTTGCCGGAATCCACGGCCTCCATCAATTTGCGTGTATTGGCAAGGCCGCTGACAACCGCGACGCGGATATCACCGGCACCAGGAATTGTGAATGTTGCTTCTTTCCAGGGTTTGCAGCCGCGAATCTTGGAAAAAGCATCCGGGTTCGGGTTTTTTCCGGTTACCAGATAGAATGCGCTCCGCAAGGCGGCATCCATAACACCGCCGGTGGCGCCAAAGACCGCAGCTGCGCCGGAACTGGTTCCCAGGGGGCTATCAAATTCCTGCTCCTCCAAATCTGATGGAATCATGAGGTCGCTTCGGAAGAGCCGGTTCATTTCCCGTGTTGTCAGCACAACATCCACGTCGGGGTCTCCGCAGGCATCTTTCATGGAGGAAAGCTCACTTTCTGCTTTTTTGGCAGAGCAAGGCATGATGGAAACGACGAAGATCTTATGCGGGTCGAGATTCATCTTTTCTGCAAAATAGCTTTTCACGACCGCACCAAACATTTGCTGCGGGGATTTTGCAGTGGAGAGATTTCCTGCATAAGACGGATATTGTGTTTTTACAAACCGCACCCAACCGGGACAACAGGAAGTAAACATCGGCCATCGGTACTTTCCACGGTGTGTAAACCGCTCGACAAATTCACTGGCCTCTTCCATGATGGTCAGATCAGCGGCAAAGTTGGTATCGAACACATAGTCAAACCCAATCCGCTTGAGAGCAGCGACAAGGCGTTTGGTGGTAGCCAGTTTGGGGGAGAGGTTAAACGCTTCTGCCCAAGCGGCCCGGACGGCAGGGGCAACCTGGACAACCGTTGTCATTTCAGGATCGGCGAGTGCTCTCAAGACGCGGTTGGTATCATCCCGCACGGTCAGGGCGCCCGTGGGACAATGGGTCACGCACTGTCCGCAGTAGGTGCAGCTTGTGCTTTTCAGCGTGCGGTTATAGGATACATCCACAGTCGTCCGGGAACCGGTGCCGGTAACGTCCCAGATGTTCATTCCCTGGATTTTATTACAGACCTGGACACACCGCATGCACTTGATGCATTTGCTGGCCTCCCGGACGATAGGAGCCGTCAGATCCACATGTGATCGTTCCAAATGAACCGGATAGGGCTGAAAGTGAATGTTCAGGTCATGAGACAGTTTTTGAAGCTCACAATTTCCGCTACGGACACAGACGGTACAGTTTGAATTGTGCTGAGAGAGGATTAAACGTAAGTTGGTTTTTCGGGCTTGGCGGACCCGGGGAGAGTTGGTGTGAATGACCATACCTTCCATGGCCTCTGTGTTGCAGGCGGGGACGAGCCTTTCTGTTCCCTCAACTTCTACAACGCACATTCTGCAGGCTGCGATCTCATTGATCTCTTTTAGAAAGCAAAGATGCGGAATTGGAATCCCGGACTGTTCCGCTGCTTTCAGGATCGTAGTACCGCTGGTTACGGACAGGTCTTTTCCGTTCACATTGATGTTTACCATTTTTCCACTCGACCTCCCTTAAAACTACCATATCCGAAATGATCACAGCGAAGGCAGCGGGAGGCTTCCTGTGTTGCTTCTTCCTCGGTCATGCTGCACTCAATGCACTGGAAGTCACCTTTCCGCTCATACGCATCCCGTTCATTGGCGTTGACACGGCCTCTGGGGCGTAAATCTGCAAAGCTGGGGACAGGAACCTGGACGCTTGTCTCGATATCGTGGTGAAAGCCCAAGTATTCATCAATATTGGCAGCGGCAACTTTACCTGCCGCAATCGCCCGGATCACGGTAGCGGGGCCGGTGACACAGTCGCCACCGGCAAATACGCCATCCACGTCCGGCATCTGTGTGTCAGGCGCGGCTTGCAATCTTCCGCCGCGCTGGATTTTAATGCCGCTTTGTTCGAACCCGTGGGTTTCGATTCCCTGCCCGATCGCCACGATAATGGTATCTGCCGGGATTCGCGAGGGAGCCTCAGAAGAAGCGGTTGGACGCGGGCGGCCCTGCTGGTCCATTTCACCGGCGATTTGCGGCTGTGTCCAAAGAGCGGTTACGTGTCCTTGCGCATTTGCCTCAATTCGCAGGGGGGCTTGCAAGGTTAGAATAGCGGCGCCCTCAGCGATGGCCCCTTCCACTTCCTCCTTTTGGGCGGTCATATCTTCCGTCCGGCGCCGGTAAACGCAGGTAACCTTTGCGGCACCCAAGCGAATGGAGCTGCGTGTTACATCCATAGCGACGTTCCCGCCGCCGATGACGACAATATTTTGACCGGTGAAATCCGGCATTTCATCATCTCCGATTCTACGCAGCAGTTCTACGGCAGAGATGACACCCTGACTGTTTTCCCCTTCTATGCCGGTTTTTTTGTCCGTATGGGCGCCAATGGACAGATACAGGCAGTCGTATTTTTCTTTCAGCTGATCAAAAGAAATGTCCGCGCCTACGGTAATGTTTGTGTGGACCTCAATTCCCAGAGATAGGATGGAGGAGATCTCCGCGTCCAGCTTTGCACGGGGAAAGCGATAGCTGGGGATGCCGTAGCGCATCATGCCTCCCAGTTGTTTTTGCTTTTCATAAACCGTTACCTTGTGCCCCATGATTGCCAGATAATATGCGGCCGAAAGTCCCCCCGGTCCACCGCCGATGATGGCAACGGACTTTCCGGTGGGAGCCATTGGCTTTGGTTGAGGAACATCGCCGGCGTGATCTACCGCATATCGTTTCAGTCCCCGGATGTTGATGGCGTCATCTACCATGCTGCGTCTGCAGCGGGCTTCACAGGGGTGCTCGCAGATGTAGGCACATGCGGTGGGGAAGGGATTGTCCTTGCGAATCAGCTGCACTGCGTCAGTGTATCTGCCTTGGCGAACCAGTGCAATGTAACCCGGAATATCCACACCGGCGGGACAAAGTGCCACGCATGGTACCGGATTGTGCAGGCTGCCCAGACAGCGATGGTGAGAAATATGTTCTTCATAGTCGCTGCCAAATCCATGCAGCCCCATGAGAACCAATTGGGCGGCGTCGATTCCGATGGCACAGTCCGCGGTATCTGCGATGACCTGAGCCGTTGTTTCGATTCGGCGCAGAATACTGAGGTCCGGTTCTCCGTCCAGTACCTCACGCAGCATGCCGGACAGCTGCGCCAATCCGATGCGGCAGGGGACGCATTTCCCGCAGGTCTGTGCCTGGCACAGGTTCAAGAAATTCAGTGCCATATCTACCGGGCACAATCCGGGAGGGCTGGCAGAAATGCGGCGTTCCATATTCCGGTACAGCTGCTCAACAACTTCCTGAGCATGCCCTGGTATTTTTACTTCCAATCGACTCATCGTGCATACTCCTTTGCCAAAGTCTGTGGATTATCGGCTCAATTCCATGGGAGAGACATCTTGCTGGCGTGTGTTCTGTGCAGCGAATAGGGCATCTTCCCATACCTGCTGGAAGGGGACGGATGTCTGGCGCGCAGCGTTTGCAACATCCTCATACTCCGGCTTTTCCCGGTGGATTCCCGCTCCATCCGCACATTTTATGCGGATGGAGCCGTAGTTTGTTTCGATTGTACGAATGGAGGGGGTTAAAATGTACTTGCTGCAATGACGAACACGGATGCCGCTGGTGCTGGTTTCCCGCAAAACTGCGTGTGCGATCCGTTCCTCATCTGCCGGCTTGCAGAGGACCGTGAACAGGATACCGGCGCGGCCTTTTTTCATCACTAGGGGAGCGGATGTGACATCCAGAGCGCCCAAAGCAAGAAGCCGTTCACCAGCATAGGCCAGTGCCTCTGCTGTCATATCATCAATATGGCAGCACAACTCTACAATCGCCGGCCTGCCCTGATCGTTGCGTTCTCCCCAAAAGGCGCGGACACAATTTGCTGCGGGATATTTCCTTGTCCCCATACCGCAGCCGGTTGAAAGCAGCGTCATTGGGGGCATGGCGCAGAATTCTTTTCCAAACCGTGCCAGCAGAGCGGCACCCGTCGGGGTGCAGAGCTCCCCCTGAATGTCTCCGCAGTAACAGGGAATTCCCTCCAGCAATTTCACGGTGGCCGGCATGGGGACAGGAACCATGCCGTAAGAAGTACGTACCTGTCCGTTTCCAAGGTGGATGGGGGAGACGACAATACCGCCCAGCACCAACCCTGCTCCCGGAGAGATCATGGACTTCAACTCCACCATCTTTGCAGCCATGGTTGCGGAATTTGGCGGGGTCCCCAAGGTATACCCCATTACGAAAGACTGTCTGGAGGAGATCCAGCGCCGCGTGGAGCAGGCGGCACAAGCGTGCGATATCGTACTGCTCAACGCCGGTTCCTCGGCCGGACGGGAGGACTACAGTTGTCAGGCCATTGAGAACATCGGGAAAGTCGTGTGCCATGGAATTGCCATCAAACCCGGGAAGCCTGCGATTTTGGGGTTGAAGGGAGCGGTTCCCATTTTGGGTGTTCCCGGATATCCCGTTTCGGGGATTCTGATTCTTCGGGAGATTTTGCAGCCGCTGATGGAACACCTGACCGGACACAGTCAGGTACAGAAGGACCGGGTGGAAGCCGTGCTGTCGCGAAGTGTGTTGTCAGGGCTCAAATACCAGGAGTTTATCCGGGTTCGCATGGGAAATGTAGGAGGGAGGCTCATGGCTTCGCCGCTGAACCGGGGAAGCGGTGTGGTGACGTCCTTTGTGAAGGCGGATGGGATCTTGGAGGTGCCTCAGGGAACAGAGGGCTATGAGGCCGGCCAGACGGTGGAGGTTCAGCTTCTGCGGCCCATGGAGGAGTTGCAGCGGACACTGGTGGCCATCGGCAGCCACGATCCTCTGTTGGATGAATTGGCAGATTTGTTCCGACAGGATGGGGCATGCTTTTTGAGCTCCTCGCATGTGGGTTCCATGGGAGGCATTATGGCTGTCCGCCGGGGAGAAGCACATATGGCTGGAGTACATTTGCTGGATGAGCGTGACGGCTCCTACAATTCGTCCTTCATCAGAAAATACTTCCCTCAGGGCGGCGTTCGTCTTGTGGAGTGCGTGGGACGTACGCAGGGGCTGATGATTCCGGCGGGCAATCCCAAAGGCATTGAGAGATTCTCTGACCTGGGGCGGGACGGAATCTCCTATGTCAACCGTCAGAAGGGGAGCGGAACCAGAATCCTGTTTGATTTTCTCTGTAAGAGAGAGGGGCTGGAAGGTAAAACGATATATGGATATGACCGGGAAGAATTTACACACACGGCTGTGGCGGCGCAGATCGCATCCGGAAGCGGAGATGCTGGTATGGGCATTTGGTCGGCGGCCAAACTATATGCCTTGGAATTCCTTCCCATTTGTACCGAGCAGTATGACCTGCTGATTCCGGACAGTGCGTGGGATACGCCAATGGTTCAAAAGCTGATTGCCTTACTTCGGAGCGAGGAATTTCAAAGAAGACTGGAATCGCTGGGGGGATATACCATTGATCGCCCCGGTACGGTGCGGGAGCGGCTGGAAGTGCGGTACTACTGGAACTTTCGCATGGGCTATTCCTATTACTATCTGGATCAGGAGGGCAGGGCTCTTCGTTACTTTGAAAAGGCATTGGAGGCCCGCCCAGGTGACGAGGACACCATGGAACTGATCGACTCGTGCAAGAAGGGCATCTCCCTGCCGCAGTTTTCGGAGTGCTTCCGGGAGCGGACAGAGAACTGGTGGGAAACCTTTGCCGAGATGGAAGCAGAATTGCGCCAGATGATGGACGAGGACAAAGACCATACCCGCGGCGCAGAACTCGTGGCCCAAATGCAGGAAACCCTGAATCTGGTTTTTGATGAAATCTCTTTTGAGATGGGCTTCAACGGCGAGAAGTACGAGCTGATCCTCACCCCGGAGGGTGACAAGGTCAAGCTGTTTGAGCTGGTCTACTTCCAGAAGCACGCCACCAAGGAGGTGCTGGAGCACTGGAACATCCTTGTGGGCCGTCAGCCCTCCCAGAACATCGGCCTTCGCACCGACGATGGCTGGGACATCTCTGGAGATGATGTGCAGATCTGGCTGGAGGAACAGGGCGAAAACAGTTTCAACATCTCCGCCTACTGTGAAAAGCTGCTGCCTATGCTCCGGGAGGCGGAAGGCCGAGTCTGGTGGATGCTCACCACCCTCACCGATCAGATACTGGGCGAGATTCCCCACATGAGATAGTGAAGGGTATTTTAAGACCCTTCTGAAAATCAAACGCTGAAACTGGCACTGATCAAGTGTACCTCGAAAATTAAATATCCGACAGCGAACAACATCAGTTTGCGGGCCCCCTGATAAAAAAGGGGGGAAGCGATGCGGCGGGTGCGCGAAGACCATCTGTAGAACAGCAAAAGATTTTTTCCTCTGCCTGTTCTATAAACGACGGCAAAAAGGTGCAAAGCGGGTCCACCCAGCCAAAAACAACCTTGGCAAGTTGTCTTGCAATGACCCCGCAAACCTATAATGGTACTCTATGTTCATCCAGAAATGGTGGCATCTCGGAGCGATCCTCGGAGGGGTGGGATTCCCGGAGGGCGGAGCCAACCGCCGGTTCGTACGTCGCCCGCAGCTCGGGGAGTAGTGTCGAATAGGGCTGAATTGCATGTTACATAATTCCATTCAGTCATGATCAGATCAGGAAGTGTAATGAAACTTCAAAAAAATTACGGTCATGGCTGAATGTTATCAAAGGGGCGAGGAACCCTTGTTCCTCGCCCCTTGAAGTATGGCATATGAAAATGAACGATTGAATGAAAAAGAAGGGAGCTGGGCAGCTTGTCAAATCAATGCTACAAGTCCATCGATGAATTACCGATTATGCTTACGATTCCGCAAGTAGCTTCGGCCCTCAATATCTCCCGCTCCAGTGCATATGAGCTCGCGCATCAAAAGAAATTTCCTGCCATGCTGGTCGGCAGCAGAATTGTAGTTCCCAAGGACAGGCTCCTTTCATGGATCGATGAAAGAGTTACCTTGGGAGTCTTTTAAAGACTAGGAGGCTGAAACAATGGCAAGGAGAAGAGCTCGGGGAGAAGGAAGCATACGAAAACGTAAAGATGGGAGATGGGAAGGCCGATATACAGTCGGAAGAGACGAAGAAACCGGAAAGTTCATATATCGGAACGTCTTGGCCAAGACACAGACTGAATGCAAAAATAAGTTGCGTGAAGCGATGCAATTGCAAGAACAGCAACAAAGTCAAGAGGAAGTGCCGGCTGAAAAAAAGATAGCTTCACAGCAAATGCAGGAGACTGCTGATCATGGATTGGTCGAGAAAAAATCGTACACAGTAGGTGAGTGGCTGGATCTCTGGTATGAGATCTATTCAAAACCAAACCTTCGGAAGAGCACCCAAATTCAATACAAATACTTTCTGAAAGATATTGTGTCTCCAAGAATTGGAGATTTGCCAATTGAGCAGCTCACCGGACTTCGGCTCCAGCAGCTCTATCAGGATCTGCGAATAAACGGCAAAATCCGCAAGCCGGGAAACTTTGACCCCGGATTAAGTTCCAAGACCGTCAGAAGCATTCATATGCTGCTGCACTGTTCTTTCAGTCAGGCGGTAAGGGAAGGAATCATTCCAAAGAACCCTACTGATGACTGTAAACCGCCCAAGATTGAAAAAAGAGAGATGAAGGTCATTCAGCCAGACCAAGTTTCATCTTATCTACATGCAGCAGCAGAGCACCATGTATTACCCATGTTTTATCTGGAGTTGACCAGTGGGCTGCGCAGGGGAGAGTTACTTGCGCTTCTGTGGAGTGACCTGGATGTCAAACAATGCAGCATCTCAGTGACAAAATCAGTCTCCAGAAGAGATGGAGAAATCGAGGTGGCTCCACCGAAGACCCGTAACTCTATTCGCCGAATTGTGGTCCCCAAGCAAGCCGTAGACTTATTGCTGGAGGAACACAGTCAACATCCCAAAAACCCATATATGTTTCCGTCGCCTGTAACCGGAACCATGTACGATCCGGATGCAGTTGGCAGAATCCACAAAAAACTGCTGAAAGAAGCTGGTTTGGAAGACTGCCGGTTTCATGACCTGCGGCATACATTTGCCACGCTTGCTCTGCAAAATGGTGTAGACATCAAAACATTGTCTGGAATCCTGGGACACAGTTCATCAGGATTTACACTCGACACATACACACATGTCACGACGAAGATGCAGCAGGAGGCTGCAAATAAAATGGGTCAATTTATGAAAATGAAGCTGTAGTTCCAGGCTTAAATCGTCCGATAGTTCCGGCTGGATTTTTTCGCGAATGGGTCATTGAATGGGTCAAAAAAATCGAAAGACTCAAAAAAGTTGCAAAAAACCCGCCGATTTCAAAGAAATCAGCGGGTTTTCTGGTACGCCCTGAGGGATTCGAACCCCCGGCCTTCTGGTCCGTAGCCAGACGCTCTATCCAGCTGAGCTAAGGGCGCGTACCGCATGTCTTACAGACAGCTTAATTATAATAGCATGCCTTGTTTTGAAATGCAAGCTTTTTTTGAAAAAATTTGAAAACTTTTTTCGGATTTTTGCAAGGCTTGTAAATAGACCCATTCTGTGCTAAAGTGACTTTGAAATATCAACTGGAAGAAAGCGGTGGATCAATGGAGAACAACACCTTTAAAAGTGTCGCCTTTGGCGGATTTGCCAAGCAGGACGTCATCAATTATATAGAGGAGGCCGCCCGCGAAGCAACTGCGCAGCAGGAGCGGCTCCAGCAGGAAAATGACAGCCTCCATACGCAGCTTGAGGATTTGCGGACACAGCTGGAGCAGGCACAGGCGCAGGTGCAGGAGCTGAGCGCTCAGCGGGATCAGATGGAAGAGGCGCTTGGGCGTGAGTGTGCGGCCCGAGAGGCGTTGGAACCGCTCAAGCCTGAGGTGGAACAGTTGAGCAGGGAAAAGGATCAGTTGGAAAAAGAGGTGCAGGCGCTGCGGCCTGACGCCGAGGCATATGCTCAGTTCCGGGAACAGATCGGTGCCATTGAGTGCGAGGCCCGGAAACGAGCCGCTGATCTGGAAAGTGAGACCGTTTCCAGGCTGGAGCGGATCACAGAGGATTTCCGCCGCCGGTATCAGGAATTGATGACCATCTTCGATGCCACGGCGACCCATGTGACCGGGGAATTGCGGAAGGTCGAGGTCAATCTCACGCAGCTTCCCAGGGCCATGGATCAGGCGGGGAAAGAGCTGGAGGCATTGGCTGCGGAATTGGAACGGTCAAAACAGCAGGATTGATATGCGGGCGGTTCAGGGAAGCTGAGCCGCCCGTTTTTTCCAATCCTATGGTATGAGGCCTGTGGGAGCGGTTACAATAGCAAATGCACCAGCCTGAAAAACAGAAAAATTTTTTATAACCAAAAAATTTTTTTATTTTTGTGAAAAAGATGGATTTCCGTAAAGGAGACGCAAAAATTTCTTGCATTGGTTACTGGGCTGACCTATACTAAAACCATACGGGGAGCTGGCAGACTGAGGTCGGCGGCTGGCTGCCGGCTGATTCCTGGGATAAAAGGACTTTCCACGGAATCAGGGTGACAACGCATCAACAATCAAAACAGAAGATTTGCATGGCGGGAGAGAAGGTGAGAACAATGTCCCTGAAAGCAGTCGAGAAAGTTACGGAAGTCGAGCGGAAAAACAAGGAGCGCAGGGCTGCCGCGGAAACTGAGGCAAAGCAGATGCTGGCCTCGGCCCAGCGGGATGGTCTTGCGCTCTTGGAACAAATGCGCGCAGAGGAGGCCGCCAAAGGAGCGGAGCTTCTGCGGCAGGCGGAGGAGCGAGCTGCACAGCGGTCCGCGCAGATCGCCGCTTCTGCGAAGGAGGACGGCGACGCCCTGCGCCGGGCAGCAGAGAGCCGTTTGCAATCTGCCGCCGAGTTTATTGTCGGAAGGATAGTGGAGGACTGATATGGCCATTGTAAAAATGAAAAAGCTCCGCGTCATGGCCATGGCGGACCGGCGGGAAGCGCTTTTGCGGGCGCTTTTGCGTTTGGGCTGCGTGGAGATCAGCGAACCGGACGGCCTCCTGGAAGACCCGGCCTGGTCCGCACTGCTGCAGCGAGGCTCCTCCCGTCTGGCGGACACCAAAAGTGAAATCAACGATGTGAACACTGCATTGGATGCCATCCGACGCTATGCCGGGCTGAAGGACGGACTGTTCATCAAGCGCCATCCCATCTCGGAAGAGGCGTTTCTCAGCGCCGGGACGGCGGAGCGGGCCCAGGCGGTCAGCCGGGAGGTCGGGGAGCAGCTCCAGACGCTGACCCGCCTCCAGAGCGAGGAAAACCGTCTGGTTGCACGACAGGCGTCTCTGCTGCCGTGGCAGGCCATGGACATGCCGCTGGAGCTGTCCGGTACGGAGCATGTGTTGTTCCGCCCGGGTGTGGTGCCTGCGGGTGTCAACGTGGGTGAGCTTCAGGTGTCTTTTGGAGATCTGGCGGCGGAGCTGCTGGAGATCAGCAGCGATAAGCAGCAGAAGTACTGTTTGTTGGTGTGTCTCCGCCAGGATGAGGAGGCCGTGATGGAGTGTTTGCGGCCCTTCAGCTTTAGCGCCGTCTCGTTCCAGGGGCTTACCGGTACGGCGGACGCAAACCTGACGTCTGTGAGCCAGGCACTGGCGGAAAACCGCAAAGCACAGGAGGATGCGGCGGCGGCTATCGCCGCAAACGGTGAAGCGCGGGACGCCTTGCGGGTGTATGCAGATCGTCTGGCGGCGGAGGCGGCGGAGGAGACTTCCGCCCAGCGGATTCTGACGGATGGAACGATCGCTTTCTTTGAAGGATGGGCACCTGCGGCCAGCATGCAGAAGGTGCAGGCCCTGCTGGAAAAGGAGGGATGTGCCTGGGAGGCGGAAGACCCCACCCCGGAGGAGTATTCGGAGGTTCCGATACAGCTGAAAAACAACTGGCTGACCCGCCCGCTGAATATGGTGACGGAGATGTATTCGCTGCCGGCTTACGACAATGTGGACCCCAACCCGCTGATGGCGCCGTTTTTCATTTTGTTCTACGGCGTGATGATGGCAGACATGGGGTATGGATTGTTGATGATTCTGGCCGGAATTCTTATTACCCGCACTTACCGGCCCAAGGGAACTGCCGGGAATCTGTTCAACCTGATGACGCTGTGCGGTGTTACCACATTCCTTATGGGAGCGGTCACCGGCGGCTTTTTCGGAGACTTCCTGACGCAGCTGGTGAAGCTGGCCACCGGACGGGATTTTGCATTGCCGGCGCTGTTCACACCGCTGGATGATACGCTGATGATTCTGGTGGGTGCCATGTGCCTGGGCTTTGTACAGATCGTCACCGGCATGGTCATCAGCTTCGTACAGAAGCTGAAAAAGGGCCAAGTCCTGGACGCAGTTTTTGAGGAAGTCACCTGGTGGGTGGTGTTTGCGGGCATCGCTCTGATGGTTTTGAAGGTCACGAACCTGGTGCTCTATGCCGGCCTTGTGCTGGTGGTGGCGGGACCGCTGATCACCGGCAAGGGATTTGGTAAGATCACGGGAATCTTTGCCTCGCTGTATAACCATATCACCGGGTATTTCGGAGACATTTTGTCCTACTCCCGTCTGATGGCACTGATGCTGGCGGGCAGCGTCATTGCCCAGGTGTTCAACACTTTGGGCGCCATTCCCGGCAACATCGTGGTGTTCATTATCATCTCCATGGCGGGCAACGCTTTGAACTTTGCTCTGAACCTGCTGGGCTGCTACGTCCATGACCTGCGGCTCCAGTGCCTGGAGTATTTCGGAAAGTTCTATGAGGACGGCGGCAAGCCCTTCCGTCCCCTGGCAATCAATACAAAATACGTGGACATTGAAAACGTCTGAGGAGGAAATTCATCATGGGATTCTTTGAGGCATTCGGTGGTTTGGCTCTGGCGCTGCTGGGCGCTGGTTTGGCGGCGGTCCTCTCTGGTATCGGTTCCGCAAAGGGCACCGGCATCGCCGGTGAGGCGGGCACTGGCCTTTTGTGCCAGGACCCCAGCAAGTTCGGTAAAGTTATGATCCTGCAGGTGATTCCCGGCACCCAGGGCCTGTACGGCCTGGTGGTGTGGTTCTTCGCCATTTACAGCATGGGCCTCCTGGGCGGCAACGGCCTGCCGGATCTGACCGTGCAGCAGGGACTGCAGTACTTCGCGGCGTGCCTGCCCATGGCACTGGGCGGATTGTTCTCCGCCATTGCCCAGGGCCGGGTGGCCGCCGCCTCCATCAACCTGCTGGCCAAG
>ENA-OPBO01001472-OPBO01001472.1-human-gut-metagenome-genome-assembly--contig:-NODE-1472-length-16519-cov-25.860726_pt1 | contig 16519 bp, 11 predicted proteins | sample MGYA00241071_ERZ501458 | MGnify/ENA primary metagenome ERZ501458 (study PRJEB25962, sample SAMEA2042509) | human gut metagenome | biome: human gut; feature: human-associated habitat; material: faeces...
GTGCGTCCGTTGTATCAAAGGTTACTGCATCAAGGATTTAACGGGGACGGACGCCATCCGACTCGATACTATCCGAGCGTTCCTACACAGGGTTACTCGTCTCGTTGTTGTGCAATAAGACGAGTTCAGGTGACGAAGGAAGCGACCGCAGCGCGGTCGGACGGATCCTAGCCCCCAGTCGGAGGGCGTAGCCCGAACGACTGGGGGGACCGATGGGTATGTCCTGCATAACGACCTTCCCTCGTGGGAGGTCGGACCCTATATAGAAACAAGAAAGAGAGAAGGCTCAACTGCTGCGTAGGAGCGGTTGAGCCTTCTCGTTATCATTCTTGCGGTCTCTGATACTGCATCAGAGGGCAATATCACAAGAGAAGATTAGTCTGCAAGTAGCCTTACAGTCCTATCTTGTGTCGTGTAGAGCGGACTTAGATAAACTGATGAGGTGTCAAATGCTAGAGACCAAGCCGTATACTCTTCCTCTCCAGCGGTGCTAGACCAAAAGTAGCCATCACTGCCCTGCCATCTAGGCTTTCCATAGGAGAATGATCCTGAAGCTGGCAATATGCGGACTATATCGGACTCTGTATTGCTCTCCCAAAACTCTGGCTTAGCTATATCATCAACCGTAACGTTGTCCGCTTTACCATCTAAAGGGCGAGCTGTGATCTTTAGGACTCTTTTGTCGTTGAGAAGCATCGATTCATATCGCCAAGCAGAGACATACTTAGTCCCCTTGAAGCGTAGCGCATGAGCCTTATTGCTACTTACGCTACCGCCACGATAGTCGTTGGACGAGCTGATTGTTTCGCCATGGATTACAACTGTCTCGTACACATCGTTGTGCCTAAATGAAGAGGTAAATGAAAGATAGTCATCACCACTAGAAGCTACTGGAACTATTGCCATCCACTCTTCTTTGCTGGGGAGGTGGTACTTCTTGCCAGCGATGGTTACGTTGGTAAACTTCTCTACGGCATCTTCGTAGGAGAAGTAACCACTCACATCGAGATCTTGTGTCGTGACAAAGTCCGTTCCCTCGGCATTGACGTTGTACTCAGCGAGGTAGGCTAGAGGTAGCGTGACAGCTTGATCGACGGAGAGTGTCGTGAACTCGACTTTCGTGAGGGGACCCCACGTGCCGTCAGCGTTCTTTGCCATAGCTACTGCGTAGTAGGTAGTGCCTGGCTTGAGCTCAGGCCAAGTCCACGTGTACTCATCGCTGTGATAGGGCAATTCTTGGCTATCGGGAGTCTCCTGTAGGTACTTGATTATGTTCTCCTCGTTGTAGAGAGACTTCTCGACAATCGTCTCACGATAAGAAGAGGTGTTTTCGTCAGGCGTGTTGACGATCGTAGCCGTTGTCTTGGTGATATCCTTAACCTCGATGCTCACATGAGCAGTCTCGGAGGTACCCTTCTTTTCGGTTGTGACGGTAAACTTCTGCACGTCGGAGTACTGTCCATCGGTATCGATGAGGACTACATAAACGGTGTAGCTGGTGCCAGGCTTGAAGTCGGTCATCACGCTCTCCTGCACACCCTCGTGAGGCTCCCGGGTATTAAAGTCTGCTCCAAACTGGACGATGTAGTGCTTTAAGTCGGGGATGCGCATCATTTGCATCATCTGGTCTAGTGTCGGGTCGTCTGTCTCCATATTGAGGAAGAAGTAACCCGTGACATCGTCATTGGGTGTCAGCGTTGCCGTGTAGCCTGTTGTCGTGATGTCTGAGAAGTTGACCTCAATCTTTGGGTCGCCTGCGAGCTTGCCATTAGGCACGGTAAACTCGATGCGCTTGACGTTGCCCGCACAGCCTATCTCATCGTACGGGAGGAAGAGCGCTGTATAGGTATACCCTCTCTGTAGTCCTGAGAGGTCGTACTCCTTGTTACCCTCTACCTCAAAGATTTGGTTACCCATGCGAGCAGCCATCTCGGGGGTAAAGAGTCGCAGGCACTGCATATCGTCCATATTGGCAATCATATAGCTCTCTGGGATGATCACCTGGATGCGCTGTACGTTGCTACCTACGGAGCCTACACTAAGCTTCATCCAGCCTGTTTTGCCGTTTTCGTGAGCTGCTACTGTAGGATTGAGAGATAGATCTACCTCGTCTGAGAGGAACTTGATGCTATCGATATGCTCTATGCGATAGGGCAGTACCTCTCCACTCTTGGAGTAGATGAGCATACGCTCAGAGTTCTGAGCCATAGCGAGAGTAGGTAGTAGGGCGAGTAGGGCGCCTAGGATAATGTGTAGTATTTGCTTTTTCATTAGGACTAATTTCTATTTTGAGGTGCTACGAAGAATGGTGGGTCTCCACGTGGATATTTGCAAATCTCCACGTGGAAATTGACGATTTCCCACGTAGGCGAGAAATAAAACTTCGGAGGAATGGAATGAAACTTCGGAGGAAATGTTTTGCGCCTACGTGGAGAATAAAAATTAGCCACGTAGGGAAACGTCAAATCTCCACGTGGCTATCTTATTTTGTAGTCTCAGATGATTGGAATAGACCAGCCCCGACTCCTTCCAGCATCTCAAAATAGAAATTAGCGGAGTTGAGAGTTGGGGCATTTTTCTGCTGTTCGAGTTTATTCGTACCTTTGAGAGAATATCTTTCGGACTATCCCTATGAATAGACTCGATATGGCTCTAGTGACGGCAACTTTGCGCCAGTTTAGGCTCCGTCCTTGCGCTGGTTTGCTCTCCTATGGTAGGTGTGCATGCCTCTCTCTCGTTGCGCTTCTGCTGGCGCTACCTGCAGTGGCTCAGCTCTCGGCGCCTCTCCCCGCCACCATAGTGACAGATCTAGGGGAGCGCTATACTACATTACGTCATACCTCAGAGGCTTATCCGCTGCAGGCGACCTCTCGCACGCAGTCTGCTAGCACACTTCGGCAGCAAGAGGAGATGGCACCCTCGGGCTTGCGACTCTTAGAGCTACCTGCGATAGAGTATCGTCAGCTACCTGAGAGTCTGCTGTGGGGCGAATGGATTACGACCGCTTCGGGCGAGTGTGCGTGGCGGGGTAGCTTGCAGCTTGAAGAGGCGGGCTGGAACACCCTTTACTTTGATCAGTATCAGCTGGGGCACGGCGATATGCTTGTCATTGCAAATGAGGAGGGTGAGGTGCGAGGCGCTTTTACTGAGGCAAACAATGTCTCGTCTCATAGCCTTACCACTGCTCCGCTTTATGGTGAGCGACTCATCGTCTATTACTATCCTGCTAGTGGTGAGCGCAAAGCTCTACCATGGCGGTTGTCGACCATTACGACCGCTCTGCTCACAGCAGTAGGGGAGGAGCTACCGCCTGCAGTCGGAGGTCATCGAGGATCTGGCGCTCCTTGGTTCGTCGTAAAGGGGCTTGAGTGTGCAGAGGCAACGGTGCGGCACCCCGAGGTGGAGCGCATCGCTCGTAGCGAACTCCTACTAGTGGTGCGGGGTCGGTTCTTCTCGTCAGGCACGCTGATCAATAACAGCCGACTAGATGGGGATCCGCTTGTTTTGACAGCAGCTCACTGTCTCAATGCTAGCTATCAGTGCAGAGACCTCGACTATGTGCGTCAGAGTGCAGAGCAGACGGTTTTTTACTTCAACTACTTTAGTCCCACGGGCGAGCCTCTAGTCAATGGTATCGAGGAGCAAACGCTAGCGGGAGCCGAGTTGGTCGCTTATAATGAGGAGCACGATATGTGTCTGCTCCGTATCACGGGCGTTCAGCCCGCTACTCCTCAGGGGCAGTGTCCTATCCCTCAGAGCTACCGACCCTACCTAGCGGGGTGGAATGCTGAGCGCGACTTCCCTGCGCCAGTCATCGGCATTCATTACCCGCAAGCCTCTGTGCGACGCTATAACCGCTCGGACGATAAGCCCGCTCTAGAGAGCTACAATATTGCATCAGTGCCAGTTCGCTGGGTTAATTCGCATCTACATATCAATAGGTGGGATGTGGGGACGACAGCGGGTGGCTCCTCGGGGTCGGGACTCTTCGACAGAGCGCATCGGCTCGTTGGTGCCCTCTCGGGAGGCAACTCCTACTGCTCCACTCCGTACAATGATTATTACTATGCTCTGAGCGAAGTCTTCACGGGCTATCCTGATGATAAGTGCCTGCAGCCCCATCTCGCACCGACGAGTGAGCAGACTACTTTAGAGGGGCTAAATCCTTTTGCTGACAATCCCCCGATACGTCTCTCGCACCAGCTCTATAGTCTGATGCGTGATAGTGTAGCCATTCGCACCCTCGATGCAGCTGTCGGGGGTATCGCTGTGCGCTATGACATAGACACTTCTGTGCAGTATCTAGGCTCCGTACTAGTTATGGGGGCTATGCAAGAGTGGACGCCTGTGACCCTCGCTATCTATGACGATAAGGGGGGGGAGCCAGGCGATAAGCTCTACGAGCAGACGCTCCCGAAGCCTTCGTATCTACTCGTGAATGATGCGGGACAAAGTCCGCAGGAGCGAACACTCTCGGATGCCTTCCAAGCCTTCTTCCCCGCAAAAGAAGACACACCACTGACACTCTCCGCTGGTGCTTACTATATAGCACTCGAGGGGAGTGAAGGCAAATCCCTGTCAGCGCCACTGCTTATGAGCAAAGCGCAACTACACACCACTCCCTATGCGTGGCACCTAGTTGGCTCTAGCTGGAAGCCTGCGCAAGCTGGGGGGGCTCCTTACCTAGGTCACTACTGGATAGACCCTATCATCTTGGGTAAGCTTAAGCCGGGAGGTACATCTGCTCTAGAGTCTGCAGATGAGCCACGTGTGATGCTCGTCGGGGAGCGTCTCTACCTCCTGTTGCCAGACTCCTGGCTGGCTGGAGATGCCTCAGCAGAGGTAGCGCTATACAGTGCTGCTGGGCAGCGCATCTTGTCGCTTCCGCTGACAGGCACTCGCTCGTCGCTATCCCTTGCCGACTATGCGCTGCAGTCTGGCGTTTACATCGTACATCTTAGGGGCGCTGGCGAGCGGTACAGCTGCAAGCTCATTCGTCCATAATTACTTAACAAGACAGTTTACTTACACACTTAATATATGCGTACAATATCCTCTACAGCCATCACAGACTTGGTGGAGAAACTTTGCATAGAGGCTTGTGTCGATCTATCGCCCGACATTGAGGCTGCTATGCAGCAGGGTGCAGAGCGAGATCGCTCGCCTCTAGCACGAAACGTACTTAGTACGATCATCGAAAACGTCCATATAGCGCGCAGTGAGCGTGCCCCGATGTGTCAAGATACGGGTATGACCGTCATCTTCGTCGATATGGGACAAGATCTGCACGTCGAGGGTGATCTGATCGAAGACGCTATCAACGAGGGCGTCCGCAGAGGCTACACCCACGGCTACCTGCGCAAGTCTGTCGTGAGCGATCCGATACATCGACAGAACACAGGCGACAACACCCCCGCCGTCATCCACTACCGCATCGTACCCGGAGACCAAATGCACATCACGGTAGCGCCCAAGGGCTTCGGCAGTGAAAATAAGAGTGCGCTCTCGATGCTTACCCCCAGCCAAGGGGTAGCGGGCATCAAGCAGTTTGTCCTCGATACCATCTCCCACGCTGGGGGCAATCCCTGTCCGCCGATTATCGTCGGCATCGGCATCGGTGGTACGATGGAGCGGTCGGCTGAGCTAGCCAAGCGTGCTCTACTACGTCCTATCGGTGAGCGTCATCCCGATCCCGCAGTGGCTGAGATCGAGGAGGAGCTACTCCAAGAGATCAATAAGATGGGCATCGGGCCAGCGGGCTTCGGTGGAGATACCACCGCCTTGGCTGTCGCCATCAATACGGGTGCGACACACATTGCTGGACTACCTGTGGCGGTCAATATCAGTTGCCACGCCACACGTCACGCAGAGGGTGTACTATAAACAACTAGAGACATGGAAGAGAAGAAGATACTCAGAGCCCCCTTTACGACAGAGATGATTACTCCGCTCAGAGCGGGAGATATGTGCTACATCTCGGGGACTATCTATACAGCACGTGATGCAGCGCATCTGCGTCTTGTCGAGATGCTCGAGCGAGGCGAGGAGATGCCCTTTGACTTCGCTGGTCAGGTCGTTTACTATGCTGGCCCTTGCCCCGCTAAGCCAGGACAGCCTATTGGTTCCGTGGGACCCACTACGGGAGGACGTATGGATGCTTATTCACCTAGGCTTATAGCCCAGGGGCTGCGTGTGATGATCGGTAAGGGCTTGCGTAGCCCAGAGGTCGTTGATGCGATCAAGAAGTATCAGGGTGTTTACTTCGCCGCCATCGGTGGAGCAGCCGCTCTGATGGGCAAGTGCGTCAAGGAGGCTGAGGTGATCGCCTTCGATGACTTAGGACCCGAAGCAATCCGCAAGCTACGTGTCGAGGAGCTCCCGGTCATTGTAGCTGTAGACAGCCTCGGAGGAGACGTCTACTCGCTCGGTCGCTCACAGTACGCTCGCCGATAGCGCTGCCGTCAGCCCTAAAAAAAAGCAAAGGACAGTCGCAGTCATCGACACAGCGAGACAACTCCTAGACGATAGCCACGTGGGAAATCCTAATTCCCTACGTGGCTATCGCCAATAATCTCGTTTGACAGCAATCCGCTACCCCAACATATCACTTATTCAGATCGAGCGAGATGCCGAGGCGGACGACGGGCGGATTGATCGGGTAGTGCGCTGCCGAGAAGCGCTCAGAGGGTGAGATAAAGAGGTCGCCGAGATTGTAGTACTCGACAAAGAAGCGTGCACGCTTGAGCTGAAAGCTGACGAAAGCGTTCAAGTGAGGGAAGTTGCCATACTTCGTCTCCGTCTGATTGACAAACTGCATAACCGCAGGCTCATAGTAAGGAGCGTAGTATCGCGTATGCCAGCGGCAATCCACACCCAGCATGACCCGTAAGACATGAGCGTAGAAGAAGTCTGTGTAGACAGTTCCGTAGAGGCTCAGCGTAGGCAGAGGCATCACCTCCTGACGTGTGGAGAGCTGGTAGAGGGCTTGCAGTCTCCAGGCTAGCCACCCCCACTTATAGGCGTGTTGCAGGCGTGCCGAGAGAATCTGTATCGGGTCAGCGCACTGCTCGACGAGCCCTTGCGAAGTCCAGTAGAGCTGGTTCTGCAGGGTAGCGGTCTCGACACTCAGCGAGGTGCCTAGCTTGTCGAGCGTGAGTCGCCCTCCGAAGGCCAGCCGACGCTCATAGCCGAAGTCTCTGTCCCAGCGATGGAAGGTGCCGTGAAAGTGCCGAATGAAGTAGTCTGGGCGGCGATTCTCAAAGTTGCCCCAGGCACGCAGTCCTACGGGGAAGCTCCAGAGACGGAACGAAGTGCTGATACCGCCTTGCGCCAGTACGGAGCCGATGTTTTCGCCTAGGAGGGTACTCTCGAGCTGCGCATCGAAGTTGAGCAACTGTCCGGAGGTACGTGCTATGCGTCCGCCCACGACTAGGTCCATAGTGCTATGTCCGGGGTGCTCCAGATAGATCGAGTCGGGGTTGTAGTAGTATTTGTTTTCCAGCCGCACATAAGCCTCTAGACCAAACTTGACCCATGGTCTGAAGCCCTCACGGAGCGAGAGGACGAAGCTATTGTCCAGCTGCCACCGTCGGGTGCTATCCTCGGGAAATACGTAGAGCGAGTCGAGCGCACCCGAGGGACCTTTGTGCATATAGGAGTAGTGGTTGGGGTACTGCTCCCAAGTGGCTTTGTTGCGATTCACATACTGGTGGATGCCTTGTCTGAAGCTCAATATATGCCCTACACTAGCTATCGGCACGAAGTGTGTCGTATCGGTCTCGGCACGGCGCTCGCCAAAGATGGTCAGCGAGTCGCTAGCAGTGCGAGGACGATAGGAGCCGAAGTTGTAGCGATGCGAGAGGAAGAAGTGAGCATCGTCTATACCGTTCCATACTTGCTCAGCCTGACGAACGGGTATCTCGTGGCTCTTTAGGTTGCGCCGAGCAGAGCTGCCCCGTGTAGGGTCATTGACATAGCCATCATCGAGGATACCGCCATTCTCCGTGATCCGTGCGAAGTTGCCCCCGCCCGTGAGGTACGCCTCGTAGCGGTCTAGGGTCAGCGTCGCAAAGAGGCGATAGTCACAGCTCTTGGTGCGGTTGCCTATGTAGTAGCCAGGCGAGTAGGTGTAGTTGAAGTCGGCACCCATCGCTAGGCGCTTGCTGAGGTTGAAAGCGATCGTTGCATCAAACTGCTCTTCGCGTCTCTGGGCATCTCCATTGCGCTGATAGAAGAGCTTGGAGAAGGGGGTCTTCGTGCGATAGAAGAGCCTATTAGACTCGTCCCATACGAAGCCCGAGAGCGTCTGATCGTAGAGGAAGCGATGCTGCGGACGCAGACGGTTGAAGTAGTCCATATCGACCCACGGAGAGCGCAAGTTCCCTAGGTAAGCCATCACAATGGAGCGGCTCTCCGCTTTGACCTGATCGTGAAAGAGCGTGCTGAGCGTGTCGGGACGTGCCGCATAGAGCGCTCCCGTGTAGGGATTGATCAGATAGCTGTGGAGCGTCTCGCCACGATAGATCAGTTCGTTGGGATCTTTGTCAAATCCTGGCAGCGGTATGTCGTAATCGTAGCGCGACTGCGCCCTGACGGCTGTCGCCAAGAGAGTCCACAAGACGAGGAGGCTGAGAAGGTGTCGGACTAGCTTGCTCATAGCTCAGGTGCGGTAATCCGTATACCCCCATCGATGGGTAGGACACGGTAAGGGAGGAGGGGGCTTTGGGCAGGCCCTTGGATAGGCATTCCCCCGCCATAGACGATGCTAAAGCGACTATGACACTTCGGACAGACCGCCTCGAGCTTCTCATTGACCACCAGAGAGTTTGTAGGGTCCAGCTCTTTAGGGCAGGCGAGGTCGTAGGCGTAGTAGTAATCGGCTATGCTACTACCGGCGAAGCCGTGAATGACCAAGATGCCTCCGAAGCCGATAGCTGAGGTCGCTGTGCTAGGTCTCGTGATGCGCATATACCCCCCAGCGGCTGTGAGCGCACGTCCATTAGTGGCAAAGTATAACTCATAGTACACTGGACGCAGGGGCGTGGCGTACTGCACCTCGCCTTGACACCCCAGTAGTAGGAGCGTCAGGAGCGATAAAAGCATTATGCGGAGACCCTTCATCCTCGTTCTGATCCTAGCTTTAGACTATGCGTCGTAGCGCATCTGCCCCAGCACATTGGCAATGTACTGCACAGCCTCCTTGAGGTGAGGCTTTACCATACCAGCGACAAAGGGGTTGAGCTTGGCATCTAGTGAGACAACTAAGGTGCTACCTCCCGTCTCCTGGGGGGTGATCCGTATGGAGACATTGGCGGGCATCATCTCGTGCTCTACCTGATAGCGCACCTCCTCGGTGGGAATACGCTCTGAGACAACGAGTGCGATATCTGCAGGGAACTTCATCACTTGCGCCTGCACCTCGCAGCGATCGCTACTGAGTGAAACAACCTTGACCTGCTTCTCCTCGAGGAGCTGTTGTACCTCCTCGAGATTGGTCAGGTCGCTGATCTTTCGATAGATCGCCTCACAGCTGTAAGTAGAGGCGATGGGTTGGCTTTGTATCGTCATAGGAATGGGATCTGTAAGCTAAGTTATGGTCAATGCTAGCGTCCCCACTGGCTCGGGTTCTCGCGCCACTGAGCAAGCATCTCCAGGTCACGCTCAGAGACGTAACCCGCAGAGACAGCCTGACGAATCACTTCGTTGTAATCGGTCAAGGTGCGCATCTCTACGCCAGACTTGGCGAAGAGCTCCTCGGCATCAGCGAAGCCATGCGTATAGACCGCCATGAGTCCCTCGACCTGTGCGCCTGCTGCTTGTAGCGCTTCGACAGCCTTCATACTGCTGCCGCCCGTAGAGATCAGATCCTCGATGACTACGACACGAGCTCCCTCGGGTAGATATCCCTCGATGAGGTTTTGCTTGCCATGATCCTTAGCGGAGGAGCGTACATAGACGAAGGGCAACCCCAGCTCGTCTGCCACCAAGGCTCCCCACGAGATAGCTCCCGTGGCAACACCAGCGACCACCTCCGCATCGGGGTAGCGGTCGCTCACCTGGAGCGCAAAGGCCTGCTTGATATAGCTACGATGCTCAGGATAAGAGAGCGTCTTGCGGTTGTCACAGTAAATGGGGCTAAGCCACCCAGAAGCCCACGTAAAGGGTGCGTCTGGACGAAGCTCGACAGCCTGGATAGCGAGCAAACGATGAGCTACCGACTGCGCGATAGAGAGCTTCTGTTCTGAAACTTTTGATGTCATAAGAGGATAAGTATCTTAGATGTGCCACAAAGGTACGAATTTAGAGGTTAGCCCAAGTTTCACGGCAAAAATGAATTTCGAGGCGCTTTGCTCCGATCTTTGATGAAGCTAGATTGGTAACTCGCTGAGTTTCAGATGGAGTTCTTCGGGGTGCGGGGCTGACTCCGATTTGTAGGGCACTTTTGGTTGAAATATTTGTTGTTACTTTGTAGCCTCCTACCATAGATAGACAATGCAAAGGTAATATAGCAAGCTATAGAGCCACGCACTCTAGTGTATTCAATGTCTGTCTGTAGCTTGTAAATGTTTCAGCAAGGCACAAAGAAGCGCAATACAATAACTAACTCAAATCTGTAGGACACAAAGTCCATAACTCAAACGTCACAGTCCGCATCCAGCAACCATTACATATTTCCTCCCGTGAAACTTGGGTTAGATGTTGGAGATTAGAGGTTAGAGAGAGTAGTCTCTAACCCACCGCCTCAACAGCAGTCGGAGCCTATCCACGATCGTGTGGGTAGGCTCCGACGTTGTTTTTACCTTGCTCTATCTGCTCTACCTAGAGAGCGAGCAGAGGTGTGCTTACTTCTTAGCTGCTGCGAGCTTCTTCTGTTGCTGCTTATTGCGTACTAGGTAAGCAATAGGCGATGCGACGAAGAGCGTACAGAAGATACCATAGACGATACCGATGAGTAGCGCAAAGGTAAAGCTACGCATAGAGGCTCCACCGAGGATAAAGATGATGAAGACCACTAGGAAGGTCGAGAAGGTCGTCTGTACGGTACGAGCTAGCGTGCTATTGAGTGCCTCATTCATCACCAGCTTCTCATCGCGGTTTGGATAGTTGTGTAGCGTCTCACGAACACGATCGAAGACAACGACCACGTCGTTAATCGAGTATCCGATGATCGCTAGTAGCGCTGCGATGAAGTTTTGATCCAGCTCCATCGTGAAGGGCATGATCTGCCAGAGCAATATGTAGCTCGCCACGATGAGTAGCGTGGTGGTAGCCACAGAAGCAAAGGCACCTAGCGAGAAGGCCCAGTTGCGGAAGCGGAGCAAGATGTAGAGTCCCATAAAGATCAGGGAGAGGATCACCGCGATGATAGCCTGACGAGAGATGTCCTTAGACATACTCGGGCTGACGCGCTGTGAGCTGACGACATAGTTGTCGACAAACTCCTGCTGGGTCGTACCCTGTGGGAGGAACTTCTGTACTCCCTCGAAGATCTTACCGATGACGAGTAGCTCCTCGTCCTCACTCTCCTGAGCCATACCGAGACCATAGTTGGTCGAGATACGTACCTGATTGCCTTCCGTACCGATAGAGGTCACGAGGACACGCTCCTCTAGGGGCTGCATAAGTGCCTCACGTACCTCAGTCGAAGAGACTTGTTGCTCGAAGGCAACGATATAGTTACGACCGCCTGAGAACTCGATACCTCTATTGAGACCCCATACGAACGAGCCAATGAGACCGAGTACGAGGATAGAGCCAAAGATGATGAAGCCCTTGTTGCGGTTCTCGAGGATCTTGTACGTGGGGTTGTTTAGCAGGTTGCGTGTGAGGGGGGTCGTATAGGTGACCTTGTCCATACGTCCCTTCTTATCGAGAGCCTCGACCACGATACGTGTCAAGAAGACAGCCGTGATAAAGGAAGCGATGACACCGATGATGAGCGTCGTAGCGAAGCCACGGATAGGACCTGTACCAAAGGCATAGAGTACACCGCCCGTGATGACGGTCGTGAGGTTGGAGTCAAAGATTGCTGAGAAGGCATTGCCGTAACCGTCCTGTATAGCACGCGTCATAGACTTGCCAGCACGTAGCTCCTCCTTGATACGCTCGAAGATCAGAATGTTCGCATCCACCGCCATACCGAGCGTCAGCACAAGTCCCGCAATACCAGACAGCGTTAAGACACTGTGGAATGAGGCCAAGACACCGAGCGTGAAGAAGCTGTTGAGGATCAGAGCACCATCGGCGATGAGACCTGGGATGAGACCGTAAGCGAGACACATATAGATCATCAGCAGGATGATCGCAATGATAAAGGAGATGATACCAGCCTTGATAGACTCGCTACCGAGGGTCGGGCCGACGACACTCTCCTGCTCGATCTCGACAGAAGCCTCCATACGTCCTGAGTTGAGGACGTTAGCAAGGTCGGTCGTCTCATCGACAGTAAAGGCTCCAGAGATCTCAGAGCGTCCGCCCGTGATCTCGTTATTGACATTAGGTGCCGAGTAGACGACACCATCGAGGACGATAGCGATGTTTCGGCCTATGTTGTCACCCGTCAGGCGAGCCCACTTACGAGCCCCCTCATCGTTCATAGTCATCGTGACGATGGGACGGTTCTGACCTAGGTCGTTGCGTACCTCACTACGTGCCGAGGTGACCACCTCACCACCTAGATCGGGGAGCGCATTGCGGTTACCACGGATAGCGTATAGCTCGTAGATGTCTGTCTCCTTACCTGTCTGTGGGTTCTTAACAGGTGAGTTGCCCCATAGCAGCATCAGATCCTCACGGATCACCTTCTGCTTGTGCGCCTCCTCGAGCATCTCATCGATCTTGTCTAGATCCGCACGACGAGCATAGCCCACGATGGTACCACGATTGGTCAGGTTGAGCTTGCTAAAGAGGACATCCTCTACATCTGTGGCAGCTGGTGTCTCTACGGCTGTCGAGTCAGCCTCGCTAGCGGTCGTATCAGCAGGCGTCAGGTCGTTGCCGTTTGCCATAGCTGTGAGACGGTTGTTAGCATCGACGAGGTCGCTCACGATCTCATCGTAGGTGTAGGTGCGCCAGAACTGTAGGTTAGCGCTGCGCTGTAGTAGCTCACGGACACGCTGTGGCTCTGTGACACCTGGTAGCTCGACAAGGATACGCCCCTGTCCCTCGATGCGCTGTACGTTTGGAGCGACCACACCAAAGCGGTCGATACGGGTCTTGAGTACGTTGATAGCAGCATCGATAGCACTGCTGTACTTCTCCTGAAGCACCTTGATAACCTCCTGATCGCTAGACTTAGGGGAGATGACATCACGAAGCGGGCCATTGCTAAAGATGACAGCGAGCGAGCCTGAGGGTTCGAGCTCTTTGTAAGCCTTTACAAAAGTCCCAACGAAGTCATTCCCGCCCTCTTTGGCTGCCTTATCGATCGCCTCGATGAAAGCGGGAGACTGGTTATGTCCCGAGAGGTTGCGTAGGAGGTCACGTCCATTGACCTTGAGGACGACGTTCATACCGCCCTTGAGGTCTAGTCCGAGTCCTATCTGCTGGTTGCGGGCTTTCTTGAGCGTGTAGCCAAACCACACCTTCTCGTTGGCCATTGAGTCGAGATACGCTTTGCCATCCTCGCCAGCTGCGGTCATCGCCAGCGCCTTCTGATCATAGTGCCTTACCACCGGGGTAAAGGAGATGTAGAAAGCGCAGATGATCGTCAGTAGAGAGGCGAAGAGGATCACAAATCCTTTGTTCTGCATGAGTATATTTGATATATCGTTATTATTTCACGTAGTCTAGATTGCCACAAAGTTACGCTAAAATATACTATTGACAAACAGATACCGCTCCGATCGTCCAAAAAAACTATTCGATGCCACACTGCAAAAGCTCCCAAACGTGGCTATTGGATAACGCAACAACGGCTGCGCCTACCTTATCGTGGGCGAAGCCGTTGTCCTTGTTGCGGGTCGTATTCCGTGCGTTAAAGGGTCGATAAACTTATCTCAACTCTGCAAGGTCTCATTACAAGCTGACAAGTAGCGACCGATAGTTGCACAAAAGGAGCAACTGAAAAAATGGAGTATCTTTGCACACAAGCGAATGCCTTGACACAATTCGCTTGCGCATAGATATAACAATCAAATCCTTGAATATGAAAAGACCCCACTTACTCCACTGCGCCACCGTGCTGGCCATCATGCTCCTCTCTCTTCCCGTGACGGCGCAAGAGATTACCTTGCGGACGACGATGCAGACGAATAGCAGCACGACAGAGCAGTTTGCTATGAAGATCAAGGCGCCCAAAGGCTCTACCTATTATATAGACTACGGTGACGGCACAGATGTGCAGGAGCGCTACGGGAGTGGCTACTCGGAGGTGGTCTACTATAGTTTTGCCGATATGGCTACTCGTAGTGAGCATCAGGTACAGGTATGGGGGGCTGACTTCATAGAGTTTTGGGCTATAAGTAATAAGAGTGTCACGGAGCTTACCGTGACCGACTGCCACAGCCTAGAGAAGCTATCCTGTGCCAACAATAAGATCCAGCGGCTCGACCTCTCGGGCTGTGACAAGCTCACCACAGTCATCTGCAATAACAACGAGATCGCCTCGCTCCTGCTCCCCGCATCGGTGACTAGTGTCGACTTCTCGAGGAATAGGCTCTCGCTCGCAGACTTCCCCGAGAAGCGTTCTGGTATGATCTATACTTATGGACCGATGCGCCCCATCTATCTCCCTGCAGATAAGATAAATGGTCTGACGGTAGATCTGACCGAGCTGCTAGACTTTGAGGGGACTCAATCGACCTTCGAGTGGTATTACTTCGACAATAAAGGGAATAACGCCAACCCAGCCCTGCGGATTGACCCTGCGACCTACACAGAGCGTGACGGTGTCTTCACCTTTCATCAAGAGCCTGAGCGAGCCATCTATTGTGTTGTCGCCAATAGTGCCTTGCCACGACTCAACAACATCAACGACTGCTATGGCATTATGCCGATAGAGCTAAAGGGTGCCGAGAAGAAGCTGGAGCAGGTGCATGCAGCGTTTGTAACGGACATGTTTACGACAGAGGGCTTGACCTTTGACCTGCAGCTCAGTGCTACTCGTGAGGAGAGTCCCTGCGTAGTAGATTGGGGAGACGGATCTTTTGAGGAGGTACTCCTAGGGGTTGAGCCTGTGACGCTAAAGCACAACTTCCTCGACGCCAAAGTTGATCGCCAGCATACCGTCCAGATACAGTGTGCAGAGCTAGACTTGATGCGACTCCCGGAGCTTTGTGGCTTGATCCAGTTTGCACCCACGACGGAGCCTTGCCCAGTCAAGCGACTGATCCTGGACAATAACCGTCTGCCTGAGCTTGACCTCTCAGCCTTTGTACAGTGTGAAGAGATCTCGGCCAATGGTTGCTATATGAGTCAGGTGCGACTACCGCAAGCTAAGCACCTCAAGAAGCTCTCCCTGCGAAGCGGTACAATCACCGAGATCGATCTCTCTCCCTATACAGAGCTCGAGGAGCTGACGCTAGCACTCAATGCGCTAAGCGCTCTAGATCTGAGTGCACAGACTCATCTGAAGCAGGTTAATGTGTCGCACAATAAGCTGAGAAGCCTCACGATGCCCTCATCGAGAGAGACCCTTGAGGAGCTAGACTGTTCCTATAATGCGATCCCGATGTATATGCTACCGACCCAAGGAGCAATGAGCAAATATCTGTATGCGCCACAAGAGGCGTTTGAGATTACGCCCGAGATGATCGATGGGTGTACGATAGATCTCTCCATGTTTGACAACTTGATTGGCGTGGAGACGACTCCTCAACCCACTACTTACATTTGGCTACATGCCGATGACGAGTCTCAGTTTATTATGGAGGGCATACATTATGATGTCGTCGAGGGCAAGTTCACATTTAAGTTTGAAGAGCCGACCAAGGTTCTCTGCACCATGCAGACGAATGCCTATCCGCTACTAGCGTCAGATGTCAAGAGCTATCGTAGCAAGCCGATCGTTGTACCAGCACAAGGAGGCAACTCGATAGATCGCTCTATGATGATAGAGACTCCGCTACAGACGAGTGTTAGTGGGCGAGAGCTCACGCTACAGGCTACGCAGAGCGTTGTCGCAACAATCTTTGCGGTAGATGGCAAGACGATATGGACTCAGACTATGAAGGCGGGTGATCGAGAGACACTGACCTTGCCACAGGGCGCATACATCCTGCACGCTAAGGGTATGGACGCTGTGCGACTCATCATACGTTGAAGCTGATCCATCGTTAGCGCTTTCCAATCTTCACGTGGAGAACTGCAAATATCCACGTGGAGGAAAAAGATTCTCCACGTAGGCGAGAAATATTTCCTCGGACATATCATTTGATTCCTCCGAAGTTTTATTTCTCTCCTACGTGGAGAATTTTCTTTTGCTACGTGGAGAATCGACAATATCCACGTGAGAACCGCCACAAAAGTGTGGTTCCCTGAAAATGGTTGACTTATTTTTTGCTGAAACTGATGTCGGTTG
>ENA-OPBO01001475-OPBO01001475.1-human-gut-metagenome-genome-assembly--contig:-NODE-1475-length-16497-cov-5.019341_pt1 | contig 16497 bp, 14 predicted proteins | sample MGYA00241071_ERZ501458 | MGnify/ENA primary metagenome ERZ501458 (study PRJEB25962, sample SAMEA2042509) | human gut metagenome | biome: human gut; feature: human-associated habitat; material: faeces...
GGCAGGCGTGCTCCTCGCCCATGACGGGGAGCGTGCCGGCGGCGGCCATCTGCGCGACGTCGCCGACGCCCGGGGTCTGGTTCTCAAAGAAGACGGTGATGCCGGCCTGCGCAAAGCCCATCATCGGGCGCATGCCCATGCCCGCGGCCACGATGGCGTCGATGCCGTTCTGGGCAAGAAGCGCCACGGGGCGCATGCAGCCGCCCTCCTCGTGGGGCGGGTTGTCGATGACGGTCACGTCGCCGACCTCGCCATCCCGCACGTCGACCACGGTGAAGCAGTCGCAATGGCCAAAGTGGCCGGAGCGCTCGCAGTCCAGACCGCCCTTGCCCAGGGTAGGAATGGCAACCTTCATGGGGTTCTCCTTTCGTTTGTGACAGTTGACCCTGTCACCTTTGCTTTGTCATATGAGGCCAAGGCGCTCGAGCACGCGGGCCACGCCGTCCTCGTCGTTTGTGGGGGCGACGAGCGATGCGCGGGCCAGGAGCTCCGCCGGCGCGTTGCCCATGAGGTAGCCGCGGCCGACGGCGTCGAGCATGGGAAGGTCATTGTAGTTGTCTCCGAACGCGAGGGCGTCGGCCGGATCAATACCCCAGAGGTCGCAGAGGGTGTGGACCGCGCCCGCCTTGCTCGACCCGGCGGGCATGACCTCGATGAGGGTCTCCGAGGAGATGGCGATGGCAAACTCGGGGAAGCGCCCCTTGAGGCGGCGTTCGACCTCCTTGGTGCTGCCGGGCGTGCAGAGGCAGAGGATCTTCTGCACCTCGTCGCGCCCGATGGAGGCGATGGTGCCCTCGCGCGCCTCGGCCATCACGATGCGCTCCTCCTGGAGCAGGCGCGGGTCGGCGCGGTCGGGCGCCACCCAGTCCTCGAAGGAGTAGGCGCTCCAGGTCATGTCCAGCCCCTCGGCCTCGGCAAAGTCGACGACCTCCTGGGCCTGCGCGCGCGTGAGCCCGTGGTGGTGGATGACGCTGCGCCCCTCGTCCATGATGACGCCGCCGCTGTAGGTGACCACCGTGCATGAGATGTCCTGCTGCTCGAGGAGCGGATAGGTCCCTGAGACACCGCGGGCCGTCACGATGACAAAGGGCACGCCCGCCGCCTGCACCGCGCGGATGGCGTCGCGCGTGCGCGGCGTCACCTGATGGGCGGAGTTGAGCAACGTTCCGTCGATGTCGCTGAAAACTGCCGTGCGGGGCATGGGACCTCCCGTTCTTCTCGCCTGAGCAGCATGATAGGCCGAGTTGAGCGTGCTCCTCGCCGATTGCCGATAAAAACCTCGATGCGCGGTCCTACCATGGGAATGTGCGCCGCGAGGGGCGGCGCCAACGGAGAGGAACGCCATGAGGTACCTGATCGTAGGCGGCGTGGCCGCCGGAACCAAGGTCGCGGCCAAGCTCAAGCGGTGCGACCGCTCGGCCGAGGTCGTGGTTGTGACCAAGAGCGAGGACATCAGCTACGCCGGCTGCGGCCTGCCGTACTACATCGGAGGGGGCATCCAGACGCGCGGCGAGCTCATCGTCAACACGCCGGCCGCCTATGAGGGGCTCACCGGCGCGGAGGTGCGCGCGGGCGTGGAGGCCGTGGCGCTTGACGCCGCCGCGCACGAGGTTACGGTGCGCGAGAAGGACGGCTCCGAGCACGCCGAGCCCTACGACAGGCTGGTCATTGCCACCGGCGCATCGCCGCTCGTGCCCGCAAGCATCCCCGGAACCGACCTACCCGGCGTCTTCACCGTGCGCACGCCCGACGACGCCGAGGCGATCCGTGACTACGCCGACGCCGGGGCGCGCCGCGCAGTGATCGTGGGCGCCGGCTTCATCGGCCTGGAGGTGGCCGAGAACCTGCTCGCACGCGGCCTCTCCGTCACCGTGATCGATGCGCTGCCGCAGATTCTGCCCAATGTCTTTGACCCCGAGATGGCCGGCTTCGCTCAGCGCCAGCTCAAGACCGCCGGCATGCGCGTCATGACGTCGTGCCCGCTCAAGGCCATCACGGGCAGCGGCAGGGTCGAGGGCGTTGAGACCGGCGCGGGGACGCTGCCGGCGGACATCGTGATTCTCTCCATTGGCATCAGGCCCAACACCGCGTGGCTCGAGGGCTCCGGAATCGCGCTCGACAAGGGCTGCGTGGTCGTGGACGAGTTCGGTGCCACCAACCTGGAGGACGTCTACGCCGCCGGAGACTGCGCCGAGGTCACGAACGCCATCACCGGCCGCCCGTTCTGGAGCGCCATGGGGTCCACGGCCAACATCGCCGGCCGCGCAATCGCCCGCACGCTCACGGGCACGCCGACCCCCTACCCCGGCGCGCTCGGCACCGGCGTGGTGCGCCTGCTGCCCACGCTGAACGGCGGGCATAGGCCGCCGGCACAACTGGAAGCAGGTCGAGATGGCCGTCCACGCCGCGCGCGAGGCGGGCTTTGACCCGGTGAGCGTGGTTTCCGTAGTGGACGACAAGGCCCACTACTACCCCGGCTCCTCGAGCTTCTGCGTGAAGCTCCTCGCGGACCGCGCGTCGCACCGGCTTCTCGGCGTGCAGGTGCTCGGCGCCGGCGCCGTAGACAAGGTGGTGGACGTGGTCGTGACCGCGCTCTACCAGAAGGCACGCGTGGAGGACCTGGACCTGATGGACCTCTCCTACGCACCGCCCTTCTCGACCGCCATTCACCCGCTGGTCACGACGGCCTACATCCTGGAGAACAAACTCGCAGGCGAGCTTGAGAGCTTCACGCCGGCCGAGTACGCCGCCGGCGCCGCTGCGGACTACCACGTGATTGACGTGCTGCCCGCGCCCACGATTCCCGGCGCGGAGTGGGTGGACCTCACCAGAATCGGCCCGGATGGGCTGCCCGGTCACGAGAAGGGCGAGAAGCTCCTGCTGGTGTGCGCCAAGGGCAAGCGTGGCTACTTTGCGCAGAACCGCCTCAAGGCCGCCGGATACACGGCGACGCGCGTGCTCGAGGGCGGCGTGACGTTCAACGAGGTCCGCGTGCCTCGCCCGGCGGGCAAGAAGCTCCCCGCCGCCGAGATCAAGCGCCTCAAGGGCCTGGGCTGCCTGCAGGACAAGCGCTACGACGACGTCTTCAACATCCGCGTGATCACGCGCAACGGCAAGATCACGGTGGACGAGCAGCGCGCCGTGGCCGAGGCCGCCGAGCGCTTTGGCTCCGGCGAGGTCACGATGACCACGCGCCTCACGCTGGAGATCCAGGGCGTGAAGTACGACAGCATCGACGCGTGCATCGGCTTTCTCCAGGACCGCGGCCTGGACGCCGGCGGCACCGGCTCCAAGGTGCGCCCGGTGGTGAGCTGCAAGGGAACCACCTGCCAGTACGGCCTCATCGACACCTTCGACCTCTCCGAGAAGCTGCACGAGCGCTTCTACGTGGGCTATCACGGCGTGGACCTGCCGCACAAGTTCAAGATCGCCGTGGGCGGCTGCCCCAACATGTGCGTCAAGCCCGACCTCAACGACCTGGGAATTGTTGGCCAGCGCGTGCCGCAGGTCGACCTCGAGAAGTGCCGCGCCTGCAAGGTCTGCCAGGTCGTGAAGGCGTGCCCGATGGGCGACGCGCAGATCGGGCCGGACGGCAAGATCACCATCGACGAATCCGCGTGCAACCACTGCGGCCGCTGCGTGGGCGCGTGCCCGTTCGGCGCCGTTACCGAGGGGCTTACGGGCTACAAGGTCTACATTGGCGGGCGCTGGGGCAAGAAGGTCGCGCACGGCCGAGCGCTTGACAAGATCTTCACCAGCGAGGACGAGGTCATGGACCTCGTGGAGCGCGCAATCCTCTTCTTCCGCGACGAGGGCCTAAGCGGCGAGCGCTTTGCCGACACCGTGGCGCGCCTCGGCTTTGACTACGTGCAGGACAAGCTGCTGACGGCGCCGATTGACAAGGAGGCCATCCTGGCCAAGAGCGTCACCGGCGGCGCCACCTGCTAGGACACGATGGGCGGACGTCCCCGACGGGAGGGGCGTCCGCCCGTGGGGCCATCGACCCAAGGGGTGCGTCATGGACATGGGGCCGCTGCTCCCTTTCTTTCTTATAGCGCTCTTTTTTGATGCGGTCACCGTTGCGGCGGCACGACAGGGCAACCAGGGGAGCTCCCCCATCATCTTTGCCTCGCTGATTGCCATGTCGGCGGGGTCAACCACTGCGTTTCTGCTGGCCGCGCTCCTCCCGGGCTCGGACAGGCTCGTCGCCGTCACGGTCGCCGCGACGCTTGGCACACTGTTCGGGTGCGTCACCGCCAACGACCTCCGCGCCCTGTTCGCGTGCAGGACCAGGGTGGAGGCAACGTATCGTGGCTGCGAGGACGTGCCGACGGCCCACGTGATGACGCTTCACCACCCCGTCTTCTCCTATGAGCACCGCGGGCGCCCCTACCACGGGAGATCCATCCAGAGCGTCTCCGGCAGGCGGGCAAGAGAGATGTCCGCATCCGGGGCGTGCCCCATCTACCTCGACCCACGCCAGCCCGCGGCCTTTATCACGCGGCGGTGCGTCGGCGTCATAACGGTCGTCGAGCTGCTCTGCGCGCTGGGCTGCCTTGCCGTCGCAGCGTAGGTCCTGGCCATCCCCTGAGGGCGGTTGCCGAGCCGCTGTCTGAGAACCCCCGGGCGGCGAGAAGGACGCACCGCCTTTCTCGCCGTCCTTCTCGCCCAGGCTCGCGTTGAGCCCTAGACCTCGCCGGCACCGGCGTTTGGGTTGGGCGTGAGGGACGCGACCGGCGAGAGGAGCACGCGGCCGCGGCCGCGGTAGACGTTGACCAGGCCCTCGCCGGAGACGGCGGAGCCGACGAGGGACTTGCCGCTGCGCTCGACCGAGAAGCTCAGGTCCTCGGACCAGGCGATGGCGAAGTTGCCGTCCACCTTGAGCTCGTCGCCCTCGAGGTCCACGGCAACGAGCTCGCTCGCGGGGACCGGGGACTCGAGCGCCACGACGCCCGCTCCATCCAGGCCGAGGTTGAACAGGCCCTCGTTGCCCGCAACCATGGCGCTCGGCCGCTTGACCATGATCGCGCGGTGCCTGATGTCCGAGGTGCATGCCATGAAGAGCCCGTCGTTGACGACCATGGTCCCGCCCATCTCCGTCTGCGGGCTCATGAGCAGGATGTGGCGGTACGTGGGCTCGCAGACGATAGTGCCCTCGCCCATGTACTCCGGCTTGATGGCCGACTCGCCGGTCACTGAGCCGCGGAGCGCCTTGCCGAAGAAGTCCCCAACGCCCTTGACGCCCGTCGTGGCCTGGATGCTGCCCGCCGTCCACTGCATGGCCCCTGCCTGCAGCGTCACGCCCGTGCGACCATCGAGCTGGGCCACAAGCTGACGACGGCGCACGTCCATCTTGGCGGCAAAGTAGGCCGCCTGCGCCCCGAGGTACGGGACCGAAAGATCGCGCTGCCACTCGATCACCTTGAAGGGACCCTTCTCCGCGATGGTCTTTGCGTCGTCGTTGTCGAGGAAGTTGTAGATGTGCATGGAGCCTCCTTGGTCGGGTTGGGTGAGGCAAGCGTGCGGCAGGCGCACAGGATGGCGGGCGTCTTTTCGGCGGGTGGCGAGGGCAAGGCGGGCTGCGCGGGGCGGGCTATAGCACCGCTGCACCCGCCCAACTCGTTCTTCTCAAAGTACCCCGGGGTGGCTCATTTTCATGATTGGCTCCAACCCTGGCCCTCGTCCGTCTCGGCAAGAAACTCTCGCATGACCGGAAGCTCAAAGCGCACTCGACCATTGCCGCAGAGACCGATAACTCCCTGTTCAAGGAGCCGATTCTTGTATTGCGTGGCGTAGGAGTTTGACTTGCCCATACGCCGCGCCACATCAGGCACCGAGCTGTCTACGGGGTCTTCCGTCATTGCGTACAGAAACCGACGGTCCATGGGCGACAGGTCCTGATAGCTGGCGAGAAGAACGCGGGACTTCATCTCCTCCTTGGCCAAGCGGATGCCCTCCCTCGCCGTATCGTCGTCAATCAAGCCCCCTCCCGCGCCCTCCTCCCACATCCGGAAACCAACGAGCTGCATCATAAAGGGAAGGCCCTCTATGACCTGCACCGCCTCCGCAAGAATCTCCTCGCTCACGGACTTGCAGGAGTGGGCAAAGGTGTCCCTCAGTGCTTTCTCAATCTCAAAGTCGGGAATTCTCCCCAAACGGACCTGCTGGGCGCGGCGAAGAAACGACACGGACTGGTCCCGCAAGAGCATCGAGGTGCTGTGAGGAAGGCCCGCCATCAGCAGAGCAACCTTCCTTCCCTCTCGCACAAAGAGCTGATAGGTGGAGACCAGCTGGATGAGTTCGTCAAGCCCGGGGGTTATCTCATCAACGGTAATCAGAAGGCCCACACCATGCTTTGCGAGCTCATCGAGCAGACCAGTCAGTTGTGTGCGCCAATTCCCCCGGCCCTGGTTAGAGTGGCTCACCCCAACACTCAGTGGCCCAACACCGAGACTGGTGAGCCGCACGTCATCTGCACCCTTTAGAAGATGGGCGGCGCGCGAGCGAGTCTGCTCGAGCGCGTCTTCTAACATTCCGGGAAGCGAAACGAGGTCGACGGCAATCCAGCCTCGCTCCTGCGCGCGCTCCTCAACAAGCGTGAGAAGTGCGGTTTTTCCCGTACCGCGGGCCCCTGAGATGAGCGACGTAAGACTGGGCCGGCGTGCCTGAGAGAAAAATGCCCGGTCAAACTCTGAAAGGAGCTGCCCACGCCCCGCCATTACGAGAGGGACCTCGCCAAAGCTCGGGGTAAACGGGTTGTCTTCAACGTTTGCATAGACCATGCTACACCTCCAGACAGCCGCTTGATTTCTTTTATACCCGTTGATAGCTTTTATAGTCGTTGACAAGCTTGATAGAATCGGCGGTAAGCGCTCTCAAGGCATCACGTGCGAACAGGGCGTGACGAAAAGCAAGTGGACAGGTTGAACGTTCTCGGCAGCAGTACTCAGGGAGCCTCCGCCCATCAATCTATGCTCGGAATCGAGACATATCCGAGCCAGTTCCCCAGCAACTGAAGAGAATCGTGGGGGCTGTCAGAGTAATTGCGTGCTTCAGCACGTCTGATATTGCGATTTGGTACCGTCTGCCTCTGCGCACTATATCGCCTTTCGGCACCATCGATATCCCCCCTCGGCACCGTTTCCGCCGCGTCTCTCCACGCCATGCACCCGAGAAGACAAGGAGGGGGACCGCATGGCGAGAAGGACGAAGGAAATCCTGCGCCTGCTGGAGGCCGGGATGCCGAGGGGCGCGATCACGCGGGCCATCTCTGTGTCGAAGCGCGGCGCCCGGGCCGTCGCGGAGGCCGCCGGCGAGAAGGACAGCTAGTCGTAATAGCCCCGCACGCCGAACAGGATGCTCTCCATCTCGCCGTAGGGTGCGTAGACCCCGATCGACTGCTCGGTTGAGATTAGGCCGTCATCGTCGCGTTCAAGCGACGGGATTGCGGCCGCGGCCTTTTCTAGCGTGGTCGGGAAGACGACCTCCCCGTTGACCACGACCTCGATTTCCGGGAACACCTCCACCGCGACGCAGATGTCGTTCTCGTCGTAGTAGATGTGGAACGAGCCGTAGTCGTCGGTCGTATTATCGCTGGATGGGGACTTCCTAAACTCCTCGAACTCGGGGCCCGCGGCCTTGCGAACGGCCTCACGGGTGGCGCCGAGCTTGATGGGGCCTACGCTAGTTTGGGGATTGGCGGTCCAGAGATTCATTCAACGAGCTCCTCCAAGTCTTGAGAATGCGCCCGCACGCATATTCAACAATCAAGCACGTCAAGCTCTACCCCTATAGCAGGGGCTAGCGCAAGAGATGCTCACCAAGCGAGGAACACACCTTGCGCGGAGGCTTTCCGGGAACGGATTCGTAAAACAACAAAGACGTACGTGAGGGGCTTATTATTTGCCATTCTATCCCCAAACTATTCACGCAGCTCAATCAACGCTCTTCTATTATTCGACGCTAATAGCTTGTTCATCAATCTACAATCGCCGAGCGGAAAGCGAAAAGGCGGCGCGCCACTCTCGGCACGCCGCCCTGTTGAGCGTCTTCTCTCCCGATGCTTACTGCCCAATCTCCAGCAAACGAGCGTTCACCCGACCCATGACCTCCGTGTAATAGGCCAGGTCATCCGCGGAGAGGGAGTTCTCGTCGATGGCGTCAATCTGCTCCGTCATGTCGGAGTAGCGGCTCATCATGTCCGCGTAGTCGAGAGCCATGCTCACGACGTTGCTCGAGTCGCTGCTGTACGTCTCCATGAAGTCGCAGTATTCGTTCATGAATGCCTCGTAGGCGTCCATCGTGGCGCGGAAATCGGACGATCCGCCGGCAGAGCTCTCGGGCGTTGCCGGAACCTCGGCCTCCGGCGTTGTCGGAGCCTCGGCCTCCGGCGCTGTCGACTCCGGCTCAGGAGCCGCCTCCGCGTCATCCGGCGCGTCAACCCGAACCACCATGGTGTTGAAGCCACGGTACTCAACCCTCAGCGAGACACCCTCCGCGTTGTCAGCGCCATACCACGTGTCGCCACGGTCATAGTCAACGTTGAAGCCCGCAGACGAGCACGCGTCGACGTAGGCGGCAAATGCCTCCTCGTTTGTCTCGCCCACGTAGGCGAAGAAGAAGGTCGAGCTGTCGGAATCGATTTTGCCTGTCGTTGAGGTCGGAGCGGGAACCAGCGAGCCCGCGCCCGCAGTGGGCCAGGAGATCGCGCCCATCTCAACGGGAGCATCCAGCGTCACGTTCATGCTGCCGTCCGAAGAGCCAAAGAACGAGAGGCTCAGGTGATATCCCTCTTCCGAATATGCGGCGTACGTCCCCGTACCGTTCTCGGCCTCAACAGAGAAGCCCATCTCCTGGCACTGGGCCACATAGGAGTCGTACTTTTCCTGCGTGTAGCCATCAACGCTCGCGGAGAAGGAATCGTCGCTGTTTACGATAACGTTGCCCGTGCTCGAGTCCGGCTTCGGGAGCATTGTCGCCAACCCGCTCGACGGCCAGTCGAGGCTGTCGTCGCCCCTGCCGCAACTCGAGATAATACCCCCCACGATGGCAATCAGCACGATCATGACGACTACAGCGAGGCACCCACGCCGCTTCTTGCCCCTTGGCTTGTCGGCACTCTTGCCCGCAGGCTCCCAGTCCATACAGCCCTCCATCCAACGAACCTGAATGAAATCCAATCTGTAGGTCATTGTGATTTGCCTGGTAGCTGGTTTCCTCAGTTGGCAACTGAGAAAGACACATACACTTGAGCTCAGTTCTCTACCGATTAATATCCGGCAACACAATCCGTATCAGCAGGTAGATCAGCTCATGATGGGCGCAAGCGAGGCGCCGCCCCCGCTGAAGTCATGGAAGTCAACTCGTCGGCAGCCTATATCCCGCGCCTCTTCAAGAGCCTGAGCGAGCTTGGAGAGCTGATGGGAGCGTCTGCCGCGCATCACCCCGTGGTGTACGCGGGATGCGAGCCATTAGCCACCTCAGCGGGCAACGTCGTCGCTCTCGCGGATGTGGCGCAAGCCGTATAACGGCATCCTCGTCGCCGCGTCTCACCTCTCGCCATGTCCCGTATTTCAGTTAACAACTGAGGAAACGCCAGGGCTTCCCTTCTAGCATGAAACGGAGGCATCCAGAAACGGAGGGTCAGGTGGAGGACTACAATCTCGCTCCGGGCGAGCTCGTTGTCATGCAGGAGCAGTCGGTCAAGCTGGGGAATGACACAGACGGCGAGGACCTTGACGAGCTCGTGCTCACCAACCAGAACCTCATTCTCGTCGCAAGCGCCTCTCAGGGTCTGTTCAAGAAGACGCGCATGCTCAAACGATGCCCCCTGGCAAAGATCCAGCGGCAGAACGACGTTCCTCAGGTTTTTGCCACCAAGTATCGATCCAGCTACTGTCTGCAGGCAGCCTTTAGGGACGAGACTGTCACGCTGTGCTTCCCGGCCAACCCGCGACGCCTGGCCGAGCGGTGGGCACGTGCCATCGCACAAGCCGCCGACGGGGACCTGTCCAGCATAGGGGCAGAGGACAGCCTTCCTCCCGAAATATCCAACGTCGTTGACGGGGCCAGGGACTTGGTTGGCTCCATCTTTGGAGGCGGACGGCAACCCAAAGGCGCCTCTCAGAAGGAGCGACCCGCCAACGTCACCAAGAAGTGCGTTGGATGCCACGCCCCGATTACCGGGCGCGTAGGCTCAACCGTAACCTGCTCGTACTGCGATACGCGCCAGACGCTCTAGGAGGCTGCAATGGGAATCTTCGACGCAGCGTTTGACTCCATCGGAGGCGTGCTCGCCGACCAGTGGAAAGACATCGTCACCGCCCCGGCATTTGACGAGCACACCGTTGTGGCCCCGGGAACTCGCAAGAACTCGCAGAACGGCCGCGGGGCAAACCGCGGAGCGGAGGACATCCTCTCAAACGGATCGCTCATTTTTGTCCCCGAGGGCACGGCCGCATTTGTGTTCAGCCAGGCGGGAATCGAGCAGGTCATCACGGCGCCCGGAGGCTTTGAGTATCGAGACGGGCAGGCCAGCGTATTTGATGAGCAAGATCGCCGCGGAAAGGGAATAGGCAAGATACTCCTTGACGAGGCGGCCGAACGCGTCGGCTTCTCGGGCATGTCCGCCGATGAGAAGCGCGTAGCCTTTGTCAACCTTCATGAGATTCGTGGCCTCAGGTTTGGGACGCGAGGGCCGCTTGCCTACAACGACCTGTTCTATGGAACCGACCTTGAGATCTATGCGTATGGGTCGTTCTCGGTCCAGGTGAGCAATCCCGAGCTTCTAGTGAGAAACTTCCTGCCCGCCAACGTGTTCTCCTACTCGCTGGATGACCCGAAAGCGCGGACGCAGCTACTTGCTGAGTTCCTCCACTCGTTCATCTCCGCTGTGAACGCGCTCTCCGCGAGCTACCGAATCTCCCAGCTTCCGTCACAGACAAGCGCAATCGCCGCACAAATCATCTCGGAAGACGACAACGCAGGCACGTGGGAGACGCGCTTCGGCCTCAAACTTGTCTCCGTCGCGGTTGAGAACATCGAGTTCTCGGAGCAGTCTCGTGAGCTCGTCCGGCAGTTCTCTGAGAAGAAGATGGGAGTGCGCGCCTATGAGGGCGTATCCCAGCAGGCGGCCAATGTTGCTGCCCAGCAGATGATCGCCGAGGGCGTGCGCGACAACGGCCTCGGCGACGGAGGGGGAATGCTCTTTGGCATGAACCTCGCGAGCGCGCTCAACCCGCAGAATGCCTCCGCTGCGGCGGCAGCAGCTCCCGCACCGGAAGCGGATACGGGCAGATCGCTCGACGAGCAGATCGAGACGCTCAGGAAGCTCAAGGACCTTCTCGACGCCGGAATTCTCTCCCAAGAGGAGTTTGATGTGAAGAAGCGTGAGGTGCTGGGGCTGTAGAGAGGCGTCTGGAGGAGCGCATCGAGGCTCATGCCCGGCCGCGCCGCCGCGCGGTAGCGCTCGCTCCGTGCCTGAGCGCGGTCAACGTTTTCCGCGCCACTTGGTCCCAGGGATCTCGGCCGCTCCGAATAACCCCAAGGTAGCACTCCACCTGTCTGCCCGCGACACGCGAAGGGCATCCTTTCGGCGCGATACTCCGCCTCGTCATGCTACCCTCCCTCTACCGCGACGATCATAGTAGGAGCCGGTATTTTCCGAATTACTGAGCCATGACTCTCCGAAAACAACTGCCCCAGATGGGCAATTTGGGCCAAGAATGTCAATCGACGCGCCCGGCTGGCGAGCCTACCACGTGAGCGCGTGCACCTCATACGAGGCGTAGTCGGGCGGATTGAAGCAGCTCACCTCAAATGACCTTGACGCGCCCTGGGCTGGCCTGTCGACGAACGCCTGCCCCCCATAAATGACCCTGCCAGCCTCATCGCGCAGAACAACGAGTATCGCGACGGACCCCATATCGAACACTTCGTCGCCTTCGTGTTCCAGGGTCACCTCCCCCGTGAACGACTTCGAACCGAAGCCGTCCTCCACCACCGAGAGGTTGGAGATCGAATAGGTGGACGCTTCGCCCGTTGCCATGCTCGCGTTGTGGCCATCCGGCTCGGAGACGGCAAACTCAACACTGTCCGGCGCCGTCCCGTTTCCCGCCGGGGCGGCCCACCAGATGGTCTGGCCCGGATAGATGACGCCAAGGACCTGGTCTTGGGAAAAGACGACTGATCCGTCATCGGCGCGACCCGTGATGGTGACCGTAGGGTACTCGATCGTTGAATCCCCGCTGTTGTTACGCAGCGCAAAGGCATAGCTGATGTAGCCAGTCGAATCAGGGGACCACCCGGATTCCACGATCTCGAGAGGGTTTTCATCGGTGACGGGAGCGGCCGACGCGCCGTCCGCATCCTCTGCGTCGTCCTCCGGCTGCTGCTGCGGCTGGGACTGAGCTGGCTCGCCGGTAGCCGGGACACCCGCGTTCTTCTCTCCAGCCCCAAACGTCTGCGCGAAAATGATCGCCACCGCCGCCACAAACGCAACCGCTGCCATCACGGCAAGAAGGGCCTTCACCCAGTTACGCCGACGCGGCGCCGGCCCAAGCGTCGGCGGCTCCACCGAATCCGCCGTCGCGTCTGGAGCCGCGTCTTTCTCGCCGCCCAGCGCCGCCGCAAAGGCCCCAGCGCTCTGATAGCGTGCGCTCGGCTCCATCGCGCTCGCGCGCTGAATGATTTCCCGCAAATCCGGGGAGACCAGCGAGTCATCCTCAAGCGCGGCCTCGTACTTCTCGCCCTCCGCCGGCATGACGCCCGTGAGCAGGTAGCCGAGCATGCGGCCGAGCGAGTAGACGTCCGACCGGGCGTCGGTCTGGGCAAAACCATACTGCTCGGGAGACGCAAATCCGTACGTGCCAAGCTGAGTGGTATCGCGCGTGGCGCCCTCCACCCTAAAGCGAGCAATCCCCAAGTCGATGAGGTGCGCGCCGTCCGCAGCCACGATTACGTTCGCGGGCGAGATGTCGCGGTGGATGATCCCGCGCGCGTGAAGGGCGCCGACCGCCTCGCAAAGCTGGGCCACAATCTGCAGCGCGTCTTTCTCGTCAAGATGCCCGCGGGAGGCGACCATCTGCTCGAGATTCTCTCCAGGGACGTAGTCGCACACGACAACGAACTCTCGGGGCATCTCATAGGTTGCCTCGACGCGTGGCAGGCGGGCCGAGTCGCACTCAGCGAGCGTCGCCCACACGCCGCGGCGCGCCAGCTTGGCGGGGATGCGCTTCCGAACAAACGGGCCGGACCCGTCCAAGGTCACGAGCTCCGTTGTGCCACCGGCACCGCTGGCCAGCACGCGCTCCACATGATATGCGTCGTCTATGCCCATGGCATGCATGACCTGCTCGTCGTTCACCTCAGCGCCATCCGCTCGTCCCCACACTCAGCCAACAATAGTAAAGGTTATATTCAGTCATGGACTGATTCCTCAGTTCGCAACTGAATGAGCTGCGTGCGTCTGGCGCGCCGGCGGCTAACGGAGCGGGCCGGTGCCCAGCAGGGTCTTCTCGCCTAGGCGGTACAGCTCGTCATCCGTCTGAGTTCGGCTATAGCCGTGTTCCACGCACCAGATGATCACGGCGTCGCGACGGTTCTTCGCCCAGAGCTCGGAGACGCCATCAAGGCGCAGCAGCCGCTGGGTCTCCCGCAGGGTACACCCCATGCCAAGTGCCAGCATGATGGCCTTGTCGCGCCCAAGGCGGCTATCGCCGTTGAAGACGTCGTAGACGAACGTGCTGTTGAGGCCCGAGGCGCGCACCACCTCGGAGCGCTTCATGCCCTTCTCGCCAAGCAGCTGGAAGAGGTAGTCGGGAAGCTCGCGGTCGACGGTCAGGCCCTCGTCAAGATAGGCCTCCGGCGTCGACGACGCCAGCAGGCGCTCAAGCAGCTCCTCTGTCAGACGCTCATTGGACATGGCGCATCACCTTTCTCGTACGACGGGACGAGGCCCTCCCCGTCCACCATCATGATGCGCGGAGCGTGTGCTTGCAATGAGCGGGATAGTGCGAAATATCGACCAGCGGACGTGCAATCAGCGGGATAGTGTGAAGGCATTTTTGCTCAAGCAGGCGATTTCGGCCACTCGACATCCGCGTTTTCGCAGGAAACGACGAGGCGCCTACTCGGCACCCCATCGAAAACCCTTCACACTATCCCGCTGATTGCAGGCGGAACGCCGATTATTTCGCACTATCCCTCTAATTGCACAAGGGGCTGCCGCGTACCCCCTAAAACTTGTCCACGTGACCGGTCGCGGCCGTGCTCCGCGCGCGCAGATCGGCAATCGCAGCCGGGATCTCATCCAGGTCGTACGGCGTCATCTGATAGACCCAGTTGAGCCAGTTGCGATACAGCAGGTTGGCGTGCGCGCGCCAGGTGAAGAGCGGCTGCTTCTCGGGGTCGTCGTCCGGGAAGTAGTTCTCAGGCACGCGGATGGGGAGGCCCTTGTGGAAGTCGCGCCAGAACTCGTCGGCAAGGGTGTCACGGCCGTACTCAAAGTGGCCGGTCACATAGACCTCGTGGAAGTCGCGCGTAGCCAGCAGTGACGGACCACTCGTGAAGCCCTCGGAGAGCGTGCAGAGCTCGGGGTGCTTGGCCAGCTCGCCGGTGTCGATGGCGGCGTGACGGCTGTGCGGCATGTAGTGCACCTCGTCGAAGCCGTTGGTGAGGAAGCTGTACTCGTCACAAAGGCGCTGCTTGAAGACGCCGAAGAGCTTGGCGCCGAGCTGGCGCTTGGGAATCTGGTAGAGGTGCCAGAGGGCGCCCAGCGCGCCCCAGCAGAGGTACATCGTCGAGAACACGTGGTCCTGGCTCCAGTCCACGATCTCGCAGAACTCGTCCCAGTAGTCAACCTCCTCGTACTCGAGATGCTCCACGGGCGCGCCAGTGATAATCAGGCCGTCATAGTTCTTATCGCGGAAGGACTCGAACGTATCGTAGAACTTCACCAGGTGGTCCTGCGAGACGTGGGTGGACTCGTGAGTGGAGACGCGCATGAAATCGCAGCTCACCTGCAGCGGAGACTTGGAGATGAGGCGCAGGATCTGGGTCTCGGTCTCAATCTTGGTGGGCATGAGGTTCAAGATCGCCACGCGCAGCGGGCGGATCTCCTGGTGGCTGGCCACCTCCTCCTCGAGGGCGAAGATGCGCTCCTGCTGGAGGATGGTCTTTGCGGGCAGGCCGTCGGGGATGTTGATGGGCATGCGGACTCCGTTTCTGCGGCTTAACCTGTCCAGTATACCCACGCCAAGCCGCCCATGCTTTATACTTAGCCCCATGACTACTACATTCGCCGAGCTCGGGCTAAACGAGCAGATTCTCGCCGGGGTGGACGCCCTCGGCTTCACCACCCCCACCCCCGTCCAAGAGCAGGCCATCCCCGTGGTCCTCACAGGCCGTGACATCGTGGCCTCCGCTCAGACGGGCACGGGCAAGACCGCGGCCTTCGCGCTGCCCGCACTGCAGCTCGTGGCCGGTGCCAAGGGCAAGGGCCCGCACGCGCTCGTGGTCACGCCCACGCGCGAGCTCGCGGCGCAGATCGAGAAGGTCGTCTCCGTGGTGTGCGAGAAGACCGGCCAGCGCGCGGTCATCGTCATGGGCGGCGCCAAGTTCGACCGCCAGATCAAGGAGCTCGAGCGCGGCTGCGACCTGCTCGTCGCCACCCCCGGACGCCTCATCGACCTGATGGAGCACAACCACGTGAGCCTGAGGCAGGTCAAGGTCCTTGTGCTCGACGAGGCGGACCGCATGCTGGACATGGGCTTCTGGCCGAGCGTGCGCCGCATCATGCACGCGCTGCCCTCCGAGCACCAGACGCTGCTCTTCTCGGCCACCATCCCGCCGTCGATCAAGTCCACCATCGACGCGCTGCTCACCGACCCTGCCACCGTGGAGATCGCCCGCGTCGGAGAGACCGCGGACACCGTGGAGGAGCACCTCTGCCCAATCACCCAGGGCCAGAAGACCGAGCTTCTGCGCGCCCTCCTGGACACCGGCGGCGCAGCGGGGGAGAGGCCCGAGCGCGTGCTGGTCTTCTGCCGCACCAAGCACCGCGTGGACGACGTCTCCAAGACGCTCAAGGCCGCTGGCGTCAAGGTCGACGTCATGCACGCCGACCGTCCGCAGAAGGCCCGCGAGCGCGCGCTCGAGAGGTTCCGCGAGGGCAAGGTCCAAGTCCTCGTGGCAACCGACGTCATGAGCCGTGGCATCGACGTCTCCGGCATCGATGCCGTGGTCAACTTCGACGTCCCCATGGATCCGGAGGACTACGTCCACCGCATCGGCCGCACCGGCCGCGCGGGCGCCACCGGCCACGCCTACACCTTCGTGGCGCCGGACGAGATCAGCCCCCTGCGCGAGATTGAGTACTTCACCAAGAAGCTCGTCCCCGTGTGGGACCTCGACGGCTTCACCTATGACTCCGGACGCATCGTCCCGCAGGCAGACCGCCCGACCAAGCGGTCCACGCGCACGATGTTCGCCGGCTCGCGC
>ENA-OPBO01001476-OPBO01001476.1-human-gut-metagenome-genome-assembly--contig:-NODE-1476-length-16497-cov-4.339861_pt1 | contig 16497 bp, 18 predicted proteins | sample MGYA00241071_ERZ501458 | MGnify/ENA primary metagenome ERZ501458 (study PRJEB25962, sample SAMEA2042509) | human gut metagenome | biome: human gut; feature: human-associated habitat; material: faeces...
ACTCATCCCCTGCCAGTACTTCTACTTCTATGGTAGGATTCCCCCGGGAATCCAGGATTTCTCTTGCGTATACATCCGTGATCGGCAAATATCTATACATGTCCTTTCCTCCTTCATGACAGATATTATATACCGATTCCGGATTTCTGATTCCCGGCTCCAGGATCTCATTGACTTTTCCCGGCCACGGGGATACAATGGTCACGGTTACATAGCGGATATTCCGCAAGGAGGAATTCTTATGATGTCACAATCGAAAAATTTTGCGCTGCTCACCGGCAGCACCCTTCTGATCGCCATTGGAACCTACTTCTTCAAATTCACCAACAACTTCACCTTTGGCGGGATCACTGGTCTGGCTGTCCTCGTTGCCAAGAGCGGATTTATTTCCGCCGGCGACTTCAACTTTATCGTCAACATGCTCCTTTTACTTCTCGGTTTTCTCATCCTTGGCAAAAATTTTGCCGCGAAGACTGCCTACTGCAGTATCCTGCTCTCCGTAGCCCTGTCGCTTCTGGAGCGGATCTGCCCTATGGACGGGCCTCTCACCGATCAGCCCATGCTGGAACTGGCCTTCGCCATCGCGCTCCCGGCTCTGGGATCCGCAGTCCTCTTTAATATCGGTTCTTCCAGCGGCGGTACAGACATTATCGCCATGATCCTGAAGAAATATACCAGCATAGATATCGGAAAAGCCCTTCTGGCCACCGATTTCCTTATCGCCCTGGCAGGCTGCTTCGTCTTTGGCATCGAGACCGGACTCTACTCCTTCCTGGGACTTGCCGTCCGCTCTTCCATGGTGGACGGATTTATCGAGAGTCTGAACCTGTCCAAATACTTTAATGTGGTCTGCAGCACCCCCGAGCCCATCTGTCACTTCATCAACGATGAACTGCACAGGAGCGCCACCATCGTAGACGCCAAGGGCGCCTTCTCCGGAGAGCAGAAATACCTGGTCCTCACTGTCCTGAACCGGTTCCAGGCTGTCCGGCTGAGGAACTACATCAAAACAGAGGCGCCGGATGCGTTTTTACTTATCTCCAACACCAGCGAGATCATAGGAAAAGGGTTCCACTCCTTCTAAAGTGGAACCCTTTTTTTAATTGGGGACAGGGTATTTTCAATCTGGGACGTGGTATTTTTAAAAATACCACGTCCCCAATTAAGATTACGCTTCCAGGCCCTGCGCCTTGATCACGTCTACCACCTGATCTACATATTTTCCACACAATTCATCGGTGGATGCCTCCACCATCACACGCAGCACCGGCTCTGTGCCGCTCTCTCTTACCAGGATCCTTCCGTCGTCGCCAAGAGCTTCCGTCACTGCCTCCACTGCCTTGACTACCTCCGGATTCTCCCGGGCCGTCTTTTTATCCACCACCCGGACATTCTTAAGAAGCTGGGGATAGATCTTCACCGGCTCCGCAAGCTTGGCCAGGCTCATCTTCTTCTCCAGGATCACTTCCATCACCATAAGAGAAGTCAGGATACCGTCTCCGGTGGTGGCATGCTTGCTGAAAATGATATGGCCGGACTGCTCTCCGCCCAGGCAGAAATCATTCTGCACCATGTTTTCATAGACATACTTGTCGCCCACCGCGGTCTTCTCGTACCTGATCCCCACCTTGTCACAGGCTTTGTAGAGCCCCAGGTTGGACATGATGGTGGTCACGATGGTATCGCCGTTTAAGCGGCCGTTTTCTTTGAGATATTTTCCGCAGATATAGAGGATCAGATCTCCGTCCACCACATTGCCGTTCTCATCTACCGCGATACACCGGTCCGCGTCTCCGTCAAAGGCAAATCCTACGTCCAGCTTCTTCTCCTTCACAAACTGCTGCAGTACTTCAATGTGAGTAGACCCACAGTTCGTGTTGATATTGGTTCCGTCCGGCTCGCTGTTGATCACATAAGTCTTGGCTCCAAGAGCGTCGTATACACTCTTTGCAATGGCAAACGCGCTTCCGTTGGCACAGTCCAGACCGATGCGCATATCTTCGAAGGAACGGGTGGCCAGTGAGATCAGATAGCCGATATAACGGTTCCGGCCCGCCGCATAGTCAACAGTCCGGCCAATATTTTCCTTCTTGGCCAGCGGGATCTCTCCTATCTCACCATCGATGTAGGCCTCGATCTTCTCCTCTACCTCAGCTTCCATCTTGTGCCCCTTGCCGTTGATGATCTTAATCCCGTTATCGTAGAAGGGATTGTGGCTGGCAGAGATCATGATCCCGCAATCAAAATCTTCTGTCCGGGTTACATAAGATACACTGGGAGTGGTGGTCACATGCAGAAGATAGGCATTGGCGCCGGATGCGGTAAGACCGGCGGACAGCGCGTCCTCGAACATATAGCTGCTGCGTCTGGTATCCTTTCCGATCACGATCTTTGCCTTGTGATCCTGTCCAAAATACCACCCAAGGAATCTTCCTACCTTGAATGCATGCTCTACCGTCAGAACCTCGTTGGCCTCTCCGCGGAAACCATCTGTTCCAAAATATTTACCCATAAAATAATTGCCTCTCTTTCATTTGTCTGATTTACCGATTTTTTTGTACAATCGGGATACACCTTCCATATTATATTCTATTTCATTGTATCCCACAACCCTTTTTTCAAAAAAAGAGCGTGGTATTGTTAAAAATACCACGCTTCTGGTTCCTGCTGAATTAATGATGGAACAGACGGATCCCGGTAAATGCCATCGTCATCCCATACTTATTACATACCTCGATCACGTTGTCGTCCCGCACAGAGCCGCCCGGCTGAGCCACATACTGAACGCCGCTCCTGTGAGCCCGCTCAATGTTATCCCCGAATGGGAAGAAAGCGTCAGATCCCAGAGACACGCCGGTGAGCTTGTCAAGCCACTCCCGCTTGGCCTCCCGGGTAAATACTTCCGGTTTCTCCTTGAAGATAGCCGGCCACGCCTCGTCAGAGAGTACGTCCATATAGTCCTCTCCGATATACAGGTCAATGGCGTTGTCCCGGTCTGCACGGCGGATGGAATCTACGAAAGGCAGATTCATCACCTGGGGAGACTGGCGCAGCCACCAGTTGTCTGCTTTGGACCCGGCCAGACGGGTACAGTGGATCCGGGACTGCTGCCCGGCGCCGATACCGATGGCCTGTCCGTCCTTTACAAAGCATACGGAATTGGACTGCGTATATTTCAAAGTGATCATGGAAATGGCAAGGTCGATCTTCGCCTCTTTTGGCAGTTCCTTATTCTCCGTCACGATATTGGCAAAAAAGTCATCGTCGATCTTCAGTTCATTTCTTCCCTGCTCAAAGGTAATCCCGTAGACGTCCTTGTGCTCCAGGGCCGCCGGCTCATACTCCGGATCGATCTGGATCACGTTGTAATTCCCTTTCTTCTTCTCCTTCAGGATCTCCAGAGCTTCCGGCTCATATCCCGGCGCGATTACACCGTCGGACACTTCCCGCTTGATAAGCTTTGCGGTATCCACGTCGCAGACGTCGGACAGAGAGATAAAGTCTCCGAACGAAGACATCCGGTCCGCCCCTCTGGCTCTTGCGTAGGCACAGGCCAGGGGAGAGAGCTCTCCTAAGTCATCCACCCAGTAGATCTTCGCCAGAGTGTCGGAAAGAGGCAGTCCCACCGCCGCTCCTGCCGGGGAAACATGCTTAAAGGATGTGGCCGCCGGAAGACCGGTGGCTTTCTTCAGTTCGCTTACCAGCTGCCAGCCGTTGAATGCGTCCAGGAAATTGATATATCCCGGGCGTCCGTTCAGCACCTGGATGGGCAGCTCGCTTCCGTCTGCCATATAGATCCGGGAAGGTTTCTGGTTGGGGTTACATCCATATTTCAGTTCTAATTCTTTCATCCTGATTCCTTTGCTCCTTTTCTATTTGTTTTTATTTACGATCCGGGTCTCATAATTTCCGGAGGCAATATCAATATACCGCACAAAAAGAGATACCTTATTCTCCTCATTCAGGCTGTTCCACAGAAGATCGGTAAATACGTCAATCTCATTCTCCACCGCGATCCGCTTGGGCTCTCCTTCAAAGCTTGGCAGCGGATCTCCGTCGCACTGATAGGTGTGGATGAAATGTCCTTCCCCTGCCGCCGGCTTCTCGTAGGCAAAGGTATACCGGCAGCACCCTTCCGGACGGCCATCGTTGCTTTTGAGAATAGACATAGCGTAATTATAGCTTCCGTTCTCAATATGCATGATCCCGGAGATCCTGGGCGTATAATTGGGCGCGTCCGGCTCAAACTCTCTGCTTCGCAGTGACTGCTCAAAGGTCATCTGCCGGTCCATCCCCTCATAGATGGTGTCCGTCTGGTCTCCGTTGGTCACGATGGTCTTATTGCCCAGCACCCGCACAGGCGCATAGATAATAAGGCTGGGGTCTGTCAGCTTGGCCGGGTCAAAGGCCTGGGTGCGGATCCCCTCCCCATCTTCTACAAAGATCCTGTTCCTGCTGTTCTCACTGCGGCCCATGATGAAATATGCCGCCACCGCTTTCTTCCCGTCCGGGCTTTTTCCAAGGATGATCCCTCTGCCGGGATAAGCATTCTCTCTCAGTTCCTTCTCGATCGACCGTATCTGCATAAGCGCATCTCCTTTATGATTCATAAATTTTTATGCTGCCGCGGATCTCTCCGCTTCCTAATCATTATATATAACTCCCGCCTCTTTTTCAAGCTATTGCCACCCGCTGGCGCCGGATGGTACAATAAAATCAGATCTTTTATCATAAAGAGAGGGGGATATCTATGAGAAAACATTTCTATTTTTACTTTCTGCTGTTTCCGGCGCTGCTTGGCCTTCTGTTGCTGGCCGGCTGCGGCGGCAAGTCCGCGGATCAATATGTGGGTGAGCAGATCACAGCCATGAAGGAAGAAGACCCTGGAGCCTTCACATTTCTTCTGGAGCAGGGGATAACCGAGAGCAACGCCCTCTACACCCTGCAGTTTCCACAGGAACTGCGGACTCCCACCCTGGATTTCCTGCAGGAGGCCTTCCGGACCATGGAATTTGAAGTGACAGAGGCAAAGGAACAGTCTGCCAGCCAGTATTCCGTGGACATTGCGTTTACTCCCATCGACGTCGCTGCCACAACTTCCCAGGTCCGGGATTCCCATCTTGCCTCCATGGCCTCCCCGGATCTTACCGCCGAAGTAAGCGCCCTGTATGAAGAAAGCGCTGCCGCTCTTGAAGATGAGCCTCAGTTTCAGGAAGAAATCCGGATAAGCCTGATAGTGGAAGCGACAGAAGATGGTTTCGCCTTTGCCCCGGATCAGCTTCTCACCTTCCTTCAGGAAGCGCTGCCCGGCTATATGCAGCCCTACAACTCTGTATGCGAGGTCCTTGACGCCCGGGACTTTCTGCAGTCCTATCTGGACGCTTCCTTCAAGGGGGATGTTTCCCAGTTCGCCCTGCACACAGACCGCACGGAAGAGGAAGCCCTGGAATGGTATGAAGCCGACGTCTTTACCCCGCCCGCCGACTTAAGCCCGGCCTATCATGACCGATACAGCGCCGCGCTGAAAGAGATCATGAAACAATGCCAGTATACCGTGGGTATTCCCCGGAAAGAATCAGGGCTCTACAACTATACGGTAGACATCACCACAACCCCCAACAACAGCATTGTGGAGACTTTCTCCAAGATTGAAAAGGGCACTTATTATTCCCTTGACGCAGTGTCAAAAGATCTGGTAGAGACTATGGAAAGCTACGCCAAATCTCCTGCTTACGGAGAGGAGACCACACTCTCCATCCCCTTAAATATGACAGAACTTCTGGCAGCCGGAGAAGCGGGTTCCACATTTACCAACCTGTCTCTTACCATCCTTCCTGTTCCCCAATAACAGGTTTGTTACAAATGTTTTAAATATTTTAAATATTTCTTACATTTTTAGATAGTTTTTATCTTGTTTCCACTACTTCCAAAGTGTAGAATAGAGTCGCTGAAAAAATCGGACTTATTTTACACTTTGGGAGCACTCATTTATGGAAACAGTAAAAAAGCAACGGGATTATTTATACGACAACTACAAAGCGTTCCTGATCTTCCTTGTGGTGATCGGGCATTTTATTGAGCCCGCATATATGAATCATGACTTTCTCTATACACTGAAATGGTTTATCTTTGCGTTCCACATGCCGGCTTTTATCTTTATCTCCGGCTATTTCTCCAAACGGGAGCTGCCCCTTAAGGATCTGGTCTGTAAGCTGGCTGTCCCCTACCTGGTATATGAAGTGATCTACTATCTTCTTTACACGGTGTTCCTTCATAAACCCACCACTTTGGACCTTCTGTGCCCCAAGTTCTCTCTGTGGTACATTCTCGCTCTGTTTGTATGGCGGGCGGTCACCCCTTATGTAAAGAAGATCCCCCATCACATGATCCTGGCCATTCTCGCAGGCCTTTTGATCGGCTGTTCCGGAATGAAGGACAATTTCCTGAGTATCCCCAGGATTCTGGTCTATTATCCCTTCTTCCTGGCCGGCATCCATTTTCAGAAGGAAATGGTCGCCCGTCTCAGAGACCGGACCATCCAGATTCTGTCCGCCTGCGGGATCCTGCTTTTTACCGCCTTCCTGATCTTTGATCCTTTTCATAAAGTGCTTCCGGTAAAGATCCTTTATGGCAGATATAACTATGACTATCTGGGACAGACCATTGCAGAGGGAATGATCTGCCGCCTGATCTGCTACGGCATCGGATTCGGCCTGACATTCGCCTTCCTGTCCATCATGTGGGCAAAACAGGGAAGACTCTCCTACATCGGCACCCGCACCATGGGCATCTACCTGTTCCACGGGCTCCTTTATTCCTGCCTGAAGGGTACGCCGCTATTGAAAAATGTGGACACCCTGCCGGAATCCCTGCTCCTGGTTACAGGAACCATCCTGCTGACTTTGTTCCTGTCCGCGCCCCTGTTCACGGATTTTACCAACAAGGTGGCAGGCTTTCGGTTCCCTGCGGGAAAGGCCATTTTGGTTCCAGGATTGCGCGTCAACCGCAAAAAATACGTATAAACTAGGGTTTGATCTCTTCTCCTGGGTGGACGATCTGTCTCACCCAGGATTTTTTTATCTCCCAGAGGTTGCCGCACACATTGAAGATGGTCCAGTTGTCGATCTCGAAGATCCGCTTCCAGCTTTCCCGGATCCGCTGCTCCTCCTCCGGATATTTTCCCTGGTACTTCCCGGCCAGGATCTCAAACCGGTTGGGCACCCCCAGTTCCTTCAGGTGCTGCCGGTAAGCCGCGTCGTCTTCCGCATCCTTAGGCAGATAAATCCGATTCAGCACGTAATCCCATTTCACATCGTCAAAATAGATCACCTGGGACTCTGGAACCTCCAGCACATACACCACAGTTCCCGGAATCGGCTTCAGACAGTTCTCCACACTGATGGAGCACCAGATGGGCGCTTTCACATCCTCCGGCTTAGGGACCCGTTTGGCGGCCTCCCGGGTGAACCAGTCGTAACTCTCCATGAAAAGAGGCGCGATATCCCCAAAATGCAGTTCCACATAAGCCCGCTGGTTGATCACACGTCCGTCCCGCTCCAGCTGATATAAAGTCTTATCATTCTGTCTGGTGTAAAGCTTCACCGTCTTTTTTTCCGTCTCTCCCATCCTTCTTCCTCCTTGCCGGATCTCAAAAGATCCACTTCTTCCACTGAAACTTTTCCATATCTACGAAGCCATTCCGGACCTGGACCCCTTCCTCCCGCAGACGCCTGGCCTGCCGGTTGTCCGGCCCCGGGCCAAATGCCGGTGAGATCCTCCCTTCCTTCGTCACCACCCGGTGGCAGGGGAGATCCCTGTCTTCCGGCACTCCGTGAAGGGCATATCCTACCACCCGCGCCCAGCGCCGGTTCCCTGCAAGAGCCGCCACCTGCCCGTAGGAAGCCACCTTCCCTTCCGGAATCTTATCGATCACTTCGTAGATCCGTTCAAATGCGTTTTTCTCTTCCACTTCTGAATCTCCTCCAGACGCTCTCTCACCTGCTCTTCCTTTCCCTGGCTGGTAGGGTGATAGTAGGTCCTGTCCTCCATCCCCTCCGGCATGCACTGCATGTGAGTCAGCTTCTCCTCTGTATCATGGGCGTACTCATATCCCTCGCCGTAGTGAAGCTCCTTCATAAGCCCTGTGGGGGCGTTCCTGAGCCACAGCGGCACTGCCCCCGGCTGCTTCTCCTTCACATCCCGCTTGCAGGCCTCACAGGCAGTGTAGAGGGCATTGGACTTGGGCGCCATGGCAAGATAGACCACCGCATGGGTCAGATGTACGTCGCATTCCGGCATCCCCAGGAAATGGCAGGCCTGATAGGCCGCCACCGCCACCTGAAGTGCCCCGCTGTCCGCCATCCCCACATCCTCGCTGGCAAACCGGATCAACCGTCTGGCGATATAGAGAGGATTCTCTCCTCCCTCCAGCATCCGGCACATCCAGTAGATAGCCGCGTCCGGATCGCTGTTGCGCATGGATTTGTGCAGGGCGGAAATAAGATTGTAGTGTTCCTCCCCGTTCTTATCATAGAGAAGGGACTTCCTGGTGATACACTGTTTCAGTCCCTGATCTGTAACCTCAACCCCTTCCGCCGTGATCCTGGCGTTGAGCACCGCCATCTCCAGAGTATTCAGCGCAGTCCTTGCATCTCCGGCGGCAAACCGGGCAATAGCGGTAAGCTGATCCTTCGAGATCGCAATATGCTCCCCCGGGAACCCGGCCGGGTTCGCAAGGGCCTGTTCCAAAAGCCTCACCAGATCTTTCTCTTCCAGAGCCTTCAACACAAACACCCGGCACCGGGACAGAAGCGCGCTGTTGATCTCAAAGGAAGGATTCTCCGTGGTGGCCCCGATCAGGATGATGCTGCCCCGCTCCACATAGGGGAGGAACGCATCCTGCTGGGCCTTGTTGAACCGGTGGATCTCATCCACGAAAAGCACGGTCCTTCTTCCCATCCGGCGGCTCTCCTCCGCCTGCCGCATCACATCCTTGATCTCCTTGATCCCGCTGGTGACCGCGCTGAAATTAATAAATTCCGCCCGGGTCTTCCCGGCGATGATGCTGGCAAGGGTCGTCTTCCCCACCCCTGGAGGCCCCCAGAAGATCATGGAAGAGATCTGATCCTTCTCGATCAGCTGCCGCAGGATCTTCCCCTTTCCCAGCAGATGCTCCTGCCCCACAAAGGAATCCAGGCTGTCCGGGCGCACCCGGCTGGCCAGAGGGATCAGTCCCTCCTGATTGTCAAATAAGGTCATCTGTTCCATAAGATCACCTCCGTAAGATCACGCTTTCTTTGCCGTCTCCATATATTTCCCCGTAAGATCGAATCCATGGTCCATGGGGCCGCTTCCCTGTCCCAGATCCAGCATGGCCCCCAGGGCGCCGGAGATGTAGGCCTTGGCCCGCTCCACGGACCGGTCCAGGTCATAGCCCTTGGCCAGGTTGGCGGCGATGGCGCTGGACAGGGTGCAGCCGGTGCCGTGGGTGTTGGGGTTGGCGATGCGCTTGCCCCGGAACCACTTGCCGCAGCTGCTGCGCCACAGCAGGTCGTCGGCGTCGTTGATCTGGTGACCGCCCTTGCACAGCACGGCACAGCCATAGCGCTGGCTGATGGTCCGGGCGGCGGCCTCCATGCCGGCGGCGTCGGTGATGGTGAGGCCGGAGAGGATCTCCGCCTCGGGGATGTTGGGCGTCAGAACCGTGGCCAGAGGCAGCAGCTGAGAGGTCAGGGCCTGGATGGCGTCGTCCCGCAGGAGCTTTGCGCCGGAGGTGGCCACCATGACGGGGTCCACCACCACCCGCTCCGCGCCGTACTGCCGGAGCTTTTCCGCGATGACGGCAATCAGCTCCGCAGAGGAGACCATGCCGATCTTCACCGCGTCGGGGACGATATCCGTGAATACGGCGTCCAGCTGCTCCGCCAGGAAATGGGGGGTGGACTCCAGAATATCCGTGACGCCGGTGGTGTTCTGGGCCGTCAGGGCCGTGACCGCGCAGGTGGCGAATACGCCGTTGGCGGTCATGGTTTTGATATCGGCCTGAATCCCGGCGCCTCCGCTGGAATCGCTTCCGGCAATGGTCAATGCTGTTTTCATGCTCATTTCTCCTTTCGATGTTAACACAGCACAGTTTTATAACGCGATGCAAGGTGGTGCCCCCAATGCACCGCGAAGGAACACATTTTGATTCAGTTTTCGTTATTCAGCCGCTCCCAATGGGCGGGGAGCCGGGCCAGGGAGGTGAGATATACCTCCGCCGCATTCCGCAGGCCCTGCTGATCCGCCTCGCCGTTGGCGTCGAAAATGCCCACGGTGCGATAGCCCGCCGCGGCGGCGGTTTGCAGGGCATAGAGGGAGTCCTCCGCCACCAGGCACTGCCGGGGCGGCACGCCCTGGGCCGCCAGGTGATAGATATCCGGCCGGTGCTTGCTGACGCCCAGCTCGCCGGTGGTGTAAATGGCCCGGAAATACGGCAGAAGGCCCAGCCGCTCCAGAGCCCGGGTCACATGGGTCCGGGGACTGGAGGTGGCGGCGGTGACGGCTACGCCCCGGCCCTGTAAAAACGCCAGGGCCTCCCGGGCTCCGTCCTTTTCCGGAACCTCGTTATAGTAATAATCCCGCAGCATGGCGGAAAGGTCCGCCAGAACGTCGGCGCTCTCCGGCAGGGGATAGTGGGTCCGGAGATAGTCCGCGCCCTGCTCCATGCTCATGGCAAACAGCAGCTCTCCCAGGCCCGGCTCCGGCGTGAGTCCCCGGCGCAGCAGGTAGCGGGCGCCCAGGTCCTTCCAGATGGACATGGAGTCCAGCACCACGCCGTCCAGGTCAAACACAGCGGCCCGGATCATGCCTGGAGCATCTCCCGGGTGGCGGCCTTCAGGTCCTCCGATGCCCGGCGGATATCGGCCGCGCCGTAGATGGCGCTGATGACGGCCACGCCGCAGATGCCGCTGCCGGAAAGCCTGTGTACGTTGTCCCGGCTGATGCCGCCGATGGCCACCACGGGAATGGACACGGCCCGGCAGATGGCCTTTAGGGTGTCGTAGGACACGTCGTCGGCGTCGTCCTTGGACCCGGTGGGGAACACGGCCCCCACGCCCAGATAGTCCGCGCCGTGCTTTTCCGCCAGCAGAGCCTGCTCCACCGTCTGGGCGGACACGCCGATGATCTTATCGGGCCCCAGCTTCCGGCGGACGTCCAGGGCCTCCATGTCGCTCTGGCCCACATGAACGCCGTCGGCGTCCATAGCCAGGGCGATGTCCACGTTGTCATTGACGATGAAGGGAACGTGATAGTCCCGGCACAGGGCCTGAAGCTCCCGGGCCTCCGCCAGGAAGGCGGGCTCCGCCAGGGACTTTTCCCGCAGCTGCAGCATGGTGACGCCGCCCCGCAGGCTCTCCTCCACCACGTCCCGGAGGCTGCGGCCATTGAGCCAGTGGCGGTCCGTTACGGCGTACAGCAGCAGATCCTGCTCAGCGCACTTCATACTTGGCCCCCTTGTCCAGCGCGGCGCCGTCCATGTTGTAGATGGCGTCGATGATGCGGTTGCGGTAGGTGGAGTTGCCGTCCCCCGGGGCCATGCGGCTCCAGCCGATCTCACCGGCCAGACCCATGGCGCACACGGCAGCGGCGGCGGCTTCCAGACGCCGGTCGGGGTTGGCCACCACAAAGGCGGTCATCATGCCGGACAGCTGGCAGCCGGTGCCGGTGATTTTACCCATCTCCGGCCGGCCGTTGCGGATGACAAAGCAGCGCTGGCCGTCGCTGACCAGGTCGATGGCCCCGGTGACGGCCACGATGGCATGGCTGCGCTGGGCGAAGTCTTTGACAAAGGCCACGGCGGAATCCAGATTCTCGTCGGATACGGCGTCGGACACGTCGGCGTCCACGCCACGGGTTTTGCCGCTGCCCAGGGCCAGGGTCTTGATCTCGGAGATGTTGCCGCGGATCACGGTGAAGGGCAGCTGCTCCATCAGGTCCACGGCGGTGTTGGTGCGCAGGGCGGAGGCACCGGCTCCCACGGGGTCCAGCAGCAGCACATGGTGCAGCTGCGCCGCCTTCTTCCCGGCCCGGAGCATCCCCTGGATGCTCCGCTGGTTCAGGGTGCCGATGTTGATGTTCAGGCCGCCGCAGATGGAGGTGATGTCCTCCACGTCCTCCGGCTCGTCGGACATAATGGGACTGCCGCCGCAGGCCAGCAGAATGTTGGCCACGTCGTTGACGGTGACATAATTGGTGATGTTGTGGACCAGAGGCACGGTTTTGCGCACGTTGTCCAGGCAGATTCCCAGCATAGAAATACACTCCTTACAGCAAAAAATGCGGACATGCCAAAAAAGGCATATCCGCATGGCTTGGAGCGTGTGCGTCGGTATGTCCCTACGTTGGCATTATCCAAATCAGGTTGAAGGGTCTGGGCGACGACAGCCCACTCTCAGCCCGCTGCGGCGAGCTCCCCTGTTGACGTAGGGTATGATAACACCAATTTTCGGGTTTTGCAAGGGAAAATTCGGAATTTTATAGCGGGAGATGGCGAACGGAGTAGTCCAGGATGATTTTTTTGCAGCGGGGGCAGTTGAATGCTTCCGCAGCTGCGCCGCCGAAAGCGGACGAACCGGAATCCGCCAGCGTGATGGCATCCTTGTTCAGCCAGGACAGCGCGGCCATAGGGCCGGCCTCCCGGGACCAGTATACGCCGTCCCGGCTCTGGATGACGCCCGGGGTCATTTCTTCCCCGCAGAAGGGACATTTCATCGGCATAGAGACACCTCCATAATCATCAGATTGGCGAGATTGTAGCATAAAACCGGGGAAAAAGCAAGAAAGGCTTCCTTTTTGAAGCAATCTGTGATATACTGGGCGAAAAATACCCGAAAAGGGAGGGATGCGGGATGAAAATCGGAACGGTGGAGGTGCCCTCGCAGCTGGTGCTGGCCCCCATGGCGGGGGTAACAGACCTGGCCTTCCGGCTGATCTGCCGGGAGCTGGGGGCGGGCCTGACGGTCACGGAGATGGTCAGCGCCAAGGCCCTGTGCTATCAGGACAAAAAGAGCAGGGGCCTGCTGAAGCTGTCCCCCGGGGAACACCCGGCCAGCGCCCAGATTTTCGGCAGCGACCCCGTGTGCATGGCGGAGGCCGCGTGCATCGCGGCGGAGATCTCCGGGGCGGACCTGATCGACATCAACATGGGCTGCCCGGTGGGGAAGATCGTCTCCAACGGCGACGGCAGCGCCCTGATGCGGGACCCGGAGAAGGCCGCCCGGATCGCCCAGGCGGTGGTGGAGGCCTCGCCGGTGCCGGTGACGGTGAAAATGCGCCGGGGCTGGGACAAGGGCAGCATCAACGCCGTGGAGCTGGCACAGATGCTGGAGCAGGCGGGGGTGTCGGCCCTGGCGGTCCATGGCCGCACCCGGGCCCAGATGTACGCCGGGCAGGCGGACTGGGTCACCATCCGCCAGGTGAAGGCGGCGGTGTCCATTCCGGTGATGGCCAACGGCGACGTGTTTTCGGCGGAGGACGCCGTGAAGATCCTGCACTTCACCGGGGCCGACGCCGTGATGATCGGCCGGGGCTGTCTGGGCAATCCCTGGCTGTTTCAGCAGGCCCAGGCGGCGCTGGAGGGAAAGCCCGTCCCGCCGCTGCCGCCTCTGGCCCAGCGGTGCGACACCGCCGTGCGGCAGATCGAGCTGGCGGCCCAGGACAAGGGGGAGCACATCGCCATTCTGGAGGCCCGGAAGCAGTACGCCTGGTATCTCAAGGGCGTGCCCCACGCGGGATATTACAAGGAGCAGATCGTGCGCATGAACACGCTGGAGGATATGTACCGGATTACGGAGGGCATCCGCCGGGACCTGATATAAGGCGGGCCCAAGGAGGAAAAGGAGGAATTCTATGCACAAGAGAAAGCATTGGATCGTGGCGGCGGGGTTGGCCCTATGCGGGCTGCTGCTGGCTGCGCTGACCCTGGGACGGCCCCGGGATGTTCCCGAGACAAGCCGGGACACCGCGCCCTGGCCGGTGGTGCGGGTGGTCCCCGCCTGGAACGGCCTCCAGGCGGAAAGAAACGTGTACTGACCCGGCTGGGAGAGAATGCAATTTACTTAAAAATCGCACATAAAATTAGTTAAATGCAAAAAAACGGCCACTTCAATTGACAGAACCGCTGCGGGTATGGTATGCTGAAAACAGCATACCATATGAAGTAAACCACCGGGAACAGGAAAGGAGAACCAGACGATGAAACGCAGGATTTTCACTTTTCTGCTGGCGGCGGCGCTGGTGCTGCTGACCGCCTGCTCTGGCCGGGGGACAGAGCCGCCTGTCCGCATCGGGGAGGCCATTGGCGAGGCGTCCCTGCTCAGGTCCTATTCCGCTGCGGAGGCTTTTCAGGAGGCCGACGCCGACTATCCCGACGCCTATCAGAGCGTGGGCAGCTTTTCCACCGTGCTGTATGCCGCCGACGCGGTGGACGGCACCCGGTATTATCTGGACCGGTTCGGCCTGATGAGCATGCGGGAGCAGGAGACCGGGGATTCCGCCTTGGAGCAGCCGTTGTCCCGGATGCCGGAGGACACCGTGAAGGAGCTGCGGGCAGACCTGGAAAAGACGGACGCCCTGCTGGCGGAGAGTCTTTCCTCCGGGGAGCGGAAGAATAGTTCCTTTGAAGCCTATGTCTATACCCAGGACGCCCTGGAGACCCTGTTCGCATCGCTGAACCAGGGGTAAGGCCCCGCCCTGCGGGATATATTGTTGGAGGATCACCGCCAATACACACCAAACGCCAAAATAACACACTCCCGGCCGGTGGTCGGGAGTGTGTTATTTTAACGATGATTTACTTCACAATCAGCGTCTGGCCGTCCATCTCCTGGGGGGCGGCCAGGCCCATCACATCCAGGATGGTGGGGGCGATGTCCGCCAGGCGGCCCGGGCGCAGCTGGGTGCCTGCACCGCAGAGGATGAAGGGCACCAGGTTGGTGGTGTGGGCGGTCATGGGGCTGCCGTCGGGCTGGAGCATGACCTCGGCGTTGCCGTGGTCAGCGGTGACCATGGCGATGCCGCCCATTTTCAGGGTGGCCTCCACCACCCGGCCCACGCACTCGTCCACCGTCTCCACGGCCTTGACGGCGGCCTGGAGGACGCCGGTGTGGCCCACCATGTCGCAGTTGGCGAAGTTCAGGATGATGACGTCATACGCGCCGGAGTTGATGCGCTCGATGCACTTGTCGCAGACCTCCCGGGCGCTCATCTCGGGCTGGAGGTCGTAGGTGGCCACCTTGGGGGAGGGGATAAGCGCCCTGTCCTCGCCGGGATTGGGGGCCTCCACGCCGCCGTTGAAGAAGAACGTAACGTGCGCGTACTTCTCCGTTTCAGCTATCCTCAGCTGCGTAAGCCCATGCGCGGACACATATTCGCCAAGCGTATTCGTAAGCGTTTCCGGCTTGAATGCAACCGCAAGCTTATCTTCAAACGCCTTGTCGTATTGCGTCATGGAAACATAGGTGAGCGGGAAGCAGCCGTTCCGCCTTTCAAAGCCCGTGAAATCATCGAAAAGGTATGCGCGGGTAATCTCGCGCGCCCTGTCCGGACGGAAGTTGAAGAATATAACGCTGTCGTTCGCTTCAACCTTGGCTACCGGCGCGCCGTTTTCGGTTATGACCACCGGCACGACGAATTCGTCCGTAACGTCCGCGTCATAGGAAGCCTGCATTGCCTTCACGGGGTCTGCCGCGTATACGCCTTCGCCGTATGTCATTGCGGCATAGGCCTTTTCAACGCGCTCGAAGCGGTTGTCCCTGTCCATGGCATAGTAGCGGCCCATTACGGTTGCAATTTTGCCGCAGCCAAGCTCGTTCAGCTTGGATTGAAGCTGCTCGATATATCCTTTGCCGCTTTCGGGCGGCACGTCGCGCCCGTCCATAAAGCAATGCACATATACCTTTTCAAGCCCCTTTTGCTTAGCAAGCTTTATAAGGGCGTAAAGATGGTTAAGGTGGCTGTGCACGCCGCCATCGGAGCAAAGGCCGAAAAGGTGCAGCTTTGTGCCGCGCTGCTTGCAGCTGTCCATGGCCGCATTGAACGCGGGATTTTCAAAAAAGTCGCCGTCCTGTATTGATTTTGTTATGCGCGTAAGCTCCTGGTAAACTATCCTGCCCGCGCCAAGGTTAAGATGGCCAACCTCGCTGTTGCCCATTTGCCCTTCCGGCAGGCCAACGGCAAGGCCGCTTGCGGCTATTTGCGTATGCGGATATTCGTTCCAAAGCCTTGTTATGTTCTTCACGCCATCCGTCTTTACGGCGTTATATTTGCTCTCCTCCCTTATGCCGAAGCCGTCCAGGATTATGAGCGCAGTCATTTTCTTCATAACCGTATAGTCCATTTTATTTATCGTAATGCACTATGGCGGCAAAATCGTTCGCCTTCAGGCTCGCCCCGCCTATAAGGCCGCCGTCTATTTCGCTCATGGCCATAAGCTCCTTCGCGTTCTGCGGCTTCATG
>ENA-OPBO01001486-OPBO01001486.1-human-gut-metagenome-genome-assembly--contig:-NODE-1486-length-16422-cov-14.144804_pt1 | contig 16422 bp, 15 predicted proteins | sample MGYA00241071_ERZ501458 | MGnify/ENA primary metagenome ERZ501458 (study PRJEB25962, sample SAMEA2042509) | human gut metagenome | biome: human gut; feature: human-associated habitat; material: faeces...
GTTGTAGCGGTCGTAGCTGTTGTTGGGCACGATACCCGCCGAGTTGACCGCCGCAGCCGACAGATAGGTCTGGTTCTTCTCCGTGCCGGTCGAGAGCGAAACGCTCTCGGTGTGGGCCACCCCCGTCCGGAAATAGTCGCGGCGCGGGTCGTAGCCCATGCGGTTCGCGGCGTTGAGCCGCCGGCCCCAGCTGTAGCTGTTGACGTTGATCGGTGTCGAAAGGTTGCCCGTGCCGTAGCGGTTCTGGAACTGCGGCAGGACGAAGGGCGACATCACCTCGACCCCGGCCGTGGCGGTGACCGACAACTGGCCGGCCTGACCGCGCTTGGTCGTCACGACGATGGCGCCGTTGGCTGCATCCGAACCGTAAAGCGCCGCGGCGGCCGCTCCCGTCAGCACCGAGATCGACTCGATATCCTCGGGGTTGATGTCGGCGATGGGGTCGGTCGTGCCCTGCGAGGAGAACTCCGTGCCGCCGTCCTGCGCCTTGGTGAACATCGGTACGCCGTCGATGACGTACAGCGCGTTGGACGACTGCGAGATGGACTTCGTACCGCGCATGACCACCTTCGAGGCGCCGCCCACACCGGCCGACGAGGCGTTGATCGTCACGCCGGCAACCTTGCCCGAGAGCGAGTTGATGAAGTTGGCATCCTTGTTCGAGGTGATCGATTCGGCGTTGACCTGCTGGACGTTGTACGAAAGGGCCTTCTCCGAGCGCTTGATGCCGAGGGCCGTCACCACGACCGACTCCACGGCCACAGCCTCGGAGCGGAGTTCGATCTCGAACGTCGAACGGTTGCCGACGGCGATCGTTTGGGGTTCGTAGCCGATGAAACTGACGGCGAGTTCGGGATGGTCGACCGAGGCGGGGATCGTCAGGGCAAAGGAGCCGTCGATGCCGCTGGTCGTACCGACGGTCGTGCCGCGCACGAGGATCGTGGCGCCGATGACCGCCTCGCCCTGGGCGTCGCGCACGACACCCGAGATCTTCGCCGGACGAGCCGCGGCGGGACGCTTCGTGAGGACGATGTTCGGATGGTTGACACGCCAGGTGATCTCCGTCTGGTGGAAGAGCTGCGCGAGGGCCTCGTCCAGCGGGCGGCGGTCGACATGCAGCGAGACGCGGCGGTCGGTGTCGATATCATCGGTGTAGAGGAAGAGCAGTCCCGTCTGGCGTTCGATTTCGTTCATGACGCCGTTCAGCGGAACCTCCTGAAGATCAAGCGTCACAGTCACCTCGCGGGTCTGTCCCCAGAGCGTCTGGACACAGAAAAGCAGGGAGACAATTAGAGTAATCAGGCAAGGGAGTTGCCCAATACTTAATTTTTTCATAAATTTGTGGTTAGGATAAATAGGTTAGCATTCGTGAGGCCGTTTATCCCTGGATCCGTAGATGCTGCCACATCTGCGGATCCGTCGTTTCGGGGAGCGTACGGCGGCTGTGCGGTCGGGTCGTCGGGATCAAGGCATAGGCAGTCAGATTCGGCTTTTAACGTAAATGGTATTGGTTTCGTTATCGTGCGTGTAGGAGAAGTCGGCGGTCATCATCTGCAGCAGCTCCAGCGCATGGTCGATGCCGTTCGAGACGCGGAGTTTGCCGTGGTAATGGCGCCGCGAGAGGCGGTCCGGACGGTCGACAACGATCCGCAGCCCGTAGTAACGTTCGAGTTTCGAAACCACCTCGTCGAAGGTCAGTCCGTTGAGGTTCATCAGGCCGTCGACCCAGCGGAAATCGTCCGGATCGGCAATCCGTTCGAGCCGCAGGTGGCCGTCAACCAGGTTGACCTCCTCGTTGGGCGAGAGGATCAGACTCTCATCGGAGTGCAGCCGCTGAATCTTGAGCCGCCCCTCGAGCAACGCCGCCGAGAAGTCGCCGCTCCGCGCATCGGCCAGGATGTTGAACTTCGTCCCCAGCACCTCGGCCCGGCAGGCAAAGGTCTCGACCACGAACGGCCGGTCGGCATCGTGTTCGACCTCGAACATCGCCTCGCCCGAGATCCGCACCTCGCGCCGGCGGTCGGCAAAGATCGTCGGGTACTCGAGCGTCGAGCCGGCGTTGAGCCAGACCTGCGATCCGTCGCTCAGGCGGACCGACATGCTCTGACCGCTCGGTGCGGTGATGGCCATGAAGTCCTGCGTGCGGCGGTCGATGGCCCGTTCGGCCAGCAGGCGGCTCAGCCCGAGGCAGAGCAGCAGCGCCGCAGCGGTACCGAGGCTCCAGCGCAGCGTCCGACGCCAGCGCGACATCGGACGGCGGAAGGTCACGGCCGGTTGTTCGGCCGGGCCGAGGAGAGTTGCCACGTTCGAAAGCTAATCCAGGCGATCGAGGTGACGCTGATTCTCAGGCGATGCGTCCAGCCAGTCAAGCACCTCGACGAGCTCCTTCTCGGAGAGCTCGTTACGCAAATATTTCTGAAGGGTTTGATCGTCCATTTTTTCGGCGTTGTATAATGATAACAAACAAGCGGGGCATGTAAGTAGTAAAAAATAATTTTTTTTCATTCAAAACCGAAATCAGCCTCCGGAGGAGCCCCGATAGGGGGCCTTTCCAAAGAATTCTGTAAAGCCGAGGCACCCGGACGGAGATACGGGGCGGCACAGTGACAGACGGAGAGTATTTCGAAATAACAGGAAGGGTTTCGGAGCAACAGAAAGGGAGAGGAGGCACAGCCGGGATCGGTCAGAATCGGTTGGTGAACATCCAGAAAATGAGCGTAGCCGGCAGATAATCCTTCAGCGCCTCACGCAGGAGTTCCAGTGCCCGGCGGATTTCAAAATTGACCCGGCTGAGCGTGATGCCCAGTTCGTCGGCTATTTCCTTGTAGGTGCGGCCCTCCTGGCGGCTCAACAGAAAGACGCGGCGGGTCATCTGCCCATGCGGGCAATGGCGTCGTCAGTCAGCCGGCAGATCTCCTCGGAGAAGATACGGTCCGGATCGCAGGCCGAAAGAGAACGTACGTCGGCCAGCAACAACCGTTGACACGTCGAATGGAGATCCTGCTCGGCCTGACGGTGGCGAAGTTGGGCGTTAAGGTGATTCAGACAACGATTCTTGACCGACGTAAGAATATAGGCCGGGATATTGATATCGGCAGGCAGACTCTCCCGAATCTCCCAAAAAGACATGAAACTGTCCGAGACGAGATCTTCGGCCACGGCGGCATTGCGGACATAACGGCAGGCCACGGCGGCATTGCGGACATAACGGCAGGCCACGGCGACAAACCGGGGTTTAAACTCGGAGAAGAATTTTCCGAACTCAGCAGGGGTAAGCAAGTGTTGCATTCGTCCGTTTTCCATCGTCATTTTGTTTGTCCGACAAAAGAAAAAATCCCGTCTACGCTGTGCACATCCATCTTCGAAACCGAGGCTGCAAGAACAGACCATCCCATGCGATTCGACCGGATCACAAAGCAAAGGTTATCTTTTTTTACCAAATGTAACCACTATTTTATGGCACGTGTGAACTGTCATGCCGGGCCTCAACATGCCGAGCCTTTCTTCGATACAATTATCCTATCCGACATAACACGGAGGGAGGCGGCGCGATTCTTGCACGGGTTGCCGGTCATGACACCCGATTCAAAAGCAGATCCGAAAACCGATTCAAAAGCAGATCCGAAAACCAACTCGAAGGCAGGTCCGAAAACCAACTCGAAGGCAGATCCGGGACTCGACCCGAAAACCGATTCAACAGCCGCCCCGAAAGCTGCCACGAGAACCGACCCCGACACCGCCATCCCGCTGTGGAGGCGTCTTGCGGCCCGGATCCAGCCCGTCAATGCCGCCGCCACGTGCGTCGGCGTACTGCTGGCCTATCTCGTCGGAACCTACGTCACGGGGCCCTTTCACGCCGCCTCGCACTGGATGGGAGCCATGCTGGCCTGCACGTCGGTGGTCGTCGTGCTGCAGAAACCCGGGCTGAAACAGTCGCTTCCCGTCGGGTGGATGCGCGTGCTGGGAACCTTCATCGGCGCCCTGATCGCCTTCTGCTACCTGAGCATCTGGCACTTCTCCGTCGCCGGCATGCTCCTGACGATCTTCCTGCTCGAGATCGTCAGCATGCTGCTGGGAATCTACGTCAACGGCCATATCGCCACCATCACGCTGATCGTCATCCTGCTCATCTCGCAGGAGAATCCTCGGCTGCCGCCGGCCATAAACTGTCTGCTGCGTTTTCTCGAATCGGTCGTCGGCGTAGGGATCGGACTGGGGGTGATGTGGGTCTCGGAGTGGTGGCAGCAGCACCGCCACCGGGCACAATGACCGACTCATCGGCCCGCTCCCCGACACCAGTCCGCACCCGCATGTCGGGCGCTCCCGGTACACCCCGCGCATCGGACAATTCCGTAAAACGGCCTGCATCGGCACACCCGACACGGCAGGCGCTCCCGGCAGGCACTGCCCCGCCAACCGACACCCAAAAAGACTCCGCCCGGCCACGAAACACTCCCCGAGACGTTGCATTTCCGAAAAAAAGCGTATATTTGCACCCGATCGGTCTCAAAACAGACCGTCGGACGGAATCCAATGAGAGGTATGATCCATACGATGTGTTGTTGTGCAACGGAAAGTGTTCGTTGCCGTCGCGTCGTGCCTGCCGCCGGACGGGGTTCCGAAAGACGAGGAGTCTGACCGAAACATTCCAAATCGACACAAATTTTATTCACCCGATGCATGAAGGGGACAGCAGGTTTGACCGCTGTCCCCTTTTTGCTTGCAAAACGTAATGAGAAGATGGAAAAGAGAGAAAACATTGCAGCATCCGTTCTGGAACTCGTCGGCCGCACCCCGCTGGTCGAACTCACCCGCCTGAGCCGTCAGGCCGGCGCCGTGGCCCGCGTCGTGGCCAAGGTCGAGTCGTTCAACCCGGCCGGCAGCGTCAAGGACCGCGTGGCACTGGCCATGGTCGAGGAGGCCGAAGCGCGGGGTGTCCTCCGCCCCGGGGCAACGATCATCGAACCCACGAGCGGAAATACGGGCGTCGGACTGGCCCTGGTCAGCGCCCTGAAGGGCTACCGGCTGATCCTCACCATGCCCGAGACGATGAGCGTCGAGCGGCGGCGTCTGGTGGCGGTCTACGGCGCTCGGGTCGTGCTGACGCCGGCCGCCGAGGGGATGTCGGGAGCCATCGCCCGGGCCCGGGCCCTGCGCGAGGAGATCCCCGGTGCGGTGATCCTCCAGCAGTTCGAGAATCCGGCCAACCCCGAACGCCACTACCGCACGACCGGCAACGAGATCTGGAACGACACGGCCGGGTGCGTCGACCTCTTCGTCGCAGGGGTCGGGACCGGCGGCACGGTGAGCGGTGCCGGGCGCCGGCTCAAGGAGCTGAACCCCGCCGTCGAGATCGTCGGCGTCGAACCCGAATCCTCGCCCGTGCTGTCGGGCGGCAAGCCGAACGCCCACCGCATCCAAGGCATCGGGGCGGGATTCGTCCCGGGGAACTTCGACCGCCGCACGGTCGACCGCATCCTCACCGTCAGCGACGAACAGGCCATCGCCACGGCCCGGCTGCTCGCCTCGCAGGAGGGGCTGCTGGTCGGCATCTCGTCGGGAGCCGCCGCCTGGGCCGCCCTCCATCTGGCCCGGCAGGAGTCCCTGCGCGGCAAGACGATCGTCGTCCTGCTGCCCGACACCGGCGAGCGATACCTCTCGACCGCCCTCTACGCCTTCGACGAATACCCCGCCCAAATCCGCTTCTGAGCCATGAACGACGACACGCAACACCTCATCCGCACGCTGGCCGCACAGCTCGCCCGGCCCGACCGCACGCTGCAGGCCTCGACGCCGAGCAGCATCGACCCCCGCGAGCTCAAACGCATCGCCCGGCTCTTCCGCGCGGTCATCTACACCGGGTATTTCGACCCGCGGCCGCTCGGAGAGCTCCTCGAAGAGCTGGCCGCGGGCCTCGCCGACCAGTGCGCGCGGGCCTTCGCCATGCGACCCGCCCGGGAGCTTCCCGACCCGGCAAGCCGCGGCCGTGAGACCGCACGGCGACTCCTTGAAGAGCTCCCCGAGCTGCGGCGGAGACTCGGCACCGACGTGCAGGCGATCTTCGAGGGCGATCCCGCCGCCTCGAGCCCCGAGGAGGTGATCCTCTGCTACCCGGGGCTGGTGGCCATCACCCACTACCGGCTGGCCCATGCGCTGTGGCGTCTCGAGGTGCCGATCCTGCCGCGGATGCTCGCCGAGGCGGCCCACTCGGCCACCGGCATCGACATCCATCCGGGGGCCGTGATCGGCGATTCGTTCAGCATCGACCACGGCACGGGCGTCGTCATCGGACAGACCTGCATCATCGGCGACCACGTCCGCCTCTACCAGGGGGTGACGCTCGGCGCCCGCAGCTTCCGCTACGACGCCGCGGGGCGGATCCTCAACGAACCCCGCCACCCGATCCTCGAGGATCGCGTCGTGGTCTACTCCAACTCGACGATCCTCGGCCGCGTGCGCATCGGCCACGATTCGGTCATCGGCGGCAACGTCTGGCAGACGGCCGACCTGCCGCCCCACTCGCGGGTCGTGCAGGGCCGTGCCTCGGTCTCGACCTTCGAAAACGGCGGCGGTATCTGATTTTCACCCCGCAAGCCGTCGAATTTGGCCGTTCGGAAATGCAACGAACGGCCAAATTCCTTATCTTTGCGCATCGGACCCATCCGCATACGACTCCCCCGCCGCCGGCTCCGGCCATCCGCCTCCGGCCCGCGCCCGACGCCCGGCGAATCCGGCCCGTACCCGTCAAAAAATTCGGCTTGTGATGATCGAACCTGAAACCCGAACGGCACGACCCGTTCTGTGGAACAGCAACTACGTGAAGGTGTGGGTTGCCAACTTCATGCTCTTCTTCGCCTTCTACCTGCTGGCACCGCTGCTGCCGCTCTACCTGCGCGACACCTTCTCGGCCGGAAAGGCCATGATCGGACTCGTCCTGAGCGGCTACACGCTGACGGCCCTCTGCGTGAGACCCTTCAGCGGATTCATCGTCGACAGCTTCCCGCGCAAGAAGGTGCTCATGATCTGCTACTTCTGCTTCGCGCTCTTCTTCGCCGGATACTTCATCACCGGATCGCTCGTCCTCTTCGCCGCCGTCCGCACGCTCCACGGAGCCCCGTTCGGCGCCACGACCGTCGCCAGCAGCACCATGGCCGTCGACGTCCTCCACCCCGAACGCCGCTCGGAAGGCATCGGCTACTACGGCCTGAGCAACAACATCGCCATGGCCATCGGACCCTCGATGGGCCTCTACATCTACCACACGATCCACAACTTCGAACTGCTCTTCACCCTCTCGCTCGTGATCGCCTTCGCCGGACTGGCCATCGACTCGACCATCCACTGCCGCGAACGCCAGCCCATCCGCCACGAAAGCAAACTCTCGCTCGACCGCTTCGTGCTGCTCAAGGGGTGGAGCGAGGGGATCTGCATCGCCGCATTCGCCTTCTCGTTCGGCGTCATCTCGACCTACATCGCCATCTACAGCCAGGAGGTGCTCCACGTCACCTCGGGGTCGGGCACCTTCTTCATGCTGCTGGCCGTCGGGCTGATCCTCTCGCGGCTGATCGGCAGCCGCTCGCTGCGCGAAGGGAAGATCGTCCAGAACGCCTCGGCCGGCATGGTGCTGTCGATGTTCGGCTATCTGGTCTTCACCGCCGTGCCCAACCTCTACGGATACTACGCCGCCGCACTGATGATCGGCCTGGGCAACGGCCACATGTATCCCGCCATGCAGACCATGTTCATCAACCTGGCCCCCCACGAGCGGCGCGGTACGGCCAACTCGACGATCCTCACCTCGTGGGACCTCGGCGTCGGGATCGGCATCATCGGCGGCGGCAGCGTCGCCGAACACCTCGGCGGCTACTCCTCGGCCTTCTGGCTGGCCTTCGCCGTCAACGTCGCGGGCGTCCTCTTCTACTTCGCCTGCGCCCGCCGCAGCTTCCTGCGAAACCGGCTCCGCTGACCCCGGGGCGGTGTGAGGCGAAGACTTTCGGGCCATTTTTCACGACCTGCGGAGCCTCCGGAGTCCGAAAAAGCAACCGGCCGGCGAATCGGCCGACGCAAAATATCGCTATCTTTGTCTGGAAAAAATCCGACGAAACCATGAAACGCATCATCAATCCCTGGCGCGGCATGGAGGGCTACCGCTGCTACGGCTGCGACCCCCACAGCCCCGAGGGGCTCCGCATGGAGTTCTACGAAGACGGCGAGGAGATCGTGAGCCTCTGGCACCCGCGCCCCGAATTCCAGGGGTGGGTTGACACGCTCCACGGCGGTATCCAGGCCACGCTGGCCGACGAAATCAGCAGCTGGGTCGTCTTCCGCAAGTTCCAGACCAGCGGCGTCACCACCCGCATGGAGGTCCGCTACCACCGTCCGATCCACACCTCGGACGACCACATCGTTCTGCGCGCCCGCGTCGAGGAGCAGCGCCGCAATCTGGTCCGCATCGCCGTGCGAATCACCGACAGCCAGGAGCGGCTCTGCCCGAGGCCACCTGCGTCTACTTCCTCTTCCCGAAAGAGAAGGCCCGCACGGAGTTCCACTTCTGCGACTGCTCGACCGAAGAGGGCGACTTCGACCCGCTGTCCGCCGCCGGGCATCCGGAAACCGCCGGGGAATAGCCCCCGACCGACCCCGCTGCCCGGTGTTCCGACGTTCCGGGCCGCCTTATACTCCTACACACCCGCGCCCGGCGATCCGGGACTCCATTACACTTCGGCACACCCGCCGCCCGGCCTTACCGTCACCCGGCCTCACCGCTGCCGGATCGGAGGGCGCATGCCTGAAGGGTCAGGCCGGAGAGTCCCGGCTCCCGGTGCGTCCACCAAAAAACCGGATCTTCCCCGTAACGGGAAGATCCGGTTTTTTCAGTCTTCGGGCCGAGAGAGCCGCTAATCGAGCTTCACCACATCGTTGATACCCATATCCTTGTAGATGTTGGCCAGCTCCTCGCTGCGGTCGGAGATCACCAGCAGCTTGTCGCCCACCTTCAGTTCGGTCGGCCCCTTCGGAACGAAGTATTCGCCGTCGCGGCAGATCATCATCACCAGCGTATTCTCCGGCAGCTTGATATCCTTGAGCGTATTCCCCGACTCGAGCATCGACGCGTTGACCTCCACCTCGGTGAAGGCCGACTTTATGTCGTCGTGGTGCATCTCGACGCTGAAGGCCGACTCGCGCTCCTCGTAGGCCAGCCCCAGCAGGTTGGCCATGCCGCTGACGGTCGTGCCCTGCACCACGAGCGAGATGATCGTCGAGAGAAAGACGACGTTGAACAGCAGCTCGGCATGCTCGATCCCGGCCATCAGCGGATAGGTGGCGAAGAGGATCGGCACGGCGCCGCGCAGCCCCACCCACGAGACATACCAGCGAGCCTTGGTCGAGAAGTTGCGGAACGGGAGCAGACACGCGAAAACCGAAACGGGACGCGCCACCACGATCATGAAGATGCCGACCGCTCCGCCCAGCATCAGCACCTCGGGCCGCAGCAGTTCGTCGCTGTTGACAAAGAGTCCCAGCGTGAGGAACATGACGATCTGCATGAGCCACGTGAAGCCGTCGAAAAAGACCGTCAGCGGCCGTTTCTGGGCAATCTTGCGGTTGCCGACGACCAGTCCCGCCAGGTAGACCGCCAGGTAGCCGTTGCCCTTGATGAGGTCCGTAAAGGCGAAGGCGAAGAAGATGAAGGCCAGCAGCAGCACCGAATAGAGCGAATGGTTGACCAGGTTGATCTTGTTGAGGGTCCACACCGCCAGCCGCCCGATCAGGTAGCCCGACAGCGCTCCGACAACCAGCTGCACCACCAGATTGACCAGCCCCATGCCGATGCCGACGTTGCCCTCCGAAGAGTTGGTCAGCACGCTGATCAGCAGCACCGTCAGCATGTAGGCCATCGGGTCGTTCGAGCCGCTCTCCAGCTCGAGCAGCGGCCGCAGGTGCTGTTTGAGCCCCTGTTTCTTGCTTCGCAGGATGGAGAAGACCGACGCCGAGTCGGTCGACGACATCGTGGCGGCCAGCAGCAGCGCCAGCGGGAACGACATCTCGAGCCCCATCCACGGCGCCACCAGCCAGACGAAACCGGCCAGCACCACGGCCGTCATCACCACCCCGGCCGTGGCCAGCACGATACCGGGTCCGAGGATGGGCCGGATCTCCTCGAACGAGGTGTCCATACCGCCCGTGAAGAGGATGATGCAGAGCGAGATCATGCCGACGAACTGCGTCATCTCGACCGAGCGGAACGAGATAAAGTCCAGTCCGAACAGCATGCCCACCCCGAGGAAGAGCAACAGGGCCGGCGCCCCGAAGCGGTAGGCCACCTTGCCGGCCATCACCGCCACAAAGAGCAGCAACGCCCCGATCAACACGAAATTTTCACTTGTTATGATCATGGATTCTTCTTTTTCGCAAATTCAATACCAGAGGCCCCGTTTCAATAGCAGAAGCCCCGCCGGCCGACACCGCCCGTCACTGCGGGATGAAGATGTAGGTGATCGTACCGGTCTGTTTCGACGGTGCCGAGGAGTCGATGTTGAAGAGCGACGCGCGGGCCGCCTCGAGCGCCGCATCGCGCATGCACTCGTCGCCGCCCCGGGCTACGCGGGCCCCGATGACCTCGCCGCCGCGGTCCACCGTGATGTCGACAACCACCTCCCCGCCCCCTTCGCAGCGGTAGGCCGGGATCTCCAGCCAGCGCGACGTCCGCACGGGGTTCTTCAGCGAGAAGGAGACCGTCACCCGCCCCTTGACCTTGCGGTCCTGCGGCTCGGCTCCCGTTTCGCTGCCGCGCCGCGAACGGATCGCCCGCTCCTCGGCAAGCCCCTCCTCGTAGGCCTCGCGGTTGGCCTGCATGCGGGCCTCGGCCTCGGCCGCCGCACGGTTCAACTCGGCGGTATTCGTCCCGCGGTCGTCGCGCAGCTGCTCGTTGAGGGCGTTTTCGTTCGAGGTCTGGTTGCGGATGCTGCGCCAGTCGACGGGATCCTGCTCCTGACGCTCGGCAACCTCCCGCTCGAGGCGGTCACGCTCCTGCTCCAGCTCGGCCAGCGTCTGCAGGTCGATATACATCCCCTGCTGGCTCGGCCGGCGCCCGATGACGATCTTCGACGTGACGAAGGCGATCATCAGCACCAGGTAGGCGATCAGCGTCACGCACAGCCCGACGCGGTGGTCGTAGGTCCACGCCCCGGCATCCTCGCGACGGTTGTCGAAAGGCAGCCTCAAACGCTGTTTCGAAGCGCTTTTCGGATTCTTCTGACTGGGTGTCTCACTCATGATGTCCTCACTGAATTTCGGACAAAAATAAGGCTTTTTCACGAATTTTTTATACCTTTGCGCGCAAATAAATAAAATAAATATACGCTACTCCGCTTATGTCAACCAAACAACAAACTCTGAAGGCTCCGATTTCGTTCTCGGGCAAGGGTCTCCATACGGGCGTCCGCGTGACGATGACCGTCAACCCCGCCGAGGCCAACACCGGCATCGTGTTCCGGCGGATCGACATCGAGGGCCATCCCATAATTCCGGCCCTGTGCGACAACGTCGTCGACACCTCGCGCGGAACCACCATCGAATTCGGCGGACACCGCGTGCATACCATCGAGCACGTCATGTCGGCACTCTGGACCCTGGGCGTCGACAACGCCGTGATCGACATCGACGCCGAAGAGACCCCCATTCTCGACGGATCGGCCTACGCCTATGCCAAGGCCATCACCGAAACCGGCCTGGTCGATCAGGATGCCGAACGCTCGTTCTACCACGTCACCGAAAAGATGGTCTACACGATCCCCGAAAAGGGCGTCGCCATCATCCTCTACCCCGACGACGAATTCTCCGTCTCGGTTCACGTCGACTACAACTCGAAGGTCATCGGAAACCAGTATGCCACCTTCAACCCCGGCGACGACTACGCCGAGAAGATCTCTCCCTGCCGCACGTTCGTCTTCCTGCACGAGCTTGAACCGCTCATCAAGATGAACCTCATCAAGGGCGGTGACCTGGACAACGCCATCGTCGTGGTCGAGAACCCCGTCCCCGAGGAGCAGCTCGAACACCTGAAGAAGATCTTCAACAAGCCCGACATCGAGATCAAGGCCGGCTATCTGAACAACCTCGAGCTGCGCTGCAACAACGAGCTGGCCCGCCACAAGCTGCTCGATCTGCTGGGTGACTTCGCCCTGCTGGGCGTGCGCATCAAGGGCCGCGTCTGGGCCACCCGCCCCGGCCACTTCGCCAACACGGAGTTCATGAAGCAGCTCAAGCACGCCATCCGCAAGGCCGGCGAAAAGCCCCGCTTCACCTACGACTGCCGCAAACCGGCCCTCTACGACATCAACGACATCCGCCGCATGCTGCCCCACCGTCCGCCCTTCCTGCTCGTCGACCGCATCTTCTACTGCGACAAGACCGACGTGGCCGGTATCAAGAACGTGACGATGAACGAGCCCTTCTTCGTGGGACACTTCCCCAACGAACCCATCATGCCGGGCGTGCTGATCGTCGAGGCCATGGCCCAGTGCAGCGGCATCCTGGTGCTCAACACCATCCCCGACCCCGAGGACTACTCGACCTACTTCATGAAGATCGACAGCGTGAAGTTCAAGCGCAAGGTCGTCCCCGGCGATACGCTCCAATTCGAAATCCACCTGCTGGAACCCATCCGCCGCGGCGTGGCCGTGGTCGAAGGCAAGGCTTTCGTGGGCGAAACGCTCGCCTGTGAGGCCGTCATGATGGCGCAGGTCGTCAAACACAAGAAATAACCCTATGATCAGCAATCTGGCCTATGTACACCCCGACGCCAGGATCGGGGCCAATGTCACGGTAGAACCCTTCGCCTATATCGCCGGCGACGTCGTCATCGGCGACGACTGCTGGATCGGCCCCGGCGCCGTGATCCACGATGGAGCCCGCATCGGCAAGGGCTGCAAGATCCACACCGCCGCCTCGATCTCGTGTCTGCCCCAGGACCTCAAGTTCAAGGGCGAAGCCTCGACGGCCGAAATCGGCGACTACAACGACATCCGCGAATATGTCACCATCAGCCGCGGCACCGCATCGACCGGCACCACGCGCGTCGGTTCGCACAACCTGCTGATGGCCTACGTCCACGTGGCACACGACTGCGTGGTCGGCGACCACTGCGTCATCGCCAACCGCGTCTCGCTGGCCGGCGAGGTCCATGTCGGCGACTGGGTGGTCATCGGCGGGCATGCCGCCATCCACCAGTGGACCCACATCGGAGCCCACTCGATGATTCAGGGCGGCGCGCTGCTCGGGCAGGATCTTCCGCCCTATGTCATCGTGCGCAACGACACGCTGCGCTTCGCCGGCATCAACAAGGTGGGGCTTTCGCGCCGCGGCTTCTCGCCCGAGCGCATCGGCGAGATTCACGACGCCTGCCGCATCCTCTTCCAGAGCGGTCTGAACTATCTGGCCGGTTGCGAAGAGGTGGAGCGGTGCGTGCCGCAGAGCCCCGAACGCGATTATCTGGTACGTTTCATCCGGGAATCGAAGCGGGGGATCATCAAGCCGTATGCGTCGCGTCCGGCGGATGCCTGATTTTTTTCCACATTACCCTTCGACAAGTTTGGTTTAGTCGTTTTTTATTCCTATATTTGCACTGTCGAAAGGCAATCAGCAGCGATAAGGGGACAATTATGTCCCCTTATTTCATGATACCCCCGGGCCGCAACGAACCGGCCGCAACGGAATTGAGGCTCGAACCGGGGGGGGGCGACGAAACCGGGAGGGGCAACAAAACCGGGAGGGGGCAACAAAACCGGGACAACCATCGACCGCAACAAACCGGGAGGAGGAGCGAGCGGGCAACTATCGGCCACCGCACACCGACACCACAACCGGGGGCGCGAAACGGCAGCGAAGCCGGGGCATGACGAAACCGGGGCACGAACGGAGTAACCATCGGCCGCCGCACACCGGGGAAGGCGCGAAACGGCAACACTACCGGGGCACGAACCAGCAACACACGGGGGCGACGCGAACGGACCACAGCCGACCGCAACAAACCGGGAGGAGGCGCGAGCGGGCAACACTACCGGGGCCGTAAAGAAATTGAGGCGCGAACGGGCAACAATCGGCCGCCGCACTCCGAGGGACGAAACCGGCCGCACTCCGGGCAACGAACCGGCCACCACAAAAATAATCAACCGGAAACGGGACCTTGTCCCCGACACGGAAGCACACGGAAGCACGAAAAGAAATATGATTGACACCCAAAAGATAAAGGCTATTGCCGAACAGAAACTCGAAGGCTCGGACCTCTTCGTCGTGGAGTGCACCTGCAACCCCCAGAACGAGGTCGAACTCATTATCGACAGCGATACGTCGGTGGGCATCGACGCCTGCGCGGAGCTGAGCCGCGCCGTCGAGGCCGAACTCGACCGCGATGTCGAGGACTTCTCCCTGACGGTCATGTCGGCCGGGATCGGTTCCGAACTCCGCTCGCTGCGCCAGTACCGTAAACTCGTGGGCAGCCCCGTGGAGGTGCTCCTGGCCAACGGAATCAAACTCCTGGCCCGTCTCGACGAGGTCTCCGACGACGCCATCACCCTCTCCTACGAGGAAAAACAGACCGTCGAAGGCAAAAAACGCAAACAACTCGTCAAGGTCTCGCGCACGTATCCCTTCTCGGAGATCAAGTACACGAAAGAGTGGCTCGACTTCAAGTAATGACCCGAAATCAAGAATCGAAAAACAGATAAACATCCCATGGACAATCTCAATCTTATCAGCAACTTTGCCGAGTTCAAGGAACTGAAGAACATCGACAAGTCGACGATGATCGGCGTGCTGGAGGACGTCTTCCGCCACGCCCTGCAGAAACAGTACGAGACGGACGAGAACTTCGACGTCATCATCAACCCCGAGAAGGGTGACCTGGAGATCTGGCGCAACCGCACGGTCGTCGAGGACGGTGCCGTCGAGAACCCCAATACGCAGATCGCCGTCTCGGAGGTCAAGGCCATCGACCCCACCTACGAAATCGGCGACGAATATGCCGACGAGATCAAACTCTCGTCGTTCGGCCGACGGACGGTCCTCTCGCTGCGCCAGAACCTCGCCTCGCGCATCCTCGAACTGGAAAAGGCAAACCTCTACGAAAAGTATTCGGAGAAGGTCGGCGAAATCATCACCGGCGAGGTCTACCAGGTCTGGAAAAAGGAGGTGCTCATCCTCGATGACGAGGAGAACGAGCTGATCCTGCCCAAAAGCGAGCAGATCCCCAACGACTTCTACCGCAAGGGCGATACGATCAAGGCCATCGTCAAGTCGGTGGAGATGAACAACAACCAGCCGCGCATCATCCTTTCGCGTACGGCCAACCAGTTCCTCGAGCGGCTGTTCGAACAGGAGGTTCCCGAGATCTTCGACGGACTGATCACCATCAAGAAGATCGTCCGCATCCCCGGCGAACGCGCCAAGGTCGCCGTGGAGTCGTACGACGAGCGGATCGATCCGGTCGGCGCCTGCGTCGGCATGAAGGGCTCGCGCATCTACTCGATCGTCAAGGAGCTGCGCAACGAGAACATCGACGTGGTGAACTACACGGCCAACCCGCAGCTGATGATCCAGCGGGCACTCAACCCCGCCAAGATCTCCTCGATCACCGTCGACGAGGAGAAGAAGACCGCTTCGGTCTATCTGAAGCCCGACCAGGTGTCGCTGGCCATCGGAAAGGGCGGTCTGAATATCCGTCTGTCGAAGATGCTCACGGGCTACGACATCGACGTCTACCGCGAGGTCGAGGAGGAGGATGTCGCCCTGACGGAGTTTGCCGACGAGATCGACGGCTGGATCATCGACGCCCTGAAGGCCGCCGGCTGCGATACGGCAAAGAGCGTCCTGGAACTCCCCGTCGAGGAGATCGCCACGCGCGCCGACCTCGAACTGGAGCAGGCGCAGAAGGTCGTCGAGATTCTGAAGGCCGAATTCGAATAATCATCAAGGAAGAAAGGAGAACGATACAATATGGGTAATGAAAGAAAATTAAGGCTCATTCAGGTTGCCAAGGAGTTCAAGGTGGGTCTGAATACCATCACGGATTTCCTGCAGAAGAAGGGCATCAAGAGCGACGGGTCGCCCAACACGCTGGTCGACGCGTCGACCTATGCCGTTCTGGAAAAGGAGTTCGGCGCCAATCGCAGCGCGGTGAGCGCCCGGGACTCGATCCGGGAGCGCATCTCGCAGAAACAGACCACCATCACCCTCGAAGAGGCTAAGAAGCAGGAGCGCGAGGAGGAAAAAGAGGTGGTCATCAAGAGCAATGTCATCAGTGTGAAGGACGAGATCCCGCAGCCGAAGTTCCTCGGCAAGATCGACCTCTCGCCCAAGCCCAAGGCGGCTCCGGCTCCCCAGCCCGAGCCCGCACCCGAGGCCGAGGCCGTGAAACCCGCA
>ENA-OPBO01001493-OPBO01001493.1-human-gut-metagenome-genome-assembly--contig:-NODE-1493-length-16347-cov-3.816720_pt1 | contig 16347 bp, 15 predicted proteins | sample MGYA00241071_ERZ501458 | MGnify/ENA primary metagenome ERZ501458 (study PRJEB25962, sample SAMEA2042509) | human gut metagenome | biome: human gut; feature: human-associated habitat; material: faeces...
CGTGGTATTTTTAAAAATACCACGTCCCAGATTGAAAATACCCTGTCCCTTTTTACATTGTCTTCCCAAAATTCAGCTCAATGGAAGTGATACACCCCTTGATCTCTACCTTCCGCCCCTCATATCTCCCCGGCACATGGAGCATATTCCGCTTATCCACATGGGGCGTAAAGATTTCGCCTCCTTTTTTCACTTTCAACGGCCCGACCTCATCAGAGATGTAAAGCAGGTCCTGCCCTACCCACGTTCCATAGATCTTCCGCTTTCTCAAATGATATTCCACTGGCATCGCGACTCTAGACTTGTTGACCTCTGTTGTTTTCTCTCCGATTGCAAACATTTGATTCTCCATCCTGCTTTTGAATTCTCAGCCTTTTATCTGCTCAATGATATACTCCTTGATCTCCGCCCGCGGCTTTTTAAGCGCCGCGGCCAGCTCCCCGGTGAGGAACCGCTCTGCGCTGCTTAAATACCGCTCGTCCATTCCTACTGCCTTCTTTCCGCAGGCCAGCCGTTTCTCCCGCCTGAGATAGGTGGTCTTGATCACCGCGACCCACTTCTGGCACTGGTTGCTCAGAAGTGCTTCTTTATAAAACACCTCTCTTTTTTTCTCATCTGCTATCTGCAGATCCTCCGCCTCCCGCAGCTGTTCGATCAGCGTTCTGGCTTCCTTCGCGGAAATGATCTCCCGGATCTGCCTCTTTTCGTTATTTACAGGGGTATAAACGGTTCCTCCCGCATCGTACAGAGGCTTCAGCGTATAGTACTCTTTCTCCCTGTCCGAACAGCTCATCTCCAGCTTCCCGACATTGATCACTTCACAGACACCTTCTTTATAATGCGCCACATAATCGCCGACCTTAAACATGTTTAACCTCCTTTTCGTTTTTAACGCTCATAAAAACTGGCATACAGTAAGGCAGCCGACTGCCTGTAGACTGTACGCCAGTTTTCACTCGCTTACATCTATGAAGTTCTTCCCTACATTGCCATCAAGCTCTTATAGAGTTATTATAACACCTTTCTTCCGTAAATGTAAGAATTTTTATCTTTTTTTCTGATAACATTTGTCTATATTTATTGAGTCACCTACATATACATAAATAAATGCCAAAAAGAGGACGATCCATGTTCAAAAAAACAAAGTTTCTGAAAATCTTTTCCCTCTCTCTACTCTTCTGTCTCTGCTTTCTGGCAGGAAGGGGAGCCGCCGCTCTGTCGGATCACGCTTCCTCCGCCAGACTTACTTCCGGCAGGATCACGCAGGCCGCGGAAAACTGGGGCTTAAGCTTTCAGGAGGAGGGCTCTCCCCCTGCAGGGAACGCCACCTGTGAGGAGCTGAAAGCCTACGACGCCTATTATCGGGAAGATACCGAAGAAAAAGTCCTGTATCTCACCTTTGACTGCGGATATGAAAACGGGAACACCCCCAGGATCCTGGAATCCCTGAAAAAGCACCGCGCCCCAGCCACCTTCTTCGTGGTGGGCAATTATCTGGACACAAGCCCGGACCTGGTCAGGCAGATGATCCGGGAAGGCCACGCCGTAGGGAACCACACCTTCCACCACCCGGACATGTCACAGATCTCCGGAAAGGACGCTTTCCAAAAAGAACTGGAGGACGTGGAAAAGGCTTTCCGGGAAATCACCGGAAAGCCTCTGTCCAGATATTACCGTCCGCCCCAGGGGAAATACAGTCCCCACAACCTGAAAATGGCTCAGGAGCTTGGTTATCACACCTTCTTCTGGAGCCTGGCCCATGTAGACTGGATCCAGGACGATCAGCCCTCCCGGGAAGAAGCCCTGGATAAGCTCTTGTCCCGGGTCCACCCCGGCGCCATCGTACTGCTCCACAATACTTCCGCCACCAACGGCTCCATTCTGGATGAACTGCTCACCCGCTGGGAGGAGATGGGGTATTCCTTCCGGCCTCTTGAAGACCTGATCCATGGATCCCGGAAGGAAGACTCATCGAAGGATCTGCCCCAGGAAACTGCTTCCGTCTCCCTGCCAGGACAGACCAAACAATTCCCCAATGGTCTGGGCGATATCTGCAAAAGATCCACGGGTCCCCAGATCCACCCCTTTCTTTAACCTCTGCCCCCAGCACAGGCAGGGGGTGTATTCCCGGCTGTGATCCGTCCCTTTGAACCCCGGATCACAGCCGTGGTCCGCGGTGATCATCAGGTAGTCTTCCGGGCCCATCCCCGCCATCAGCTCCCCAAGCTGTACATCCACCTCATTCAGGGCGTTCACATACCCGTCAATATCGTTGCGGTGGCCATAGAGCATATCGAAATCCACCAGGTTGACGAAGCAAAACCCTGTGAAATCTTCCTTCAGGATTTCCATCGTCTGCTCCATATTCTTCTGGTTTCCCTCGTTGGGATACGATCTGGTCAGCCCTTTCCCGGCGAAAATATCCTTGATCTTCCCCACGCCGATCACCTGATATCCCGCCGCCTTCAATGCGTCCAGGATGGTCTCCCTGGGCGGTTCCAGGGAGAAATCATGGCGGTTTACCGTTCGCTGGTAATCCGGATAAGTCCCCACAAAGGGCCGGGCGATCACCCGCCCCACCCCGTGCTCACCAGTGAGGATGGCTCTTGCCTTGCGGCAGTCCTCATAAAGCTCTTCCAGAGGGACCACCTCTTCATGGGCGGCGATCTGGAAAACGCTGTCCGCGGACGTATAGACGATCAGATCCCCGGTCCGCTCCTGCTCCCGGCCGTATTTTTTGATCACTTCCGTTCCGGAATAGGGCTGGTTGCAGAGCACGCCCCGGCCGGTGGCTTTGGAAAATGCATCGATGATCTCCTGGGGAAAGCCGTTGGGATACGTGGGAAATGGTTTCCTGGAGATCAGTCCGGCGATCTCCCAGTGTCCCACGGTAGTGTCTTTACCCATGGAATCTTCCCGCATTCTGGCGTAACACCCTTCCACCCCGGAGACCTTTTTCTGAAAAGACGTCCCTTCCAGACTGCAGATGCCAAGCTTCTCCAGATTGGGCACATGAAGTTTTCCGCTGCGAACGCAGGTGCCAAAGGTATCGCAGCCCACATCGTCAAAAAGTTCCGCGTCCGGGGCCTCCCCTACGCCAACACTGTCCAGTACGATGAGAAATACCCGTTTCCCCATAGCTTTTATTCCCTCCTTCTTTCTTTATCCTGATATGGAAACAGCGCGCCATGCTCTGACACAGGGCGCGCCTTCTCTTAAACCCTACTCCGGGAAAACCGGAAGGATCTTCTTATGATTTACGTCTACCAGGCCAAGGTCTGACATCTTCGCCTCCGGGATCACCGGAAGCGCCAGCGTCACGATCCTAAGGAGCGGATTCTCCATCTCGGTAAGTCCCAGCGCCCGGTTCGCCTCTTTCATCTTAGCGCTGTCCGCCGCAAGATCTTCCGCTTTCTTCAGGGAGATCAGCCCGGCCAGCGGAAGCTCCAGAGTGTGGAGGATCTGTCCATCCTTCACCGCGCACATACCGCCGCCCACACGCTTCAGCTCCTCTGCCGCCATCAGGGCGTCCGCCGGATCATCGTAGACAATGGTCAGATTGTGGCTGTCGTGAGACACGGTGGAAGCAAGGGCTCCGCAGGTAGCGCCGAATCCACGGACCACACCCAGCGCCAGATTGTCGTTGCCCTCATAACGGTTGACCACGGCCACAAATTTCAGATTCTCAGCTCCGCTAAGATCCAGCCGCCCGTCCTTCACCGGAAGCTCCTCGCACACTGCCTCCGTGGAGGACAGGTTCAGGTCGTAATAAGTCATTACCGTAACCTTGACCTTTCCATCCTGCACCGGGGCTCTCAGTGTAAAGTCTTCTTCCGTCAGGTCCTTTACATGGACGGAATTGCGGCTCTCCAGCGGATAAGATTTCTCTTCAATAGAAGCCAGAAGCTTCCCATCCTCCGCCACCAGTTTCCCTCCAAAGAACACCTTGGAAGGCTTCAGGTCCGTCAGGCTCTCTACAAGCTGCAGGTCCGCCACATATCCCGGCGCCACTGCGCCCAGGTTCTCAAGGCCGGCCTCTCTTGCATTGTTCAGGGTTGCGCTCTTGATGGCCGCCACCGGCTCCATGCCGCAGCGGATCGCCGAACGCACCACGTCGTTCATATGGCCGTTGTGGAGAATGTCGTCCGCTTCCCGGTCATCGGTACACAGACTTAAGTTGTCAAAGAACCGGAAGTCTTTCACGCCCTCCCAGATCTCCTTCACGTTCTTGGTGATGGAACTGTCTCTGGCGTCCACGTGCATGCCGCTGCGGATCTTCTCCTTCGCCTCTTCTCCCAGCCGGGATTCATGGCAGGTGTTGGGACCGCCGCACAGATACGCGGACAGGGCTCTTCCTGTTACAAACGGCGCGTGGCCCTGGAGATACAGTCCGTTCTTCTCCGCCACTTCGATGATATCCATCATCCGGTCTCCGCCTTCAATCACATCGATGAAATCCATCACCTCCGCCAGGCCGATGACCCGGGGAAGCTTAGCCAGTTCTTCGATCTCCGCCACGCCAAACTCTGCCCCTGCGTTCTCAAGGCCCGGGACTGCCGGCACGCAGCTTGGAATATCGATGAGCTGCCGCATGGGCAGTTCCTCAGAACTGTCGTACATATAGCGCACGCCTTCCACGCCCCACACATTTCCGATCTCATGGGGATCGGTGATAACGGTGGTGGTCCCGTGGGGGATCACGGTACGGGCAAAATTCCGGGGCGTCATCATGGAGCTCTCAATATGCTCATGGGCGTCGATAAATCCCGGGAGCAGGTACTGACCCTGCCCGTCGATCACCTCCGCGGCCTTGTCAAGATCCGCCTCCAGGTTCTGATACTCCACATGGGCGATCATCCCGTCGTAGACAAAGACGTTGGCCGGATAGATCTCTCCTGTGATGGTGTTGACCAGCTTCACATTTTTGATCAGCAGATCGCTTGGGATCTCTCCCAGGGCAGCTTTCAGAAGCTGCCGCTTGTTCTTTGGACGAATTTTCATAACGCACGGTCTCCTTTATTTATTTAATTGAAAATAAAGTACATTACCAACGGGATCGCCAGCACATACATAACCGGAGACAGCTCTTTGTATTTGCCGGTCGCCAGTTTGATGAAAATGTGTGCCAGGATACCTGCCGCGATACCGGAAGCGATACCGCCCGCGAAGATCACGAACATGATCATAACAAAGGGGCCGAAGGCATCGGTAAAATCACTGAAGTCGATATTCTGGATACCGGATACCATCAGGAATCCTACGAAGATCAGAGCCGGGCCTGTCGCAGCGTCCGGGATCATCAGAACCAGCGGTGAGAAGAATACCATAATGCCAAACAGGATGGCTACCACAACGCTGGTCAGACCAGTTCTTCCGCCTGCCTCAACACCGGAGGAAGACTCTACGAACGTAGTGATGGTCGTGTTACCGGTGCAGGCGCCCACGCAGGTTCCGATGGCGTCTACCAGGAAAGGCTTCTGGATATCCGGCATATTTCCGTTCTCATCCAGCATGTTGGCCTTGCCTGCAACACCCAGGACCGTTCCCAGAGTTGAGAAGAAGTCGCCGCAGAAGGTGATGAATACGTAGATCACCGTCTGGAAAGCCAGAAGGCCCTTAAAGTCAAAGGACAGCATCAGGTTCCCCAGGCCTGCCATATCCGGAAGCTTCGCCACAGAATCCGGAAGCTGAGTCACGCCCACCGGGATCCCAAGAAGGGTCACCGCCACGATCCCGATCAGAATGGCGCCGTTTACATGGTAAGCAGTCAGGATGGCGATCAGGAAAAGTCCCAGCAGGGAAAGAGCCACTGCCGGCTGAGTAAAGTCTCCTCTGCTGATCCCGTCCTCGAAGACTCCAATCCCGGAGTTGTCAAATCCCAGATATGCGATGTAAAATCCAATAGCTGCTCCAATAGACACTTTAATATTCTTGGGGATCGCCTTTACGATCAGGTCCCGGATCCCGAAGATAGTCAGGACCACAAAGATGGTACCGGAGATCAGGGTGATGGCCATGATCTCTCCAAATGCCAGCGTTCCTGCCTGCAGAAGCGCTCCGAACATGAAGTTGGTGCCCATTCCGGTAGCCAGGGCAAAAGGCATGTTGGCATATAATCCCATGAACAACGTGATCAGCGCGCTGACGATGGCACAGGTTACCGCAAGGGCTTCCTTGGTGATCACCAGTCCGTTTACGTCTGTAAAGGAAGCGGCGTCGCCGAATCCGATGATGGCGCTGGGCTGCACCACCAGCACATACGCCATAGTCATAAAGGTGGTAAAGCCGGCAAGGATTTCCGTCTTTACGTTAGATCCCTTTTCATTGAGTTTGAAAAATGATTGTAATTTCCCCATTCTCTTTTTCTCGTTCCTTTCTTAATGAAAATTGTATTTGCGCCCTTCATTATACGCCGGGACATCCCGTTTTGCAAACCCATTTTCCACCAGGCAGAAAACTAGATCTTCCCTTCATTTTTCTCTTCCAGCACATGGATCCCCTGAAGAAACATCCAACACACCGGCGTGGGAACTCCCAGCTCTTGTCCCATACGCACCATGCTTCCGGCGAACATCTCGATCTCCGTCTTCCTCCCGGCTTCCAGGTCCTGCAGGGTGGAGGGCTTATTCTGATAAGGGATGGTAAGCAGCGTCTGATCCTGGCTCCGCATCACCTCATCGGAAATGTGGATGCCTTTTGCCTCTGCCACTGCCTGTACCTCCTTCATGGCCGCCCAGCGGATACTGCTGGCTGCCTGGCTTACGCCATAGGCGCCAAAGGGGATCCCCAGCAGCGCGCAGGTAAGGTTCTCTCCCACATTGCACATGTATTTGAACCACAGGCCCCAGACCATGTCCTTATCCACCTCATAAGGGATATCGCAGCGCTCAAACACCTCTTGCACCGCCTTCACCCGCTCTGTCAGTTCTTCATTGCGGGCCTCGCCAAAATGAACCTTTCCCCAGTAGGGATCAAAATCTGCCTTTCCATCCTTCATAACGATGGAAACCCGCATATAGGAATACAGGGTGTGCTCCCACCCATATGCAGCAGCCACTTTTTCTTCACTCTCCACGCCGTTCATCACACAGAGGATCTGGGTGCGCTCCCCCACAAATCTGCGGATATCCTGAAGCGCCTGGGAAAGCCCCATATCTTTTACCGCCATGATGATCAGGTCTTTTGGCTCCCCGTTCTCCGGCTCACAGACAGGAAAACGGTAATTCTTTCCATTCACCGTCACTCCCTGTTCCTCCAGACGATTTTTCCGCTCTCCACCGGCGATCACGCAGAAATTCTCCCGCCCCAGATGCTCCTCCATCCTTGGCGCGAAAAAGACTCCCATGGCCCCAAGGCCGATCAGCGCTGCATTCTTCATCTCCATTTGTCTTTCTCCTCCCTGTCAAAAGCCCCATACGCTTCTCCCGTATGAGGCTTTTCTCTCGTATTTCTTTTATACCGGATGCTTTATCCGCTCAAGCTGTTCCTTCAACCTGGCGATCTCCCGGTCTTTTTCCTCCAGCAATCGCTTTCTGCTCATCAATCTCATCTTGCATCTCATCCATCATATATTGCACTGTATTCCTGTCCAACTCCTGCAATTCCTTCGAAAACATTCCTATCACCTTCTCCACATTGCGGCACAGTTCGTAAATTTCACCATACAGTTTCTGAAACTCAGGATAGCCTTCCAAAAGAGTCACAATATCTTCCGGGGTTTCTGCGCAAAAAAACATAAGCCATGCTTCCAGCTTGTTTCTGATACCTTTATTGTGCACAATCTTCTGAAAGATGTCAAGCGCTATAAACGCGTACGCAAACTTCTGAAATTTCTGTGAAACCCCGCCCCTTCCGTTGACGATTCTCCCGGCGCTCTTTATAATAAGAACTGTTTTATGGAAAGGAAGAGACCTCATGCTTCAGATCAAACACATCTGTAAAGAATACCGCACCGGCAGCCTGGTCCAGAAGGCGCTGGACGACGTAAGCTTAAATCTAAGGGACAATGAATTCGTGTCTATCCTGGGGCCAAGCGGCTCCGGCAAGACCACCCTTTTAAATATCATCGGCGGCCTGGACCGCTACGACAGCGGAGACCTTATTATCAACGGAGTCTCCACACGGAAATACAAAGACCGGGACTGGGACTCCTACCGGAACCACACCATTGGTTTCGTCTTCCAGAGCTACAACCTGATCCCCCATCAGACCATCCTGGCAAATGTAGAACTGGCCCTGACCATCTCCGGCATCGGAAAATCCGAGCGCAGACAGCGGGCGCAGAAAGCCCTGGATGAAGTAGGCCTTGGAGACCAGGTCCACAAACGGCCCAGCCAGCTCTCCGGCGGCCAGAAGCAGCGGGTGGCCATCGCCCGGGCCCTGGTCAACGACCCGGACATCCTGCTGGCCGACGAACCTACCGGAGCCCTGGACAGCGAGACCAGCATCCAGGTAATGGATCTTCTAAAACAGGTGGCCAAAGACCGCCTGGTGGTCATGGTCACCCACAACCCGGAACTGGCACAGGCGTATTCCACCCGCATCGTCAACCTGCGGGACGGCAGGATCCGCTCTGACAGCAATCCTTTTGAGATCGACGAGACCGCTCTGGAAGAGCCGGAGCATCGAAACATGGGGAAGGCCTCCATGTCTTTTCTCACGGCCCTGTCTTTGAGCTTTAACAATCTGCGTACCAAGAAGGCCCGCACCCTTCTTACTTCCTTCGCCGGATCCATCGGCATCATCGGCATCGCCCTGATCCTAGCTCTGTCCAACGGCGTCAACGCCTATATCAAATCCATTGAGACCGACACCCTGGCCGAATATCCTCTGCAGATCCAGAGCACCGGCCTGGATCTCTCCTCCATGATGGGCGGGGAAACCGGCGGCGGCTCCGCCTCAGATACGGAGAAAGGGGACGTAGGCGTGATCCAGATGGTCACCAATATGTTCTCCACCATGGATTCCAATGACCTGGGCGCTCTCAAGTCCTACCTGGACAGCGGGAAAAGCGGCATAGAAAAATATACCCATGCTATTGAATATTCCTACAGCGTCACGCCCCAGATCTACCGGCTGGAGGACTCCTCCGTCCGCCAGGTACACCCTGACCACTCCTTCGAAGAACTGGGCCTGGGTTCCTCCGGCGGCTCCAATTCCATGATGTCCGCCATGATGAGCACCGATGTGTTCTATGAGATGCCGGAGAATACCGACCTCTACCAGGGACAGTACGACGTCAAGGCAGGACGCTGGCCCCAGAATTATAATGAATGCGTTATTGTTCTGACTTCCAGCGGAAACATCAGCGATTTCCTGCTTTACACCCTGGGTCTGCGGGATTCCGATGAGCTGGACGCCATGATCCAGCAGTTTATTGATGAAGAAAATGTAGACACCCCGGAAGATATGGGAAACTATTCCTATGAAGACCTGCTTGGCGCTTCCTTCAAACTGGTCAACAGCTCCGACTACTACCAGTACGACAATCAGTATAACGTGTGGACTGACAAGACGGACGACTCTGACTACATGCGGGATCTGGTGGAACAAGGAGAGGATATCCGGATCGTAGGCGTGGTACAGCCCTCAGAAGACGGCAACGGTTTCGTTCTCACCTCCGGCATCGGCTACACCCCTGCCCTGACCCGCCACGTGGCACAGCAGGCACAGGAAAGCCAGATCGTACAAAAGCAGCTGGAAGATCCGGACATCAATGTATTTACCGGGGAACCCTTTGGGGAAGACAGTTCCGAAAATGATTTCGATATGGAATCCCTGGTCACCATTGACGAGGGAAAACTGGGAGAAGCCTTCGGATTCGACGAAAGCGCCTTCTCGGATCTCTCCAGTTCTTTTGACTTCGCGGACGTCTTCGCAAGCGCTGGAGATTCCATGGATCTGTCCGGTCTGATCGATCTGGGAGATCTGAACATAGACCTGCCCGATCTTGGCACGGTAGATCTGGAAGAGATGATGGGCAGCATGGAGATCCCTGTCTCCCAGGAGGGGTTCCGGCAGATGGCCGCAAGCCTGATGGAAGGTTTTAATCAGTATGGGAAGGAGCACCCGGAAGCGGATTACTCCGGGCTGCAGAGCAGCTTTGAGGGATATCTGAAAACAGATGCCGCCAAAGATGTTATGAAAAAAGCGGTCCTGGAGATCATCGAAGAAAGCACGACCATCACCGTTTCCAGCGAACAGATCCAGACCCTTTTGACAAACTTAAAAGCCGGGGTCTCAGACACTCTTAAAACTATTTCAGAAGAAGACCTGTCTCAAGAAAAAGTCCAGTCTGCGCTGGATGGATATATGAATAGCAAGGGACAGGAACTCCTGAACACCTGGGCAAATGATATCGCCAAAACCGCTGATGTCACCATCACCGATGCACAGATGGAATCCTTATCTTCCGCTCTGATCTCCGGCTACAGCGCTTATGCCAAAGAGCAGGGCAAACCGGATCCCACTCAGATGGGTCTCCACTTCCTTACGTATCTCCAGACAGAGGACGGCCAGCGGCGCCTGGCGGAAGGACTGGCGGCAACGGTAGATACGGACGCTCTGGAAGACCAGCTTATGAAAGCAGTGGAAACCTATATGGGCAGCACTATGGCCTCCTACGGCAACGCCATCGGAGACGCTCTGGAAGACCAGATCTCTTCCGCCCTGCAGCAGATGATGACCCAGCTTGCTTCCGGCATGACAGAGGCCCTTGGAAGCGCCATGTCCAACATCGGCAGCGCCCTCCAGGATGCCATCAGCGTTGATGCAGACGCTTTCGCGGAGGCCTTCCAGATGAACATGACCGGGGAAGACTTAACGGAACTGATGATGTCCATGAGTTCCGGCCAGGACGCTTCCTACGATGGCAATCTGACCACCCTTGGCTATGTGGATTTTGCCGAGCCATCTTCCATTGACATCTATCCTCTGGATTTCGAGAGCAAGGAACAGGTGGTATCCATCCTGGATCACTATAACAGCCGGATGGAAGAAGAAGGAAAAGACGAGCAGGTGATCACCTATACTGATCTGGTAGGCTCCATGATGTCCTCTGTCACGGACATCATAGACATTATCAGCTATGTACTGATCGCCTTTGTGGCCATTTCCCTGATCGTATCCTCCATCATGATCGGCGTTATCACCTACATCAGCGTTCTGGAACGTAAGAAAGAGATCGGCATCCTCCGGGCCATTGGAGCCTCCAAGCAGAACATCTCCCAGGTGTTCAACGCGGAGACCTTCATCATTGGCCTGTGCGCCGGACTGATCGGTATCGGGGCAACCCTTCTGATCCTGATCCCCGGCAACGCCCTGATCCATCACATTGCGGACACCAACGACGTCAATGCGTTCCTGCCTGTAGTTCCAGCCGTGATCCTGATCCTGTTAAGCGTGATCCTGACTCTGCTGGGAGGTCTTATCCCTTCCCGCAAGGCGGCAAAAAGCGATCCGGTAACGGCACTGCGAACAGAATAATCTGACATTCCAAAAGCAGCCGCACAAAAATCCCGTGTGGCTGCTTTTAACAATTCATATACAGGGAAACAGCAGCGTAAGAGAAAACCGCTCTCTGCTTTGCTCCGTCCGGCAGGTCCCTCCCATCCGCTCCATCATATTTTTCACATTGACAAGACCGATCCTTGTGCTCTCCACCGTTCCTTCCGGTATACCAATCCCATTTACAAAAGTCAGCCGCACTGCGCCGCAGCTAACATCACAGCAAATGACTACCGGCTCATTTTTGCATGCATATTTCACAATATTGGACGTAATATTGTCCAGGATACGGACAACATAGGTCCTGTCTGCCCGAATCCTTTTCGCCTCCCAGTCCATATGGACTTCCGTCTGAAATCCTTTCTCCTCCAGATAGCTGCAAGTCTCCGAGAGCAGATCATAGAACACCTCCCGGTACTGCTCCGGCTTCTCCAACCTGGGGCTTTCCTCCCCCGCCACCAGCGCGTACCGAAAGAGATGGTCTGACAACTGCTTCAGCCGCCGGGCCTTCTCGTCGATCTTCCTCAGATATTCCTGAAGCTTCTCTTCACTGATCTCTTTTCCTTTCCGCAGGATCTCTGTATACAGCAGGATCGAGGTCAGCGGGGTCCGCAGATCATGGGACATCTCCGTCACGATCTCCTGGTTCGCCTTCGCAAGCTGCGCCTCCTGCTCCATCTGCTCCTTAAGAGAACAGCGCATGGCTTCCAGCCCTTTCGCCAGCACAGCCAGTTCATCTTTCCCCTCCACGGTGATCGGATATTCCAGATCCCCGCCTTCCAGGATCTGAACCTCACGTCCCAGCTGGCGGATATAGTCCATCTTTCTCCTTACTCCCCAGAGCACCAGCCCGAGAAACAGGAAAAACGCTGCCAAAAGTTCCAGGATCATGACGAAATTATATAACTGATACTGATAGGCTCCGTAGAAGACCACTTCTCCGTTTCCGTCCGGGAACCGAACCGGATAATAGTTCTCCCGCGAGTTGTACTTCTGTTCCCTCTCCTCTTCCGTAAGATTTTCCATATCCCGAAGGTAATAGGAATCGTAGACCAGCCATTGATCCTGATAGATCTTCAGCGCCAGGATCTTCTGCTCCTTCACCCACTCTGTGATCTTTTTCCCGTCTTTTATGCTGATCTCATTATCTGTCACATAATCCTGCAGGTTCTCCGTATATTCTCTTTCCTGCGCTCCACATAATCACTGCTCTGATACCAGCAGGCTACAAGATAATCTCCCGCGAAACTCAAAAAATAAAAGAAAAGAACCCCGGCCGCCAGCGCGCCGGCTACCAGCCGCAGCAGCAGAAAGGAAAGAGAGTCCTTTCTGTTAAGCGCTGCCATCGAATCGATACCCCTTTCCCCAAACTGTCTGGATCCTCCTGGGATTCTGCGGATCCTCTTCTATCTTCAGGCGAAGCTTCCGGATATGCACAGTGACGGTGGAATTACAGTTGTAGAAATAAGGCTCCTCCCAAATGCTTTCATAAAGATTTCTGGCCGAGAAAACTTTCCGCGGGTGGGACATCAAAAGTTTCAGGATCCCATATTCTGTCTCTGTCAGATCTCTTTCCGTTCCACTTACATAAACCTGATTATATTCCTTATGAAGGCGGATATCCCCAGCCTCCAGATATTCCTCCTGTCCGTCCCCCTCCAGAATCTTTTTCCCGCTGTAAACCCTGTAACGGCGCAGCAATGCCTTGACTCTTGCCAGAAGTTCTGTATAGGAGAATGGTTTCGCCAGATAATCGTCCCCGCCGGCCATCAGTCCGATCAGCTTGTCCGATTCCTGCGCTTTGGCCGTCAGAAAAAGCACCGGGACATACGACCTCTTGCGGATCTCCCGGCAGGTACACAGCCCTGACATCCCCGGCATCATCACGTCCAGGATCACCAGATCCGTAGACTCCTCCAATGCCGCAAGGCCTTTTGCCCCATCCGGCGCCTCCCGGACTTCATAATTCTCACTTTCCAGAAGAATACGCACCCCTTCCCGGATATCCGGGTCGTCCTCAATGATCAATATCTGTTCCTTCTCCATAGGTTTTCTATCCTTTCTTCGCAGTTCCGCTACGGATCTTCAGAAGTTTTGGTCCTGCTTCTTCGGCAAACTTCTCTGCGTTTTCATCCCATTCTTCAAATCCTTCCATCCCGCGCCGGTCCGGAAGCTCCCTGGATTCTGCCAGAAATTTCCCCAGATGTCTGGTTACCTTCTCAGCCCCCGACAGGTTCAGATGATCTCCCTTATCCGTCGTATCTGTTTCCCAGTTGATCCCCAGTTCCTCCAGGTTCAGATCCAGATAAGTCAGACCCTTTTTCTTTGCAAAGGCCGCCAGACCATTATGCTTCCTGAAATTATAATTCACCGGGGAGGGGCCGCTGTAAAGCAAAAGATCCGCCCCGTTCTCCCTGCACAGCTTTATGATCTTGTCCATATAGTGCAGGTTCATCTTTTCAATCTTCTTCTGTTCGGTGGTCTCTTTCATATAGCTTCCTTCCCGATAAGGTTTGACCCCTGTTCGGATCTGAAATCCCTTGTATGCTTCGCCTGGATAACGCTCTCCGGTCAGAAGCGGTTTCCACACATCATGAAAACGGAAAATCGGGAAATAATAACTCCGAAGCTCGCTTAACAAGGTCTGGATTCCTGCCATATCCCCTTTATAACGATATATTACATTTGTCTCCAGAAGCACCACTTTAGGAGATTGTGTTTTAAAAGCCGTCTTCAAGGCATAGTAGCTTTCCTGGATCTTTTGTCCCGGTTTTCCACAGACATAGGCCGTGATCCCCTGTTCCTGCCACAGCTGCATGGGAGAGACTGTAGTATAACTTTCACTGTCTCCCACTACAAGCAGGTCGATGGTATGGTCTTTCTCTCCCTGGATCCCTGCAATACTCTTATTTCCTTCCAGCAATAGCCCTGCATCTTCTTTCACAAGCCTGACCACCCCCTGGGAAAGGAAAAGAAGGATGCACAGCAGGATCCCTGTAAACGCGCCTGCTCCTCCCAGTTTTCTGATCCCTGTTTTTAACTTTTTCTTAAAATCCTGCATAAATCAAATCCACCTGTTGATATCCTGTTCCATACGCTCCAAAGATTACTATCGCCAAGATCAGGCTGTAGCAAAGTCCCCAGCGCAGAGAAGGCCTCATCTTCTCCAGCGCCGCCTCCCGGATCCATCCTCTCTCCCTGGCCATTCCATAAATTCCCACTACCAGACACCCAATGGCTGCCGCATAAAAATCTCCAGGCTGAAGTCCCAACTTCAGGAACGAACCATCCCAAAGAGGCTCCAGAGAAAATTCCCGGAAAATACTAAGAAACATCGCAAGTCCGGCCCGGAAACCATCTGCCCGGAAAAACAATTCTCCCGTAAAGATGATCACCCAGGTCTTCAATACTCTTATTCCATGCCAACACCATGCGTCCTCACGGATGTGAAGCCCCCTCATGATAAATTTCCCCACTGGTTCCAGGGCGATCTCTGCCATCAGGACGGCAAAATAATACATACCAAAGAAAATATAACTCCATCTGGGTCCATGCCAAAGGCCGTTGCACAGCCAGACCGGAAACAGCGCCATAGCCGATACCCCCAGCTTTGTAATATATTTGCCGCAATGTTTTCTCCCAAACTGATTCCAGCGCTTTACCGGGCCAGACATGGAAACCGGATAAAACACATAAGTCTTCAGCCAGGTTCCCAGAGTAATGTGCCAGCGCCTCCAGAATTCCGCCGCATCCGCAGAGGCAAAGGGCTGGCGGAAATTCTCCGGCAGACGGATCCCAAACATCCGGCCGCTGCCGATCACAATGTCCATACAGCCTGAAAATTCCATATAAAGCTGAATGGTATACGCCACCGCCCCCGCTGCCGTGATCAGGCCGCCGTAATCCTGATAATGGCCAAAGATCTGCCGCACCGGGATATAGAGACGGTCCGCGATCACCAGCTTCTTAAAGAGTCCCCACAGGATCCTCGCCCCGCCGTTCCATAAGTCTGCGGACGAAAGTGCCTTCCCTTCCCAGAGCTGATCTGCCGTCTGGGAGTACATGCTGATGGGACCTTCCATGATCTGAGGAAAAAATCCCAGAAAAAGCGCCAGCTTTCCCGGATGAGTCTCCGCCTTGATCTTCCCCCAGTACACATCTGCCAGATACCCCACTGCCTGCAATGTATAAAAGGAGATCCCTACCGGGAGCAGCAGTTTTTGAACCGCAAAAAGCTCTCCGCCCAGTATCTTCTCCGCCAGAAAATTCAGATTCTTTACAAGAAACGGGGCGTACTTCAGATACCCCAGCACCCCCAGGAGCGCCGTTACTCCCAAGGTCAGCACCCACCGTTTTCTCTCCCTTTTCGCACTTTCGATCCACTGCCCGGCCAGATAAGTAAAGGCCGTGGTTCCCAGGAGGTACAGCAAAAGCTCCCCACTGATCAGATAGAAGAACAGATAACCAAAAAGCAGCAGGATCTTCCAGCGGTGCCGCCGGGGAACCATCTGATAGGCCGACAGGGCAGCCGGAAGGAATAGAAAGAGATAAAGTCCTGTATGATACGCCATAAACTGTCTACTCCTTTAATCTCTGGATCATTTCCCACATTGCCCGGGCAGAGTTGAAATTCTCCGGCGTCATCTGCGCCGCTTCGATCCGGACGTCGTAAGCCGCTTCCAGCTCTGACACCAGGGTGATCACAGCAAAGGAATCCAATACCCTTCCTGTGATCAGCGCCTCCTCCTTCTCGTAATCTATACTGTCGTCAATCTCATTTAAGATCATTAACAATGTTTCCATTCTGCGTCCTCCTTTTTCATTGTCCAGGGATAAGTCGGC